>Ga0209633_10000269_pt1 | contig 62506 bp, 70 predicted proteins | sample Cruoilmetagenom1_FD_187290 | JGI IMG/M metagenome (GOLD analysis project Ga0209633, IMG submission 187290) | Oil polluted marine microbial communities from Coal Oil Point, Santa Barbara, California, USA - Sample 1 (SPAdes) (version 2) | ecosystem: Environmental > Aquatic > Marine > Oil seeps ... | reverse complement strand
TTTTTTGAGTGTAGATCTCATTTTCGGGGTTTGATTTTATCTAAAATACAACTTATTTAACTGATATACAAGTACTTATTTACTTCTGAAAGTGCCTATTTAATCTTATCTACACACAAAAAACAGAGCCTTTAAGGGCTCTGTTTTTTGTGAATATTTGGCGATTTACTATCCGTTTTTTAATTTTAATGTAAGTTCATTACGTAATCTGTAATGGTAAAATATCTTTTCTATTATCTCTAAAGGTCTTAATAAAAGCATTAATATCATCTTCTAATAGCTCGTGTTCTGTTCTAAATTTATGAGAGTCATACTTAAACAGGGCATCTATTGATTCTGCTAAATGAGTGTTTACTCGTTTTAACAACGACACACATTGACTATCTGTTTCCAATAAATTCATTTCCATTTCTCTTACAACATCACTACCAACTTAAGAGCACCTCTTACTCACCAGAAGGGACATCATACTTTGGATAATGCTCCTTAAAATGTTCATTGGCTTTTTTAGAATATGCTTTTGCTTTTTTCTCCCATTCCTTGAGTTCTTTTTCAAGTTTCTTACCTTCGTCTAATAAAGCCTTACCATCTTTTTTAGCCGCTTCCTTCATTTTACCTTCTTCTCTCTTTAAATTTTTAAGCATTTTATTAAAATGTCTTTTGGTTTTATTAGAGACAACATTTTCGGGTTCTTCAAGAACATATATATCTGTCGTGGTAAGGTAGTTGTGAGCAATGTTAATTTCGGCATTTACAATGGCTTCACGTATAGCTTCTTCAGAGACACTTTTTCCATTTTCCAGATCAGTAGTCATAGTTGTCAATTTAGCTATTGCTCCATTTAAATTGGTTTTGTAAAGACCTCTTATTTCTGTTCCTTCCTTTTTAAGTTCTTCCACTCCTTTTTTTAGGTATGTTGCAGCTTCTTTTCCTTTTTGTTGATCTAAAAGAGAAAGGGCATTCATAAATTCTATATCAGAGTTATTAGGAAGTTTAGATACCGTTTCTTCCTCAATTATTTCTTCAATTCTTTCTGTGGAATCTTTTTGCTTACAACTAAATAGTGTGGTTGTAAGTAAAAGAACGAGTACTATTATTTTAGTTTTCATAGTAGCTTTTTTTAAGACTATAATCAATTATTTACAGCTAAATTATTAGTTTAAAGAGGCTTGTGAAATGATAATTATCAGGCGACACGATTTTTCAAAATAGTATGTTACTCAAACATTTAGTAATTGGTTAAAGGTTTAGGTTTTTAAAAGAAGTCTAAAAAACTAATAATTATTTTGAATCTCTTTAATCTGGGTATAATAGTTTTTATAGAAAAACAAAAAGTAATCCCAAGATAATGAGTATACTAAATCCTAGTATTAATTGCATACGTATCGATTTATCACAAAGTATGATGCCATAAATCATTTTCAATAAATCATTACTTGAAGTCGCGATAATTACAGCGGTTACTAATGCGGTTTCTTCAATATTCCACTTGCTCTGAAATAAATTGATAATAAATGGATCAATATCAGTAACACCCACTAAAAATGACAGGGCTTTTATACCTCCTTCTCCATAATTTTTAGTTACATATTCGGTAACTAAAGCAAAAAAGATAAAAAGCAATGCGAAAACTAAAGCGGTTTTAAATTCTAATGGATTACTGTTAGACTTAATAGGTTGTGATGTCGCATCTTTTATGATGCTCGCTTTTTGAAATTTTAAAAAATAAAGCGCTATTACACCCGAAACAATAATTAGTACAGCAAACGCTGGCAACAATTTTAATGCTATGTCTTTATTTAAAAAATAGGCCAGTAATAAAATGCGCAAATACATCATAGTAGTTGCTAGTATAATAGCAGGAGCTATCTTTAGGTTTTCTCCTTTTTCTTTTCTCTGTTTGGCGAGAATAATTGTAGTAGCTGTACTGCTATATAAGCCTCCTAATATGCCAGTGAGTATAACACCAGCTTTAGGAAATACGATTTTTTTAAGCAAATAGCTTAAATAAGAAACACCAGAAACCGCAACCATAGCCATTCAAAATTTATAAGGAGATATATTTATTTCTTCAGAAATAGGCCTGTCTGGGAGTAAAGGTGAAATAACACCAATAATGACCAAGAATCTTGCCAGCGTAATAAATTCTTGGTCATCAAATTTTTTAGAAAACTCTAAAAAAGTACTCTTAAGTTCTGTTAACCATAAAACTGTTACTACAATAAGAATAACCAACCAAGCTGGTTGTAAATAAATTAATGGAGCCAGACAATAGGTTATAAGTGCAATAATAAGTGACGTTGCACCAAACATTTTGTGCACTTTTATTTTCCCCCAATATGAGGTTATGAGCACTGCAGTAATACAAATTCCACCTCCTGCAAACAGCATCAGTTCTTTAGGTTCTATTAAGTATAATATATAACCTAAAATCCCAATGAGTGTAAAAGTCCTGTCAGTTCCAAATAGACTCCCAAACTTTTGCTTTTTGTGTTGACTTCTTTGCTCCAAGCCTATGAGCAAAGAGAATAGGACTGTCAACGTAAAATTTAAAATGTTGACTGGTATTTTATTTAGTAATTCCTGAAGCATTGTTTGAACGTAATTAAATCATCATTTCTGATAGATATGCTATGTCTTTTTTTTAAAATTGTTATAGTTTTCATAGAAGACTCTTTTAAATTCACTCACCATTTTTTGCAGACTTAAAAGGTCTAACTCAAGATGTATTTATTTTGCAGATTTTGGTTATCATCAAACTCATACACATATGGAATCCCTGTGGGTACTTCAATTTTAGAAATTTCTGTAGGAGTACTATTTTCTATCTCTGCCATCAAAGCCCTAATGGAGTTTCCGTGTGCAGTAACCAAAACTGTTTTATCTCGTACTAACTGAGGCACAATACATTCGAAAAAGTACTCTACTGCTCTTTGCCTAGTATCTTTCAGGGATTCGCTTACTGGTAAATAATCGGGATTAATACTGGTATATTTAGCATCAAATCTTGGATGTCGTTTGTCATTGATAGTAAGAACTGGAGGTGGTGTGTCGTATCCTCGGCGTATTTTCCAAAAAATATCTTCTCCAACTTCTCTCTTTAATTCGTTTTTATTTCTTCCTTGCCACGCACCATAATTCCTTTCATTCAACCGCCAACTATAAAGGCAATCAATATGCATCATATTTGCTGTATCTAAGATAATCCAGTTGGTTCTAATAGCTCTTTTTAAATAAGAAGAGAAGCAAATAGATACTTCTATATTGTTTTCTTTTAGGAGTTCGCCCGCTTTTTTGGCCTCTTCAACACCTTGCTCAGCAAGATCAATATCTGTCCATCCTGTAAAAATATTTTCAATATTCCAAAGGCTTTTGCCGTGTCTCACTAAAATTAATTTTCCCATTTTGTATGTTGGTTTAAATATGTATAGAAAAGAATACTTAAAATTTTATGCTTTTTATTTCAATCTTTTTAGCTTCTTAAATTTAATTAACAACTTCAATTTCATTTTTTACTTCACTTATACCTAGTGCATTATATGCGACTCTACTAGCTTCCTCTTTTTCTTTTATAGAGTTCACCTTACCACTTAGCCTTACTCTATTCTCTATGATATCAATCCTAATATTTTCCACATCTAAATTTGCTAATCGTTTAAAAGCTTGACTGATTTTTTGTTTAACTTCTTCAGGTTTTATAACAGGTTTAATAACAATATCATTTACTACTCCTTTTATTCCTATTAAGTCTTTTATAGACTCTTTAGCTGCTTTTTTTTGGTACCACCAATCTACTTCCCCAGTTAAGTAAACAAATCCATTACGTATCTCAACCAATATATTTTTCTCAGGTACGGCAGTATTCCATTCTAAAAAATTTGCAACTAATTTTGCAATCTCTTGGTCAGTATTTTTAAGCTCCCCACCGTGTTTAACCACAAGATCTTCGGCTATAGCTCTTACCCCTTTTACTTTTGAAACAGCATTTCTTGCAGCATATTTTTTAGGATAACCATCCACAATACCGGTAAGTGTAACAATACCTTCATCAACGAGAACGCCAATCTGGGTTTCATCTACGTTTGGCTGAAATACTAATTCATCCAATACATCTTGTTTAATTTGTGCATCTGACCTCATACTTTTATCGTTTTATACTACAAGAATAACAGCATTAAAACTATAACAATCAAAACCGATTCAGAATGATATTTATCAGGCTAAAAATACTAGTCAAAGTAACTTTATAGATTAAACTTGTTCTTTCTCTATACTTTAGATTTATGGCTGATTATTATCATTGTATTTGATCGTTTCATTAAATAATTTTGCCTACTATTCTAAAAATGTATTAACACCAAACTATCAAATGAAGTATAAAGATTACTATAAAACACTAGGAGTCAATAAAAAAGCTTCTAAAAAAGACATAAAAAAGGCCTATAGAAAACTGGCTGCCAAATACTATCCTGATAAAAACCCAAATGATAAAGCAGCAGAGGAAAAATTTAAGGAAATAAATGAAGCTAATGAAGTTTTAAGCAATACAGAAAAAAGAGAAAAGTATGACACTTTAGGTTCTAATTGGGAAGCGTATCAAAACACTGGTGATGATTGGCGTCAATATGCCAATCAAGCCAATCAAAATAGAGGAAACCAACGTTATTATGAGGGTAATGCAGAAGATATTTTTGGGCAAGGCACTTCAGCTGGAGACTTCTCTAGTTTCTTTGAAACTTTTTTTGGCGGTGACGGTAGTGCCAGTTCTTTTCAAGGAAGGACTGGAGGAAGACCTCAAAGCGCAGCTAAAGGAGGAAATATACAGGCCGAAATGCCCATAACACTTATGGAGGCTTATGAAGGTAGTAAACGTACTTTCGAAATTAATAATCAAAAATTACGCATTACAATTAAACCAGGTTCTTATGATGGGCTACAATTAAAAATAAAAGGCAAAGGACAAGTAGGGATCAATGGCACTTCCAAAGGAGACTTGTTTATTATATTACGAGTACAGAATGATCCTCGTTTTACGAGGAATACCGATAATCTTATTTATGAAGCTAATTTAGATCTATATACTGCTGTACTAGGAGGTAAAATAGAAGTGCCAACACTATCTAAACCAGTAATAATGAACATTCCTAAAGATGTCGAAAGCGGAAAAACATTGCGTCTAAAAGGAAAAGGAATGCCTAAATATGATAAACAAAATCAATTTGGCGATTTATTGGTGAAAATAAAGATTGACTTACCTAAAAATTTAACTCAAGAGGAAAAAACGCTTTTTGAAAAACTAAAAAAACTTAGCGAAAAAACAACTGTAAATAGTTAATAAAGTAACTGTATTGGTATTAGCCTAGATTAAATAGTTTTACTTATTTTTTTTGCGTTTCGTACTCTTAAAGCCAATCATTGGTCTTGATTCTTGATCTTTTTTTTCCAATTCTTCTTCCAACTTTTTGTATCTACTTATATCTTTAATGGTAACAACCACTGCTGCGACGTTATTTTGATTATCGATTATAGGTCTACCACTTAATAAAACTCTTCGCATTTCTTTAGTTGAGACGTCCTTTAACAATACGTCTATATCGTCTGTAATTTCTCCAACTAAAGCGCGTTCGGCAGGAAGGTTTTGAACTGGAAATGTTTTCTTTCCATTAGGATAAAGAACTTTAAAATGATCTGAAAAATTGATGGATATCTTAGAATCGTCTTCTATTCCAAAAAGTTCATTGGCTACATCATTGGCTAATATTACTTCTTTACTTTTATTTGCAACTATTACACCATCACTAATATTCTCTAGAATCATGTTTAGTTTTTGTTGACTCTCATATAACTCGTTCAATGTCATTTTTTCTTCTTCTTCGAGCTTTAATTTTTCAGTAATGTCTTGAACAATGGCATATAATGTTCCTGTGGTCTTATCTGCGGTTGCATTCCATGACAACCATTTTATGGTGCCATCTTTACATACCCAACGGTTTTTAAAATTTACCAGATCAGTTCCTTTTTTAAGTTTTTTAATTTCTTCTTCAGTCATTGCTAGATCTTCAGAAAAAATATAAGTAGCGAATGGGTTACTCAAAAGTTCTGAATCACTATAGCCTAAAAGTTTACTTAGTGAAGGGTTTATTTTTATAAACTTATTTTCTGAAGCAATTACCAAGCTATCTATCGACATGTTAAAAAAAGCATCGGCAGCCTTCAATGATTCTAATATCGTTTTTCTTTCAGTGATATCTGTAGAAATATTTCCAATAGCATAAACCCTGTTTGTTGCATCCATTAATGGAAATTTAACTGACAAATAAGTATGCAAACCATCTAATTCCTCTAAAATTTCTTCTACTTGAATTTCTTCCCCTGCTTTTACAACATCTAAATCTGCACTACGATATCTATCTGCAATTTCTTTTGATAAAAAGTCAGCATTAGTTTTTCCTATTAGGTCCTTCTCTTTTGATTCAAAAAGTGATTGGTATTTCTTGTTGACCAATATGTATTCTCCATTGATTTTTTTAACTGAAATAGCATTCGTAGTGTTATCGATGATGGATTGCAACAGGCTTTGATTTTTTAATAATTCCTCTGCTGATTGTTTTTTGGATTTTAGCTGTGCTTTGAGAATGAAAAAGACCGTCGTTAACATTCCCAAGGAAAGTATAATTAGTGTTAATGATATCCAATGCCATAATCTATTGGTAGAAAATGGCATTTGTTTCCAAAAAATTAGCCCAAGAGCTATAATTACAATAATATTTATTATGTAGCCTAGGAAAATTTTTCTTTCTATTGAGACTTTCATTTCGTTTGTTTTAAAATAGAAGCAGAGAATAATTCTCCTTTTCTATATTTCTTATAACAACAGCACATTAACTATGCTCAAGACGTTTTATAATTCGAATAATCCTTTCGGGATTACGTGAAATCCCATTTTTTTTTACTTCATCTTGAATACTCGATATACTTATGAGTTTAGAAGTGTAAATGATAAATTCCTTGGGAAATACACCTTTAATTAGCGCCACATTTTTGACGCCTTCAATTTTTAGCAACCGAAGTTTTATTCTCTCCATTTCATCATCTTTTGAAGCATCGGTGCCAAAAATCTTTCCGTGATTTCCCGGGATAATATTTTCTGTAAGTAAACTCATTTTCTAATTGTTTTATTGATTCTTCTATCATATAATTAAGCGCACGCCTCCTAGAGCCGAAATCTCATAAGGAAATTCATCATGAGGTGATCCCATAAACATAAAGTTGATAGGTATTCCCCAATCGTTGGATAATTTTTTAATCATTTCTGGATTAAACGTGCCAGGTATTTTCAGGTATTCAATTTTAATTTCCGGGTACTCTCTATCAAGAACTTCAATGTCACTTTCTAATCTTTCAGGAATCTTTTCTCCTTTTCCTAATATGGTAACTACTTTAAGTTTTTTTGTATGTTCATTTTTTTTAATGTAAAGCATCACTTTATTAAGCGTAGCAACATCATCTTCGTGTGTAAAAAAGACAAACTCTTGTGAATTAATATCATCAATAGTATTTATGATTTTTTCATTCATTCGGTCCACAAATATTTCGATAGGCTTGAATAGATATTTAATCGCTTTCAAAACAAATTTTAGAATAATAGTACGATTGAGCATAAAAACCACAATAAGGAATGTAGGGAATAAGTACTCTAAAAATATCCCTAAATAGCTAGGGTTCAAGATTACATTACCCACTAAAGCAATTATTACAGCAATGACTGCCATGAATAGAGCAACCCAGGTTGATTTTTCTGGTCTTGGTAGATTCTTACGTTTTACTTTTAACAGAAAATTTCCGAAGCCAAATAAAATCATTACTGATAAAAATGCTATCGTATATACTCCAGCTAAAGCATTTAATTCACCCTTTGTAATCAGTAAAACAGAAACACAGAGCAGAAAGAAAAAAATAGGAATTCGATAAGAACTACCACGTTTATTTTTCTTCAAAAGAAATTGAGGTAATATTCTATCTAAAGTCATACGCTCTACCAAACCTGTAACACCTATAAAAGACGTTAGTACAGCTCCACTTAAAACCAAAGCTGCATCTATTGAAATTAAAGTTGATAAACCAGTACCTCCTGACAGTCCACCCATATAAGATAATAATGTTTCTTTGTGTATTTCAACTTCGGGGATTGGGATTAAGGCTAATGCTAAAAAAGCCATTAGTGGATTGAAAACACTCACCACAATCCACATATTCCGTAGTGTTTTTTTGAATACGCCTTTTTTTTGTTCTTCTACAAAGTTTGCAGAGCTTTCAAAACCACTTATCCCTAGCATTGCTGCTGCAAATCCAAAAAACAATGCAGTTGTTATTCCACCCTCAATGGGTCTGTTAAAATTTTCAGTTAAAATATTTAAACCGTTATTAAAAATAAAATACGCGCAAAAAGAAGACAAAGCAATTAAAGAAACTAAATGGAAAATAAATATAATAGTCGCAACCAGAGATGATTCGCCAATACCAACAATGGTTAGTAGCATAAAAGACACCAGAATAACAATGGTTGCAATCGTAATTGGCCAAGCGCTCCACAAGCTATGTACATAATGCATTCCTTCGCTTGCAGAAATAACAGCCGTTGCCATATAAGATAACAAGGTTAATGTTGCAGCTAATGACGCTGTCGATTTACTAGTTGTATTTAACAAAGCATTATAAGCACCCCCATTAAGCGGTAAAGCTCCTACAACCTCACCATATATTTTTCTAAATAGAAATAGTACCACAGCTACTATTAGTAATGAAATCCAAGCATATTGCCCTGCATAAGCAATGGCAAGTGCCGAAACATACAGACAAGAAGAACTGATATCATTTCCGCAGATTGCTGTAGCAGATAATTCACCTAATTTTTTTGACATACTTATTAATGATATTTGGACACGTTTATAAAAGCAAACAAATTTCAATTACAAACTGTGTTTTTTACTGTGCTAATGTATCGCATTATCACTGCGAGGCAAATGATATATATCATTTAGACTTTCAGATTTTGATGATACATTCGAATAATGAAAAATCATTATTCAGATGAAAAAAAACACACCTATTAAAATCCATTTTCTGGGAGCTGCTGGCACCGTTACTGGCTCAAAATATCTAATAGATACTGGGGACAAAAAAATATTAGTTGACTGTGGTTTATTTCAAGGTGTTAAAAAACTTCGGTTGCTAAACTGGAATTATCCTCCTATTGATATACCAAGCATTGACACCGTACTTTTAACTCACGGACATTTGGATCATACAGGCTACTTACCTTTGTTGGTAAAGCACGGATTTAAGGAGACTATTTATGGTACGTATCCAACACTGGACATTGCCAAAATAATACTTAACGATAGTGCTAAAATACAGGAGCAAGATGCCGAACGTGCCAATAAAGAAGGGTATTCTAAACACCATCCTGCAGAACCTTTATACGATCTAAAAGACGTTGAAAAAACCATTCCTCATTTAAAAGGAGTGCCACCAGCACAGTGGTTACCACTTTTTGATGGTATAAAGGCTCGATTTCAATACAATGGTCATATTCTGGGAGCCACTTTTATAGAATTAGACATAAATGGAAAACGTTTTGTGTTCTCTGGTGATATTGGTAGAAAAAATGATTTGCTTTTATATCCACCACTTAAACCCAAAATAGCAGATGTGCTTTTTATTGAATCTACTTATGGTGGTAGATTCCATCCGGACGAAATTGAAGCCATACCCAAAATAGAAAAATTGGTGAATGACACTATTAAACGCGGAGGAATGCTGTTTATTCCAAGTTTTGCTGTTGAGAGAGCACAACTGATAATGCTCATTCTTTGGAAACTGCACAAAGAAAAAAAGATTCCTAAAGTACCTATGATAATGGACAGCCCAATGGCTGCGAATATGCTCGAATTATTTCACACAACAAGAGATTGGCACAAATTAGAACCACAAAAGTATATAGAAATGTGTTCACATTTTAATATTGTTAGTGAGTATTATGAATCTATGCAATTGCGTGATGATAAACAACCTAAAATCGTTATTGCAGCAAGCGGAATGCTTACTGGAGGAAGGATGTTAAGCTATTTAGAAACTCAAGCTTCTAACGCAAAAAATACCTTGTTATTTGTTGGTTATCAAGCAGAAGGTACACGAGGAAGAAAACTATTAGAGGGCGAAAAGGAATTCAAATCGTACGGTAAATGGATTCCTTTTAATATGCAAGTCGAAGAAATTGAAGGACTCTCTGCGCACGCAGATCATAATGAATTATTAGACTGGATGAGTGATATAGATAAAAAACCAAAAAACATATTTATCGTCCACGGAGAAAAAGAAGGTGCTGAAGCTCTAAAAAAGGAATAAAAGATAAGTATGGATGGGATTCTGAAATACCACAACTGTACACTATTGAGAATATCGATTTTAACAGTCAATAAGCTAGTATAGAAGAGAGATGTTCAGCTATAAGAATGAAAAAGCAACTAAACATATTAAAATACAAACATTTGGGTATATTCACCCAAAATGCTAACGTAGTTTTTTTAAAGAACGATAGTTATATCTGTATTTCTGAAGGTTTTGAAGCACTTACCAGAATTAGGGTTTCAACAGAAAACAACTCTATTGTGGCGAGTCTTAATGTAGTAACTTCTAATGTTTTGCTTAAAGATGAAATTGGGCTATCCAACACTGCTGCTGAAAAATTGGACATATCTGAAGGTGATATTCTTACTGTTTCTCATTTAGAAATGATAGATTCTCTCGACCATTTAAGAGCTAAAATATTTAATAAGAAATTAGATTATACGGCTTATCAAAATATCATTACAGATATTGTAAAGGGTGATTATTCTAATATTCATCTTTCGGCATTTATCACAGCTTGTGCAGGCGATAGAATGGATATTAATGAAATTGCAAACCTTACAAAAGCAATGATTTGTTCTGGTGTACAACTAAAATGGAATAAAGAGATGGTGATGGATAAGCATTGCATCGGTGGATTACCAGGAAACAGAACAACACCCATCATAGTTTCTATTATCACTGCCTTTGGGCTTACGATGCCAAAAACATCCTCCAGAGCCATCACCTCTTCTGCCGGAACAGCTGATACTATGGAAGTTTTAACCGATGTTTCCCTTTCACCCGAGCAAATAAAAAAGGTCGTACAGAAAGAAGGAGGCTGTTTTGTTTGGGGGGATGCTGCTCGATTGAGTCCTGCAGATGATATTTTAATTAAAGTTGAAAAAGCACTCGATATTGATAGCGAAGGTCAACTCATTGCTTCAGTGCTTTCTAAAAAAGCTGCAGCTGGATCTACGCACATCGTTATTGATATGCCAATTGGCGAAACGGCTAAAGTTCGCAACACGAAAGATGCACAATTACTGAAAACACATATTGAAATTGTTGGAAGAGATATCGGGTTAACTATAAAAGTTGTTATTACAGATGGAACACAGCCCATTGGTAAAGGCATTGGTCCTGTACTCGAAAGCATAGATATTTTAAAAATTTTACAAAATGAAATTGATGCGCCTATAGATCTTAAAGAACGTTCACTTTTACTCGCAGGTGAGTTGTTGGAACTATCAGGAAAAGTTGCCACAGGAAAAGGGATTAAAACGGCCAATGAATTGTTAACATCTGGTAAAGCATATACCAAATTTAAGGCAATTTGTAAGGCACAAGGTCGGTTTACAGCACCTAAAATAGCATCTTATTCCCACGAAGTTCATTCAGAAAATAAGGGTACATTAATACGAATTGACAATCGAAAAATAGCAAAACTGGCTAAATTATCTGGTGCACCAGAGAATAAGGCTTCTGGAATTCTTTTAAATGTGCATTTAGGAAATACGATAAAAAAAGGACAACTTCTGTATACTATTTATGCCGAAGCAAAAGGCGAATTAAAATATGCTTTGGGTTATCTAAAAATGCATAAAGATATTATGACCATATTATAAAATTCAGAAAAATGATATTTTTTAGCCTTTTCGGGAAATAAAAAACTGCCCCAGCAACTTGCCAATATAACGAAAGCTAAAATAGGCAATGCCATAGTGCGTTACAGGTGAATTTACTTTTTTGCCTTTTATGAATTTTAGACATGTTTTTATTAAATACTTAAGATCATGGATTTAAATCTGATAAAGTTTTTTTTGAAACAGGACTTGAAGATAAATTAGAATAAGGACTAATAATCAACTCATGGTTAATAAGCTTTTTAATTATTTAGTTAGAGTTTTAGGCGCCACTATAAGTAATAATCCTGCGGTTTTTGATTGTTAAAGCTATCTTTTTAAAACATCATTCTCATGCTTAATTTCTAATATATATAATACTTCAATCTTTTCAATTTATTTGATGAATGCGTTTAATTCTTTGATATATTCTTCAGAAGTGACCTTCTTATAACCAGTATTCTCTAATACTTTTCCTTCATCATTTAAAACTACTACAAAAGGAAATATTCCATTTGTATTATATTTTTCAGCAAGTTTGGCATTAGATTCGGCCTGTTTAGTCGGTAAGGTATTTTTCTTTTTTCGAGGGAAATTCGCTTGTAGCATTACAAAATGCTAATTAGCATAAGATTTAAATACCTCAGAACTCCAAATTTCTCTATCTAATTTGATACAAGGCGCACACCAATCTGAGCCTTGAAAAACCAACACAATAGTTTTATTTTCTTTAGTAGCTATTTCTTTTGCTTTAACAAAATCTGTATGCCATTCCTGAGCAACGGTATTTGTCACATTAATAAGAATTACTGCTAAAATCATTATTATATTTTTCATATCACTTTATATTATTTTATATTTAATAGTCAATTACATTACAACGAATTAAAATAATAAAATATCCTAAGTAATATTTTATTATTTCCTTTACAAGGTTAATATTCTTTTTCTTTCCTTTATCTAATATTTTCTGACCATATTTAGTGAAAAATTTACAGTTTTTAAGAAGATTAAGTTGATGCCATTCCAAATCACTCAATCTCATATCACAAAATACTTCCCATTCTCTTCTAAGTAGGAGTTTTCGATAAAAAAATGTTCTGTACTTATATGAAATAAATCAGCGTCACATAAAACTTCTGCAATTCTAGTTGTAGGGCTTTGAGGCATTCTAGTTGCGTCGATGCAATTGCATATTTTATCTATATCAATTTGATTATTAAAAAGAAACTCTTTAGCTATTATTTTACTTGCTTGCTCATGCTCTTTGTATTTGACAGAAAAACCAGTATCATGAAACCAAGCCGCAATTTGTGAAAGCTCACTATCCTTATCGCTTAGACTAAGCTCTTTTGAAATAAGCTTAACATTTGCGACGACTTTTCGTGTATGTTCAATATTATGAAAAGGTAATTCATTGCAATACCCTTTATTTAATATGTGGAAGCAATATTTTTCTGCCTTATTAAGTATTAAATTCAATGATTATTTATTTATTTTTCATTAAAAATTTATAATCATCAAAATCAATCTTACCTCCAAAGTGACTTCTTTTGCACGCTCTATGGAACAACCCAAGCCTATGTCATAATGATAAATTAGTTTAGTTTCTGGTTCATCAATTTCATGATCTATGTAGATTATTTTAAAGAGATCATATATGTATTCAAAACGTTCAGCTTTAGTATTTGGTAGATTTATAGGATAATACCCAGGGTTTTTTAGTATTTGATTGTAATGAACCTCATCTACATCTAATTTATGGGCAAATTTCAACAACAACTCTTCTTCCTGTTCATTAATTTGTCCGTCAATAGCTTCAATGCTCGCCATTGCAGCAAGGTGTACTATGTTATTTTTTTGAGTGCCAGAAACAAATAATTCTGAAAATAGGTATTTTAATAGTTTATAATTTTATTACTCCGTTTTGTCTTTGCGAACAAATTTACTTTGTGGTTGACTTTTATTTATTGGTAATGAATCATTGATAGTTATAGAATCCAAAGCATCTAAATAATTGAATGTTCTTTCTTCGTTGTCGTATGTAATCATTGATTTTGATAGTGTCATAATTTTTGGTTTATACTGCCTGTTCTATATTTAAAAATTCTAAAAGGGCCGTTTTATTCTCTATATAAATGGTTCTTTTTTCTATTGTTATCCACTCATTATCTTTAAAAACCTTGAGGCTTCTCCCCAAACTTTCTCTTGAAGTACCGATGATATTTGCTAAATCGTCTCGGGTTAAATCGATTCCGTCATTATGTTCTTTCTTTGAGTTAAATTTATAGTCTAGTAGCACTAAAAAAATACCCAGTCTGGCATTTTGATCTTTCTGAGCTAATAATGCTATGGTATTTGCTAGCACCCCAAATTCGTGACTAATATTTTTAATAAAGGCCTCTTTGAGCTCTGGAATCTTATTTAAAAGCATTCTAAAATTATCTTCAGAAATAAAATTAAGTTCTAAATCGTCCAATGCTTGACAAGAATCTTGATAACGTTCGTCTCCTAATAAAGCGTGATATCCTAATACATCTCCTTTTGTGTAGATATAAAATATTTGTTCATTATCTCCAAATCCCTTTTTAAACTTTTTGGCACGTCCTTTTTTAATTTGAAATATTCCAGTGGGAACACCATTCTCAAAAAACAAAAAATTCCCTTTTTTAATTGACAAAGATTCGGTCACAGTATCCACTAATTTCTGGTCACCATCTTTTAACTCATTAAATAAGAGGTTGCTTTGAAAATCGAACTGTGTAGACAAATCTTTCATCATCAAAATTATATCACAAATGTAACATATATTATTTTTATATATAATATATGTTACATATATTTGTGCTTTGCTTTTCAACTATGAATATCAAATTTATCTTAATAGCACTTGTTTTCTTTCTGATACCAGAAGCATCGGAAGGATTGTTATTGGATAATTTCAAAATAACCACTTCTTATATCACAACAGAAAACTGTGATTACGGATGGCTTGAAGAATTAGAGGCAGAAATTGTCTCTGCACATTCTGAATACAAAACAGTTGAATCTGGAAGCTCCTCTGGTGGTGTTACTGCCGCTTTCGCGAAAGCAGAAAAAAATTTAATTTTTCAATACTATTATAGACTTACTTCAATTAATATTGAATCTTGGCTTTTTATTCCTAAAAATCCTAAATACATTCAATACTGTTCTTTAAAGCTACACTGTTAGACCTACTTTAGATTGCTAATTATTCTATTGTATAATTAAAGAGTCAGATCTTCAACAAAGAGTATTCTTACGATGCCATATTTTATTTTCTAAGTTTTAGGAATTAAAAACACTTACAAAAACATAATGTACTATTTTCAATGAAAACAAAAATTATTCCTTTTAAAGAGGAAAAAGTGATCGATCATATAGTTCATCACCTACCATCTCAACTTACTTTAAAAGATTTTGTGCATCATAATTCTCTTCATAATTTTCAAGAAAGAGAGTTTTTTGATGGCATATTTACCGCTTCTAAAATATTTGGTATCAATGTAACATTTAATATTAACGAGTATAGAAAGTTACATCAACAAGGCAGAATTAGAGAAGACATAATCGACCAAGTTATTAAAGAACGTAAAGGTGCTTTCAAGGTTGAAGAATTTAAACACAAAATGTTACTTGAGTCTTATTCTCATAGTTACAATCCACGTATTGGTAGATTAAGAATAAACTGGAAGCAGAACTATAAAATCGACATTAATAATCTTGTGCAACCATTATTGTTTAGAATTATAGGTAGTTATTTGGATCAAGGTATTGCCATTTGGCATTTCCCTTTTGAAGATAAAGGATTAGTTAATGCTTTAAAAACTCTAGAAGAAAACGCATCTATTAGTTTCTTTAAAACTAAGAAAGCAAGGAATCTTCTTTTGTCTGATGATTTAAGTATCGAAAAAATGCTTCAACTTTTAGTAGGAAATCCTTCTTATTTTGAAAATTATTTATTCGACCAACAGTTCGCTCATAAAGGTTGGAGTGGTATGGTTGCCGCAATAGAAGACACACCCGAAACTCTTTTTTATAAAAAGAAAGTGCATTTAAAAGATTTTATCCTTTTGGAGCTGTTATTGGAATATGATGCGCTGGAAAAAGTGCTTGGTAATACATGGAAACCATTGGCCACCAATTTTCAATCTAATGCAGAAAATTACTTTGCTAAAATAGAATTTGGAGAGTTTGAAGAAATATTACAGTTATGGCAAGAAGCTTTTGAATGGGATTATTATGATGAAGTTTTAAGTGGTGTAGGTAAATTGGCGAAAACCAATAGGACAATGGAAAGGAAAGGCCAAAGCTTTCAATCTCTTTTTTGTGTCGACGACCGAGAATGTTCTTTGCGCAGACATTTAGAATATGTTGACCCTAAATGTGAAACATTAGGTGCACCAGGATTTTATGGAGCTGCGATTTATTTTCAACCTTATAAAGCACAATTCTATGATAAGAATTGTCCAGTTGCTCTTACCCCAAAACACCTTATAAAAGAAATTGAAATCACTAAAGAAAAGGATCACGAAATAATACACTCTAAAAACTCACATACGTTTTTTAAAGGCTTTTTATATTCAATGTCTTTGGGATTATGGTCTGCTTTTAGATTGTTTCGAGATTTATTCAACCCTAAAATGCAACCAGATATCGCAGATGCTTTTGGGCATATGGATGTAAAAGGAAAGCTACTTATTGAGAATACTGAATTGGACCAAAGAGAGAATGATTTACAAATAGGTTACACAGTAGATGAGATGGTAGTTATTGTTGAATCTCTTTTAAAAGGAGTTGGTTTAGTTAATGATTTTGCCTCTATTGTTTATGTGGTTGCACACGGAAGTAGTAGTGCTAATAATCCGCATCATGGCGCTCATGATTGTGGTGCTTGTAGCGGTAGACCAGGTGCTGTAAATGCGCGTGTTTTTGCTTTTATGGCAAATCATACTAAAGTACGAGAAATTCTTAAAAGTAAAGGGTTATCGATTCCAAATGAAACGCAATTTATTCCGGCAATGCACGATACTGCTAGTGACGAAATTGGATATTACGATGAAGAAATTTTAAATCCTGAAAATGCTAGAAAGCATTATTTACACAAAGTAACATTTGAAAAGGCACTAGATATTAATGCTAAAGAGCGTGCAAGACGATTTGCTTCTATTGACATAAAAAAAGACATTAAACATATACGAAACGAAATCAAGAAACGATCTGTTTCTTACTTTGAGCCTAGACCTGAATTGGGACACGGCAGTAATGCCTTATGCCACGTTGGGTCAAGAGATAAGATAAAAGGTTTGTTTTTGGATAGAAGAGCCTTTTTACAATCGTATGATTATCGTTCAGATCCAAATGGTGATGTACTGCTGCAAGTATTGAGCCCTTTACCTGCTGTATGTGGTGGTATAAATCTTGAATATTATTTTTCTAGAATGGATATAGAGAAGATGGGAGCAGGAACAAAGCTACCACATAATGTAATGGGATTGATTGGTGTTACCAACAGTAGTGATGGTGATTTACGTCCAGGGTTACCGCTTCAAATGGTTGAGAATCACGATCCAGTACGTTTGTTAATGATGGTAGAGCACCGACCAGAGATTGTATTAAAAACCATTAAATCATCTCAAGCAATATATGATTGGTTTGATAAAGGCTGGTTACATCTTGTAGCTATATCACCAGAGGATGGAAACTTATACCATTTTAAAAATGGTGAATTTGTTTTATATACACCGTTAACTCAAGTTTCTGAAACAGACGATATTCTGAAAGTAATTGAAACTGCTGAAGAAATGGTAACGAATCAAATTCTTGATGCGACCAAAGAAAATATTCCTACCCAAATTTATTCAGATAAAAAATAGAAGAAATGAATGCATTAATACCACTATTATTAATCACACCACTAATCTCACTACTAGTTGGATTTAGTTTCTATAATAAAGATGAAAAAGCAATTTATAATGCTTCAATTATTAGCGTTCTTATAAATTTTTCGGTCATAGTAACTTTAATTTTTAGTTTCATTTTTAATGGATTACATCAAATGGCTTTTGAAGGTCCAACTATATACCATTCTGGCGAAACGGAAATTACATTGAATCTCTTTATTGACGGATTTGGATTGGCTTATATGTTTGTTTCTACTGTTCTAACAGGAGCAATTATCGTTTTTAGTAAAAACTACATACATAGAGAAAAAGGCTACAAGCGGTTTTTTAATAACCTTAAATTTTTCTATTTAGGTTTACTCATTGTTCTTCTTGCAGATAATATGGAAACCCTATTTGTAGGTTGGGAAGTATTAGGGGTAACTTCTTTTTTCCTTATCGGGTTTTACAGAGAACGTTATCTTCCTGTAAAGAATGCTTTAAAAGTAGTGTCGCTTTATCGTGTTGCAGATATTGCTCTGCTACTGGGTATATGGGTGTCTCATCATTATTTTGGGCATAGTATTAGTTTTTCCAATTTTGAAGGACTTCAAAATACCGAATCTCTCGTTCTCAACGATTCCTTTTATCATTTTATGATTCCTGGAGTATTTTTAATTGCAGCGATGGTTAAGTCGGCACAATTTCCATTCTCATCTTGGCTACCAAGAGCTATGGAAGGTCCAACAACTTCGAGCGCTATTTTTTATGGTTCGCTTTCTGTCCATATAGGAGTTTTTTTATTAATACGCACAGCTCCTTTTTGGGAGAATAATATCTGGTTTCATCTCATAATAGGAAGTATCGGTTTAATAACTTGTGTTGCAGCAACCTTGACTTCAAGAGTACAATCATCGATTAAAACGCAAATTGCGTATTCATCCATTGCACAAATTGGATTGATGTTTATTGAAGTGTCCTTAGGCCTCTATTGGTTTGCCATTTTTCATTTTGCTTGTAATGCATTTTTTAGATCCTATCAATTATTATTATCACCATCAGTGTTAAGTTATAGAATACACGAACAATTATTTCATTTTATGCCTCCTGAAGCACAAAAAACGACTGGTTTTTTGAATAAGTTGAAATTATCTATTTACGTGCTTTCAATTAAGGAATTCAACTTAGATAGTTTTATGTATCAGTATTTGTGGAACCCATTAAAAAAGTTAGGCCGTTTCTTAGATTTTATTGGAGGAAGAGTCCTATTACTTTTAATGATTCCTCTCTTTTTTGTTGGACTTTACACCGTTTACAATCAAGATGTACTTTCAGTACTATTATTAGAATATCTACCCGTAGTTTTTGCAGGCTTGGGATTTGTATTGATTCTAAAATCTTTTGTTGAAAGAGACTCATCATTAATAAGTTGGCTATTAATTTTAATGAATCAATTGCTTTTATCTTTAGCTTTTGGATTTAATGAAGAATTCGATTTTAATCAAATTCATATTTTTCTTAGCGGCATTCTTGTAGCAGGAATTATTGGAATATGGGTACTAATGCGATTAAAAGATAAAGGCGAAGATATTTCTTTAAATGAATTTCACGGACATTCCTATGAATACCCTAGACTAGCCTTTTTATTTATAATATGCTGTCTCGCAATTGCAGGATTTCCAATTACACCAACATTTATTGGAGAAGATCTATTGTTAGGTCACATTCACGAAAATCAATTCCCACTTCTAATTCTAGTGGTAGTTAATCTTATTCTTGATGGTTTGGTGATTTTCCGTATTTATTCAAGAATATTCTTAGGAAAACATAAAAAAGGATATCACGAATTTGCATACAGGTCATCATAAACAGATATCCATTATACTCAAAATAAGAACATAAATATTATACAATTAGAAAAAAAACAATTAACAATGAATACTACACATATACCAAAAAAAGGGCTTGCAGGATTAAAAGCTCATTTTAAAGATGATTTAATTTCAGGATTTAGTGTTTCCTTAATTGCACTTCCACTTTGCTTAGGTATTGCCATTGCATCAGGAGTGCCACCCTTGGCAGGATTAATCGCTGCTATTGTTGGTGGTATAATAGCTTCTAGAATATCAGGTACTTTTGTAACCATCAGCGGACCAGCTGCAGGATTAATCGTAATTACATTAGGTGCTGCAGAAGCAATGGGAGGTGCAGGAGCCGACATGGGTTATGGAGGTTACCCTCACGCTTTAGGAGCTATCGTAATTGGTGGTTTAATTATGGCCCTTTTTGGAGTGCTGAAAGTAGGTAAAGTAGGTGATTATTTCCCTTCTGCTGCGGTACATGGCATGTTAGCGGCAATTGGAATTATTATTATCATCAAACAATTTTTCCCTATGATTGGTACACCTTCACCAAAAGGTGAAATTTTAGAAGTTGCTTCCGACATTCCTCATGCATTTACCGAAATGAATATGAATGCCGTATGGATTGCATTGGTTTCGCTTACTATATTAATTGTTCACCCTATGTTAAAGGTAAAGTTGATAAAACTAATTCCTGCACCAATGTGGGTACTAATTTTTACAATTCCATTTGCTGCTTACTTAGGTACAGCTAACCTAGCAATGGTTGAAATGCCTCATAATTTATTTGGAGAAGGTGGATTTCAATTACCTTCTTTTTCTAAAATTGGCACCTCAGCTTTTTGGATAGCGGTAACAGGTTTTGCTTTGGTTTCAGCTATTGAAAGTTTATTGAGCGCTAAAGCTGTAGATAGTTTAGATCCTTACAAAAGAAATTCGAATTTAGATAAAGATTTAATAGCAATGGGCGCAGGTTCTTCATTGGCCGCGGCTATAGGTGGTTTGCCTATGATTTCTGAAATTGTTCGTTCTTCTGCCAATGTAAATAATGGCGCAAAAACACAATGGGCAAATTTCTTTCATGGCACATTTTTACTAATTTATCTTTTAATTGGTGTTTTTATTATTGAAATGATTCCAATTGCAGCACTTGCCGCAATGTTAGTGTTTACTGGTTTTAAACTTGCTTCACCAAAAGAGTTTAAACATATGTACCAAGTTGGACTTATGGAGTTAGAAATTTTTGTAGTAACACTAGTGGCTGTATTAATGACGGATTTAATTATTGGTATTGCAATAGGAATACTATTTAAATATGTTTTAATACTATTTAAGGGTACAAAATTCAATGAATTATTCAAATCACATTTGGATATTACACATAAAGAAAATGTAAAAACGATTCATTTAAAAGGTTCTCAAATATTTTCAAACTACTTATCACTTAAAAAGAAACTAGATAGTGGCGTCGAAAAATATGATGAACTTATTTTGGATTTTACCAGTGTACAATTTGTGGATCATACTGTTATGGAGCACCTAGAGAATTATGCACGATTAGCTAAACTAAATGGTAAAGAGGTACATATTGAAAATGCAGACCAAATGCACCCAGTCTCAAACCATCCTTTAGCTGCACGAGATAGAAAGGCAAAAGCACAATTGAATACTCTTAATATAGCAGATAGAACCATAGAGTTACTGTCTTTTGCACATACAAATGACTTTGAATTTCAAAACCAGGTAAAAGATACTGAATTATGGGATTTCTATCATTTATCTATAAGAAAGGAAATCGTTTCCATTAAAAACAACATTCGTTTTACAGAAGGTAACGTTACGTATGATGTGGCAGATATTAAAACAAAAACTGGTGCAGAAATTACAGAAGATTTTGATAATCAAACCGTATTAAAAGTTTCAGGGCTTTCAAATATTCCTAAATTTTATATGCATAAAACAGATTTGATAGATGTACTTAAAGAAAGATTAGGACATAATGATATTGATTTTAAATCACATACACAATTCTCTAAACAGTACAGTATTCATTCTGATGGTAACGAAAATGAGGTGAAAACATTTTTTACGGATTTACTTATTACAGCGTTAGAAAAAAGCGAGACAAATTATCTAAGTGGTAATGGCAAGGATTTATTAGTACATTTTGAAGAAAAATTATTAAACACTCAAGAAATAGAAACCTTAATTGAACTTGCAAAACAAATCATAAGCAAGGTAGTTGAAACAGAAATTTTGCATGATAAATAGGATTAAACATAAGCCGTAAAACAACATTTGTTAGTTAAGGAAGGTAATTTACTATTTGCCTCAACGTAATAGTCCTTCTAGTTGTTTTATGGCTTTCTTAATATTGAATAGAAATAAAAATGAAAAAAATTATAAGTATTCTTTTTCTTTTAAGTGTTGTAAATACAATTAATGGACAAGAAATAAAAAAGGAACACAGTAGTTCTTGGAATAGTATCATTCCTAAAGTAAAATTAAATGAGCACTGGTATCTTGCCTCAGAATTCCATTTTAGAAGAACTAATTTTTTACAAGATTGGGAACAAATTATAGTGCGCCCATCGGTTCATTATAAACCAAATACAACCTACGATTTTTCAATTGGGTATAGCTATATTAAAAACTATGCGTTTTCGGATTTTAGCAATCCAATTAATGCGAACGAACATAATATATGGCAACAAATTGCCTTGAGTCATTCAAGTGGAAAAATAAAATTTATTCATCGTTTTAGGCTAGAAGAACGTTTTATAGATAATATCATTATACCCTCAGAAGGTAATTATGCTATAGATGGCACAAATTACAAGAATAGATTTAGGTATCGTGTTACCTTAAAAAGACCTATCTTAAAAGTGAAAGATAAAAAGTATATTTCATTGAAGATATTTGATGAATTGTGGATGAATTTGAATAAAGGCATTCGTCCCAAAAATTTTAATCAGAACTGGTTTTATGTAGGTTTAGATTATCCTTTAGATAAACAATTCACTCTAAGTATGGGATATCACAATATAGGTTTAAAAGGAAACTCTAATACATTTATAACCAATCATATTTTACAGACAACTGTTAGTTATGCTATAAATTAATACTATTGAAATTTTACAGAACGCATAATCATTCATCCACTTTATTATGACAATGTATAGGGTTTATACAATTACTTTTATGAGACATATACCCATAAGCCCTATTTGCTCCATCTGACTCTTTGTAGATAATATACTCACAATTGTCTATCAATAGAATTTCTAAATCATCCTTTTTAACATTATGAATAGTAATCTCCGTATCATGTTCCAGATTAGAATCCTCATCTTTTTCTTTAGTTTCCTCACAACCTGTTAACCCAAAAAGGGTAACTGAAGTTAACAAGGTAATATATTGTATTTCATTTATATTCTTATAAATCGACTTCTATTTCTGTGAACTCTTTTTTTTCTCTGTGATACAAAAGTCCTTTAAGTGCTATTTGGTTACTCTCAATTTTTGTTCCTAAAAAAGCCGTGTTTCTTAAATCGTTGGCTTGACGATAAATATTTAATCTGGCTAAATGTAGTGCTTTCTCATCGTCTGAATTAAGCTCTTCTAAGCTATCAATATTATTCAAATACAACTCCGCTAAAGCTATCTCAGCTTTAGTTTTGTAATTTATATCACTACTTAATGTATTTTTAATAAAGGTACAGCTAATATCGTTAACAATATAAATATGCAGTACATCCTCTCCTGATAAAAAAGAATTCACTTCTTCCGCATATTTAAAATTATCCATATGAAAAACACTGCCTAAAGCGGTTAAAAAAAAAGAATCCGATCCATATTTTACTCGGATTTTCTGCTCCATATAACAATCAGGACAAACTAAAAATAATCGTTTCATAAATATTTATCCAAATATTATTTGATGTATTGGTATACTTTTTCTAATCCTTCATTAGAGTTGCAACTTACATCTAAATCTTTTAATAGGCCATCTTTCAAGCTATATACCCAACCGTGGATGTGAGGAAAATCTCCATTATCCCATTCTTCTTGGATAAAAGAAATTTTAGCAAGATTAGCCACTTGTTCTTGAATGTTTAATTCTACAAAACGATCAAATCGAATATTTTTATCTTTAATGGCATCTAATTCGGCTTCGTGGAGCCTGTAACTGTCTTTGATATGCATTAGCCAGTTATCCAAAAACCCAAAATTATCATTACTCATTGCTGCTTGAACACCACCACAACCGTAATGCCCACATACAATAATATGTTTCACTTTTAAAACTTTAACTGCATAGTTTACTACACTCAATAAATTGGAGTCTGTATGTACTACCATATTAGCGATATTACGCTGTACAAATATGGAACCAGGTAAAGCATTTGTAATCTCTGTAGCTGGTACTCGGCTATCTGCACATCCTATCCATAAAAACTTAGGAGACTGTCCTGCAGCTAGTTTATTAAAAAAGTCTGGGTCGCGTTTTAGTGTATTCTTTACCCAAAGGGCGTTACCATCTTGTAAATTTTTTATTGTTTCTGCCATAATTTTATTTTTGCCTTAAAGATAATAAATTGAGTCTTTTACCTTACTCTTTAATATCGTTTTTTTCAGTTTAGTTATTTATTTATGTGTATTTTTAAGAATTCCTAATTTCTTAAACCTCTTACTTTTTCAATGAATAAACTCTTCAAAGTTATAGTTTTAATTATCATCTTTTCTTATAATATTCAAGCCCAACTTAGTGATTTAGCACGTATCGATTATACTTTTATTTCAGGCTCAAATTCGGATGTAGAATTTACAAAGTTTAGAACCTTATTTAATTACCCTATTAAGCTAAAAAAAGAGGGGGATTTTTATTAGTTGGTTTTGATTATAGTAATATTCATTTACGTTTTCAAAATAGTGAACTGCCTTTTGATCATGAACAATTAAATGATTTCCAACTTTTAGATTTAAGTATTGGTTACACAAAACCACTTAAAAGTGATTGGAGGAGGTGTTAGTATAAAACCTGGTTTAAGTACAAATCTAACTGCAAATGCTTTAAATTTCGAAGATATTGTTCTATCTGCAGATCTTGTGTTTATTAAAGAGCGTGAATTAGAGGAAGGAAAGAAGAATCGCCTTATTTTTGGTATTACTTATTCTGGAAATCGTGGTTTTAATTTTCCTTTACCGTTTGTTAGTTATTACAAACAGTTTCACACAAAATGGTCATATAATTTAGGTATCCCAAAAACAAACTTTCAGTATCATTACAATAAAAAACAAAGACTAAAACTATATGCAGAGCTTGATGGTTTTACGGCAAATCTTCAATGAGGAGTTACAATAACAGAATTAGGAAGTGCAGAATCAATAAATATGTCTCTTATTCTTGGAGGGCTTCAATATGAATACTATTTTACAGATCATCTACAGTTTTATGCAAGAAGCGTATATATTTTCTCAATTAGGAATAAACTTCGTGATGAAAATAGAGATAATATTTATACTCTAGACAATAATTCAAGTGTGTATTTAAGAGGAGGTTTTCACTTTAAAATTTAAAAACTATTAGATTAAGTATAAACAAACATGTTATATGCAATATTAAAAGGTTGAAGAGTAATAATTTTAATACTCTTCAACCATAAATATTATTATTTTCCTAACATTAACAACTCGTTAACAATAACTTCGGTTGTAAAACGTTTGTTGCCTTCTTTATCATCCCAGGCTCCTGTAGTTAGTTTTCCTTCAATAGCTATTTCTTTTCCTTTGGTCATGTACTTCTCTACTATATCAGCAGTCTTACCCCAAGCAATCAGATTATGCCAGTCAGTCTGTGTTACTTTCTCTCCTTCAGCATTCTTGTAACTCTCATTAGTCGCTAATGAAAACTTAGCTAATTTTTTACCACTCTCTAAAGTGATAACCTCTTGATCGTTTCCTAAATTTCCTATTAATTGAACTTTGTTTCTTAATGTGCTCATGATTTCTGTTTTTAAATTGTTATTTATTCATTCATTGGGTCATAGCCCAAAAATTGTATGATTAATGAATTAGGCTTTATAAATCCTTGTTTCCACTTTTCAATGGTAGACACATTAACTTTTAGCTCCAAGGCCACTTCCAACTGTGTTTTACCTGCGTCCAGTCTCGACTGTTTTAAGTGGGTCGAGTTGGATACCCGTTTTTAAACGGAGCCTTTGCCGTTAACCGCAAAGTACTAATGGTCAACGTTGTTGTGCGTAGATTTCCCGATGGAGAATCCTACATTAGGATTTTATCTAGCGTAAAGGATAAAAATGTCTTACTGGTGTGTACACTACACAAACCAAATGACAAACTTCTTCCGCTCTATTTTTTGAGTCTTACAGCTAAATCACTAGGTACTAAAAACGTATGCTTAGTTGCTCCTTATCTGGCTTATATGCGCCAAGACAAAGTATTCAATTCTGGTGAAGGCGTTACCTCTACTTATTTTGGCAGATTTATTTCCAAATTTGCTGATGGTATTATTACAATAGATCCGCATTTACACAGATTTAAATCACTTTCTGAAGTTTATCATATTGCTAATAGTGTTATTCACGCTGCAGATGTTATTTCAAAATGGATTAAAGAAAACGTAAAAAACCCTGCTCTTATTGGTCCAGACTCAGAAAGTGCACAATGGGTTTCGATTGTAGCAAAAAATGCAGGTGCTCCTTTTATAGTGCTTAATAAGATAAGACATAGCGATAATAATGTAGAAGTTTCTATACCGGATGTAGAAAACCATAAAAATTCAATTCCTGTATTGGTAGATGACATCATTTCTACAGCTCACACTATGATAGTGACTATTAAACACTTAAAAAAAAGAAGGCCTGAAACCACCTATTTGTATTGGGATTCATGCTGTTTTTTCTGGAAATACCTATCAAGAACTACTGGATTGTGAAGTTGATAAAATAGTAACTTGTAACACGATTCCTCACCCCTCTAATGTCATAGATATAAGTGATATTTTGGCAAAGGGAATTCAGGAACTGATTCTAAAGTTGCATTCAAAACAAATTTAAAGCAGAGTTTAAAACTAGACTACTTCACAAAAAAATAGACCATCTAATGATTCATCAAAATCCAAGATTATTGGAGATTCAGGGACTTCAATTGGATTACCTGGAAGATTTAGCCAATATAAATATTACTTCAAAAAAAAGTAGAATACATAGCTTTTAGCTTATTAAGCTTAACAATTAAAGGCTGAATTTAGGGTTATCACATAATATGTTTTATGCCTGATATATATCATTTGGGATAAAAGAAATACATATTACTTTTAAGGATATTTATAAATTTTTCTTGAAATGAAAGCAAAACCAAATGTACTGGTTCTAGGATGTAATTTCGCAGGGCTTACAGTAGCAAGGTATTTACATCACGAAGCTAAAGATGCTATCAACATTACTGTAATAGATCGAAAGAATTATGTAAACTTTATACCCAACATTCCAATTGAAGTATTCAATAATAATGATCCGGCAGATAACCTAGAGTTTTCGTTTTTGAAGTTCCTAAAAAAAGATGGTTCTTCTTTTGTTCAAGCAGAAATAGAAGAAATAGATCCAGAAAATAAAAAAGTATATTTTACACCGAATGAAAGAGATGGATCTGCTAAAGAATCTATTACATATGATTATTTGGTAGTAGCCGTTGGATGCAAATTAGCTTTTGATAAAATTGAAGGTTTTGCCGAATTTGGGCATACGTTTTCAGACACCTACTACGGTAACAAAATCCGTAAATTTTTACACAACGATTACAAAGGTGGACCAATAGTTATAGGTTCAGATAAGTTCGTTCAAGGTCAAAGTCCAAAATTACCAAAAATACCTACAGCGCTTGCCGCCTGTGAAGGGCCTCCAGTAGAACTTGCCTTTTCTTTAGCAGATTGGTTAAAACAGCATAAAATGGGTGATGCAAAGAAAATCATATTATTTACACCTGCCGAAGTAATTGCTGAAGATGCTGGAAAGAAAATATTAGACCAACTACTACCAATGGTAACCCAAATGGGATACGGCTATAAAAGCAACACCATCGGAATAAAAAGATTAACAAAAGATGCTATTGAGTTTAAGGATGGGAGCAGTTTGGAAGCCGAATTAAAAATCATCTTCCCAAACTGGGAGCCACATCAATTTTTAAAAAATCAACCATTTACAGACGACCAAGGATTCGTTATCACGGATTTCTATATGCGCAATCCAGATTATCCTGAAATATACACGGTAGGCGATGCTGCTGCAGTGACAGTTCCAAAATTAGGCTCTTTAGGGCATATGGAAGCTGAAATTGTAGCAGAAATGATAACTAATGAAGTTATTAATAACGGAGGAGCGAATGATATAAAACCATTGTCTCCAATGGTATTATGTTTTGGAGATATGGGCAATCACAAAGGTTTTTATATGCATACCAACGAATGGTGGGGAGGCGATATTAGTATTCTAAAAATAGGGTATACACCTTACATTCTAAAAATGGGATTTAAAAATATGTATTATACACTTGGTGGGAAAGTGCCAACTTGGGGAATGCCATTATCTGAACTTATAGGTGATCACACCTTAATATAAAAAACTAATAACTTTTAAAATTAATGCAATGAAAAAAAACATGGGCTCAACTGACAAGTTAGTAAGAATACTTGTCGCAGTTATTATTGTAGGCTTATACTACACAGATTATATCTCTGGAACATTAGCGACTATCCTTTTAATTATTGCTGGAATTTTTGTTGTAACAAGCTTTATTGGTACTTGTCCATTGTATTTACCCTTCGGGATTTCTACCAGAAAAAGGTTAAGGTAAATCAACTTTAGTATGGTCAAATCAAATAGGACTTATTTAGGGTCTTATATTCAGAAAGCAAAATATGAGCAAGAAACATAAGATTATTATAACCATTATACTGTTGATTATAGCAATACTATGTATAAATTATTTATACGGTTAATAAATTCAAATACATCAAAACAAAACTTTTATTGAAAAATGTTAACACAAATCGAATCACTCAGAGAAGATACTTTAGTTTATGAACTAGATGGTTATGTAACTAATGAAGATATTGATTACATTGATAGAGGGATTGAATTTATGTTATCAAAATTAGACACCATTAATTTAATGATTTATATCAATGCCCAAGGGGAAGGTTTTGACACACTTGTCAAAGAGTTTCAAGTGAGTAAAAAATATATAGATTATATCAATAAAATTGCTTATATATCTAATAAAAACTATTGGAATTTCCTTGTTTCCATAGATAACCTCTCCACCAAATACAAGGAAAAATATTTTGATATAGATGCCATTGCAAAAGCTTGGGATTGGATTGATGAAAATTAATTTTTTTGTTGAATTTTCAATTTGAACAATAAAAATAACCTTAAACTAAAAAGTTCAATCATCTTTTTTCATATCGCCCTGTTTTTTCTGTTACTTCAATTCTATATACAATACCACGCATAGACTCAACATATTTTTCATGGGAATCTGTCATGGCATGGTGAACCGTAGTTTCGCCTGTCATAATTGGCAATACATGATCAATAAGTTTTTGCATCCCCATACGTCGCTCCTCTGGAGTTTTTAACTCTTCAAATTTGCCCCAAGCGATTACACTCCTCCAATTACTCATATTTTCCATAACATCTACTTCAAAACAGACCCTCGGATTTTTACGCATCATATTAATCTTCATTCCCTCTTTAGTATGTCCATAAATATGTGTACCATCATAGACATAAGTTACTGGTACAACATAAGTAGTTCCTTCTGCATGGCATCCAATTCTTCCAATTACCTGACTACATAATATATTGTTTATCTGGTTGTTATTTAACTCTCCTAGCATTACATCACATTTTATAATATGTAAACAAGGTAAGTCGGATACATAATAAACTAAATGATATTAATCATTTCAAATGTTTTCATTTTAAAATAGCTTTGATAACAAAGAATATCACATTTAAATAATTAGGTCATGATCAAAGACTTTCCAAAACATTATAAAAATCTTGTAAGCCTAATGGATCAATTGGGCACTAAAATTCCAACCACAATGCAAGGGTTTGGAAATTTGCACAAAGCAAGTATAGCAGACGGTGCATTAAATGCTAAAACCAAAGAACTTATTGCATTAGGTATAGCCATTACAGTAAGATGTGATGGATGTGTAGCCTTTCACGTTCACGATGCACTTGAATCTGGTGCTTCTTCACAAGAAATTACAGAAACAATTGGAGTTGCCATACTAATGGGAGGTGGTCCTTCTGTAATGTATGGTTGCGAAGCTTTAGAGGCATTAAATCAATTTATCGTCTTAAAAGAGAATAAATAACAAACCTTACAATCTCAAGTAAAATTAAAACACATATTATGAAAAAAAAAAATAATAAATAATTCAGATTTACATTTTGAACATAAACAATGGCGAAGTGAACTCTCGTTTTGGGAAGACGAATTAAAAACATTTAATAACCGTTTAGAAGAGTTGGTTAAACGTTGGACAGACAAAAATGTATTGGAGCAGTTAGAGCATTTTCAAAATCAATTTATTCGTCAAGGCGAAGTAATTGACACCTTACAACACGACATTAATGTGCACGAAACCAATATGGCCACCCACGATGAAAAAGGGGAAAACGTCATAAATGTAAATTTAGCCAAACATCATCTTGCATTTAGGGGTCGTATGGAAACGCAAAGAAAGATTTACGGCGATTTGAAGAAAGATTTCTATCGATTCCTTTCAAAATTTATGTAAAGTATTCATTACTCAATTTTTAGTAGTTGACTGATTTATATCATTTCCGACTTTCATTGAATAAACTAATTTCATAAAATGATTTTAAAAAAATACAATGAAAATGATTCTAAAAACATTCACTTCAATTAAAAGTCCTGTTGAAGCAATTGAAAAAGCAAATAAGGAAATACACAAAATGCATCTTGAGTATTACGAGGCTAAAGAAATTGCACAATCTGAATCGACCTATTACAACTCTTTTGCAGAAGAAGAACAGTTTCATTTTACATTAACCATTCTATTTGAGAAAGAAGATTTAGAATAAAACAATGGGAGAAATAGCAACATCAAACCGGGAAGTGATTCTATTTTATAACCCTAATTCTGTAATAGCAGAAAAAACATTGGCATATGCCAAAGCAGATGGTTTACCAATTAGAGATGTAGATATTATAAAAACACCCATTACAGGAACACAGCTGGAAGAGCTTGCCGATAGACTTCATTTAAGTATTGATGGATTGGTAAATAAGCAGCATCCAGAGTTTAAAAAACGTTTTGGAAACCCAAATTTAAGCGATGACGACTGGATAAAAGTAATACATAAGAATCCTGAATTTATAAAAGAACCCATCGCAATACGAGGAGACAAGACAATACTAGTAAAAACACCTAGTGATATTGTGAAATTGTAAAGATTATATGTAAAATGTATTCAAAATGAGTTTGGAAAAAGAAAAACCAATAATCTGGAACGTCGGAGGGTATGAGTTGCAAATTACTCATCCTAATAAAGTATATTGGCCTAAAGAGAGTTATACTAAGCTAGATATATTACAATATTATATGGATATGGCACCTACACTATTACCCTATTTTAAAGACCGACCTGTCACCATACATTACTTTCCGAAAGGTATTGAGGAGTTTTCCTTTTACAAAAGGAATTTTGAAGATGAAGAAGAAGATGAAAATCTATTTCACACCATTTCGTACGAAGAAATTAGTCAAGATAAAACTATTCGAGTTCCATTGATTGATACTGCTACTGGTCTATTATTTTTTACTTCTAGAGGAGGCTTTGAATTTCATCTATGGTCTTCTAAAGTGCCTAACTATAGTTATCCTGATATTGCTATTTTCGATTTTGATGTAAATGAAAATGTTGCTTTTGAAATAGTACTGCAAGCAGCAAGTTATTTAAATGAATTACTAAATTCAATGGACTTAAAATCATATCCAAAGACAACTGGAGGCTCGGGCTTACACGTTTATCTTCCTATTGTTCCTGAATATTCGTTTAAAGAAGTAAGAGAATGGGTAAAAAGTATAGGCGACGCATTAGCCAAAAAACATCCCAACTTGATTACAACCCAAAGAAAAAGCGGAAAAACTCATATTAGTGACAAAGTTACTGTAGATTATTTGCAAAATGCCATCAGTAGAAATACAGCAGCTCCTTATACAGTTCGAGCCTATCCTAACGCTCCCGTTTCTGCTCCATTAACTTGGGAAGAAGTTAAAAATGGTGGTTTTTTTCCAAAAGATTTTAATATAAAAACTATACCTAAAAGAGTAGAAAAATTAGGCGATTTGTTTTCAGAAGTACTATCAATACAACAACAAATTAAAATAGGATAATTAAGATATTATAAAAATAAAGTAGCCCCAACCATTTTGTATTGGTTGGGGCTACTTTACAAACTATCGTTTCTAATAATAAGAAACTTCCAGTTCATTATCTACTTCATATACGCCAGGTGCATAGTATGCTGCCTTACGCGCTTCATCTTTTTCGGCAAGTGAATGCACTTTACCTTTTAATTTCACTTTATGACCATCCACAGTTACCATAATATTTTTAGCTTCAAGATCTGCAGAGCGTTCAAATGCTTTTTTGATTCTGTCTTTTATATCCGTTGGTTTTACCGTTTGTTTTAATGTAACCAAATTAGTAACACCACGTACACCCATTAAATGTTCTACAGCCCTTTTTGCCGATTTTTTTTGGTAAGACCATTGTACTTCACCTGTTAAATTTATCCAGCCATCATCTACTTTAACCATTACTTTGTCATTTGGTACGGAAGCATTCCATTCTATCGAACTAACGGCCGCTTTTGCAATTTCGACGTCCGTTTTCTTAAAGGAACTGCCAAACTTTACCTCAATGTCTTCTGCTACTGCTTTAACTCCTTTTACTTTTTTTACGGCTTCTTCAGCTGCTCTCTTTTTTGTGTAACTATCAACTGTTCCAGTAAGAGTTACAATGCCATCTTTTACAATCACACCAACTTCGGTTTCATCAACGTTTGGTTGCCAAGCCAACTCATCGAGTACATCATCTCTGATTTCTACATCTGTTTTCATTTTTAAATAGATTTAATTAAACAATTATTTGTTTTACTAAAGATATAATCGATGTAAGTCTTTGGTAATGATATATATCAGTCACATTGCTATTTTAAACCCTTTTATTATTTATTTAACATTTTGGCTATGAGCAATAAACACAAAACCCTTACTGATATATATCATTTGAAATCTTAAAGCAATTATGCAATTTTACTTACGCAATTAAAAAATTGATTTAATGACTATGAAAGATACTGTACAGTTTTACCTGCAAAGAGAATTTCACATATTCGTTGCACAAACACTCCCTAATCTTAAAAAATTAAAAAAAGAGGGAAATAGAGAAGCATTTAATACTTTAATATTGAAAATATTACCAAGTATTAAAAAATACATTAATGGAAGATTGATTACAGCAATTAATAATGGTCATTTTTCTAAGAACAAATACAACGCAGATGAGTTTCTAGATCAACTTTTTATTGAAGTTTACGAGCACATAGATGAAGTAAAAAAAGCGGATGACTTTTATTTGTGGTTATTTAAAAAAACAGATGAATTACTTGAAGATGTTATCGTAGAAGAAGAATTTGATGAATTCTTTTTTAAGAATATTGATGATTACTCTAAGCCTGAATGGGATGCTATGGAAGAAAAATTCAGTACAGATGGTGATGGTGATTTACTAATGATTGAAGAATTGGATGATAGTTCTTATAATCATAACGATTACACCTTAAATCACGTTTTTATTGAAGATGATGAACAGCAGCTTATTGATAAGATTGATAAAGAATTAAGCGAAGCTGAAGTGCAAAAGCATACAGAAATGGTGTTGCACAAATTACCCATACAAATGCAATCTGTTTTCGATTTGTTTGCCAACTACAATTTCAATATGGAAGAAATCGCGAAAATTAAAATGATTACCACAAACGAGGTAGATAAACTAATACAAGATGCACGAAAAGGTCTTCGTACTAGCTTCATAAATAGATATCGATTAGAAAATTAATATAAAATATTTTAGAAATTATGAAAACTAAAAAATCAAACCCTAAGACAGCATTATTATTAGGCGCAGGATTAGATGTTTTACATTTTGAAAGTCAAGAATGGTTAGAAAACATAGCCTTTTGGAAAGATGAAGCGCAATTTTTTGAAGACTTATTGTTGAAAAGGAAAGGAAAAAATGAAAAGCAAAAAGAGTACGCAAAAATGCTCACGTCATTAGATAAAATCCACAAGGATCTTTTTCACGATCTGCAAGAAACTATTATGAAACACGAGCGCTTGCTTTCAAAAATTGAAGATGGCGAAAAAGGATTATCAGATGGCAATTTTAGAGACGAACATCGTGAAATTAAAGATAGAATGACTACGTTTACCGATAATTTCCGATCGTTTAAAAAAATCGTTTTCGATTATGCTAAGCACCTTTAGTACAATGGTGCTTTAGTTTATACAGTTAAATCATCACTTGCTTTTAAAACTAAAATTATGGAAGTAATACTTTACAGAGAAGAATATGAAAATGTTGATGCTATAGATAGTTTTCTTAGATTTTATAATAATTTAAAAATGAAATATCTAGCAAGTGATCTATTAGAGAGAGGCTTGTCGCCTAAGCAGATTTCAGACGCAATTGAGGCGGCTGTTAAAATAGCGAATTCTTCAGGTATTGAGGCATACAAACATTTTATGCCAGTTTTTAGTGGAATAGACAAGGATATTATTCAGGATTGTAAACTCTCTCATTTAGGATATGGATTGGTGTTAATGAATGCAGATACAAACCTATCAGTTGTTAGTGAATTTCAAGTGGATGTTTTAAAAAAGTATTTAGATATTAGTTTATAAGTTGAAAAGTATTGTGAACATCCAAGAGTCCATTTATTCTCTCGACACCCTTTTACTTGATTTGTTTGAATAGATCCAAGCACCAATTGTCAACAATATATACAAAGCTACTATTGAGAGCATTTGTTTCCATTCAGTTGAAAATTCATAGTATAAAATCAATATTCCTCCCATACCAAGTCCCAAAATAGAAAGAATTGTAATAGTTATTGAAGAATTTGTCTTGTCCCTTATTTTATAATTCGCAATTGCCATAAGCAGTGATACTAATAAAAAAGTTATGCTACCAAATTCGAGTATTAAATTTAATCCTCCCACTAAAATTAAAACACTTGCCGTTACCGCCATTACAATAATTGCTTTTTTTGGAATGTTACTATTTCTAGTAGCTAGGCTCTTGGGCAAATAACCATCTTCTGCAATTACTGCCATTAGTCTGGATGAGCCGAACAAAGTACCACTTATAGCACTGCTAGTGGCCAGTATAGCACCTAATATTACAAGGTTAGTACCTAAACGACCCAGTACACTACCTGCACCAGCTGCCAATGCATATTCTTTGTTTTTTATAATATCTTCTGTTGGTATTGAGAATAGAGCTCCTAAAGCGATAATGAAATAAATTAGTACAGCTAATACTATTGCCGAATAAATAGCTCTTGGAATATTTTTCTGGGGATTGTTCATTTCATTGATAGCATGAATTACTAATTGAAATCCTTCATAAGCAACAAAAGTAAGAGAAGCTACAATCAGGATAGAAAAAACACTTGATTTTTCAATATCTAGCCCAATATTATAAACAAAGGTTCCAAGGTCAGTAGTACCGTGCTCCATCAATACAAATGAAATAATGGTAAGTATTACCAATTTTGTATATACCATTATATCTTCAATCTTACCCATTCCGTTAACACTCCATACATTTATTAACGTAAAAACACCTATTACTCCAATAGCAATGACCTTTCGCATCCAAATATTGTTGGCAAAATCTGTACTGCTGATTGCATAAGATGAAAATGTATAAGCATATAAAGCTAAAGTGCTGATATAGCCAAAAACAACAAACCAGCCAATTACGGAAGCAGAAAAAGGTGAATTTGGGTATGTACGCTTGTAAAACGAATATGTAGCTCCTTCATCTTTATAATATAGCCCCAATTTAACATACGAATAGGCAGCTAAAGCAGCTATTAATCCACCAATAATTATTGCGATTGGTGTTAAGTAGCCAATCATAGAAACTGATATTCCTAAAATTGTAAAAATTCCACCGCCAACCATTCCTCCCAATGCAATTGCAATTAGCTCAGTTAGCCCTAAATTTTTGTTTCTTTTTCTGTGCATAGTCGCAATCTTCAGTAAAGATTAAATGCCATTTTAGTTCCTTCTATAACCATATTGGCCCCTATAATGGCAATAATTAATCCCATTATTTTTTCAAAAACTCCCATTATATTTTTCCCAACATTTTTAACAATTAAATCACTCATTTTGAATGACAAGTAAGTCAAAAAACACATAATGCCAAAAATTAGAACCACAATGCCAATTCGAAAAATATTAGCATCGGTAACAAAATTCATAGCGGTTACAATTGTGCCTGGACCTACAAGCAAAGGAATTGCCAAAGGTGAGATTGCTATTTTTTCATTATTGGCAACATTTTTCAAGTGTTTTACGGTAGATTTCGTTGACTGAAGCATTTCAAAACCAATATAAAAAATTAAAATACCTCCCGCTATTTTAAAAGCAGGTATGGTAATACCGAATAATTCAAATATAAATTTTCCAAAAATCACAAATACGAATACAATCAAAAATGCAGTTATTGTAGCTTTTTTGTTGATTCGATCCTTAGTCTGATTATTGGCATCTTCGGTTAATGCAACAAAAAAAGGAATACCAGCTATAGGATTCATAATTGCAAAAAAGCTTGTGAATACTGTTATTGAGAATGTTAATAGATTTTCCATTTATTATTGTAACTGAAATTTTATCCTTCTTTGAATTTAAAATTAAACAATTTATTTTTGTTACATTTCATTCATTAATTTCAAGCCGAATGGGACAATGATCCGAGCCATAAACATCTGATAAAATTTCCACGGATTTTATTTTGTCAGCCAAAGATTTACTGACTAAAAAGTAATCGATTCGCCAACCAGCATTACGTTCTCTGGCCTTAAAACGGTAACTCCAATAGGTGTATGCTATTTGATCTGGATGAAAATACCTAAAAGTATCAACAAATCCTGAATTAAGTAGCGCATCCATCCCATCTATTTCAATTTGAGTGTAGCCTGCAGTTTTATTGTAATTGGATTTATCGTTCTTTAGATCGATTGGGCGATGTGCCACATTAAAATCTCCACAAACCATTACAGGTTTCTTTTTTTCTAGGTTTTTTAAATAGGTAAAAAAGTCTCTATCCCACTTTTTTCTATACCCTAACCTTTCTAGTTTCTGGCCAGAATTAGGAACGTAAACATTCACTAGATAAAAACTAGCATATTCGGCACAGATTATTCTACCTTCGTTATCGTACTCCATTACTCCCATATCATTGACTACTGCAATAGGCTTAGCTTTTGAAAGTAATGCAGTACCAGAGTAGCCTTTTCTATCTGCCGAATTTGAATTAAGAGTATAATTATTAAAGTTGTGTAAAGCAGTTGCAACTTCTTCTTTTTGTGCTTTTGTTTCTTGTAAACATAAAATATCAGGTTCCATTCTCTCAATAGAGGTTATGAAGTCTTTTTTTACTATGGCTCGTATGCCATTTACATTCCAGGACACTATATTCATATTGTGTGGGTATAAGGTGTTTTTTTTACAAGAGTCTTCTTTCAACTAATCTGTAAACTCGTAATCAGGATTATATTTTGGATTCCCAACCACTTCAATGTCATTTATAACAATAGTAACTCCAGAGGCATTATAAGCCGCTTTTTCAGCTTCTTCTTTTTCACTAATAGTATTCACTTTTCCGGATAATTTCACCATACCTCCATTAACTTTAATAAAAATATTGGAAGCCTCAATATCCGCCAAACGCAGATAAGCATTTTTGATTTCTTCACTTATTTTGATTGGCTCCAAAACTTGTTTTATGCTAATGACATTATTAATTCCTTTTACACCCATTATGTTTTCGGCAACTCTTTTGGCTGCATTTCTTTGGTAATGGTGTTCTACTTCTCCAGATAAATCAACCCATCCATCTCTAACTTCAATGTTAATTTCATCTTCTGGTACTGATGTGTCCCACTCAAAAGCACGAACAATAGCTTTTGCTATCTCTTTATCTGTTTTTCTATAATTATCACCATATTTAACCTCAATGTCGGCAGCTAAAGCTTTAACGCCTTTTATTTTTTTTACTGCTTTTTCTGCTGTTACTTTTTTCTGGAAATCATCTACAAAACCTGTAAGCGTTACCGTTCCATTTTCAACAATAACTCCTATTTGAGTTTCGTCAATGTTTGGATGCCATATTAAGGTCTCAATTATATCTTTTTTTATTGTTGTATCTGTTCTCATAGCTTATTCTAGTTTTAAAAAGTGAAGCATTCCAAAATTGCTCTTATTAAAGCTTAACAGTGGAATTTTGTCACTATAATGATGCTTTCCTATTAAATCCTTATGAAACCATTTTTTTAAAAGACCGTGCTTTTCCCTTTCTAAAATGACTAATAAATCAGCATCTACTTGCTCTAAATAATTAATCAGAGAATCGAAAACTGTATTAGAAAATAGTACTTTGAACTCTATTTTTTCGTAGTCTATCTTTTTTAAAAGTGCCTTCTTAAACCATTCCATTTTGTTCTCTCCTGAATATTCTTTTTTAGTTGAAATATGTACCACTTTTAGTTTAGCATTAAATGGTTCTGCAATTTTCACAACGTCCTGAAGAACTTCTATACCTTCATTTTCTTCAAAATCTATGGCATACACAATTGTTTTAGGTTGTGTATGAGTGCTATTTTCTGGCACCGCCATTACTAAACAGTTGGCTTTTTCAATGAGTTGCTTGGTGGTATTACCCATTACTAGGTCTTTTAAAATACTATTCACCCTCATTCCTGCTACTATCATAAAAGCGTGGACTTCGTCTGCTTTTGATATAATTCCGTGTACTATAGAAGATTCTTCAAAAACCTCCATATTCACATTCATTTCATCTAAATCGTCTCCTAAATGATGAATACAAAACTCTTTAAGTTTTAGTTTTTCTTCAATTAAAATATCATCTTCTAGATGCGCAAAACGTTTTTCTACATTCCTCTTAAAAGTGGCTGGATAATCAAATAAATGAACTACCAGCAGATTTGCATTTATCTCTTTACTTATTTCATAAGCGTATTTTAAAGTGCTAATTGCACTTTTAGAATAATCAATGGGACACAGAATTCTTTTCATCTTTACTTGTATTAACTTTTTAATGAATAAAGTTATATAACCTAAACCAAGAATGAAATGATTGAAATCATATCAATTAATATTCTCTGAATGTCATGGGTAATTTCAATGCAGAAATGGTATAAAATCAAAAACAGGGATACTATAAAGCATCCCTGTTTTCTATAAAGAAATTAATTTTATTATTCAAGATAAGTGTCTTTTTATCTATTTATTGCTAAATAAGACAATAGAAAAAAACCTTAAAAATAGTTTCAACTTCTTCTTTTTGATCCCTTATGTCGTAAAACATAAAAGGCTATATGATAGAAACAGAAAGACTGCAAGGTCTTTCTGTTTCCTGAAAAACATTAAGTGTATTATTCCACTTAGGCCACCTTACTCACTTTATTGCTAAAGTATCCTCGGATTACCTGGTTTAAGAATACCTTTGATATTTCCCTGAAGCTCATATTATATTGCTATGATACAAACCTTGTACTTTCAGTAAATTTTGAAGAACGTTTTTTATTATGATATAAAAGTAATGTGTTTATAATTAGTTACACATGATATATATCAGTCGATGATATATTTCTATCATTTAATTCATTTAATCGCCAAATTCTCCATACAATAAGCGTCGATCTGTACCCAATACAAACAGTTCATTCACAACTTTATTTACGCCGGGTATTTGGTATGCTGTTTTTTCAGCTTCCTCTTTTTCTTTAAGTGAATAAACTCTACCGCGAAGTATTACAGTATTTTGTTCAACTTCTATGGTAATATTTTCAGCTTCAATATCTGCTAGTCTCTTAAATGCTCTAGTAATTTTTTCTTTAACCTCATCTGGCTTGATTACCGGTTTAATATCAATATTATTTGTTATCCCTTTAACACCAATAATACCATTTATTACACATCTTGCTGTATCTTTTTGATACCAGAATTCAACCTCGCCAGAAAGGGTTATCCAACCATTTTGCACTTCTATGGTTATCTTATCTTCTGGTACTGCTGTATTCCACTTAAAGGCACGAACTATTGCCTTGGCAATTTCCTTATCGGTTTTTTGAAGTTCCGTTCCATATTTAACTTCTATATCTTCTGCGACAGCTTTAACCCCTTTTATCTTTTTTACCACATTTTCAGCGGTCACTTTTTTATAAAAATCATCAACTATACCAGTTAGAGTGACTACTCCATCTTCTACAATTACACCAATTTGTGTCTCATCTATATTAGGTTGAAAAACTAATTCGTCTAAAATGTCTTGTTTTATTTGTCCGTCTGTTCTCATGATATTGAAATTACAATCATTTGTTTTTAACATACTTTAATTGAATAACCCTGATTCTATAAATGAATCAGGGTTATTCAACTTTAGTTATTACTTGCATAAATCTTAAGATTGTTTGAGACAATTGTTAATCCACAACTTCCAGTTCATTTTCTACTTTGTAAACACCAGTAGTATAATAGGCTCTTTTTCTTGCCTCATCTTTTTCTTGTAATGAGTGAACCTTACCTTTTAATTTTACAGTATGATTATTAACTGTAACATCGATGTTTTTGGCATCAACATCGGCCAATCGCTCAAACGCTTTTTTGATTTTCTCCTTAATATCACCAGGCTTTATAGTCTGTTTTAAAGTAATATTATTGGCCACATATTTTACCCCTAATAAATTTTCAACGGCTCTTTTTGCAGCGTCTTTCTCAAAGGCCCATTGCACTTCACCAGATAAATAGACCCATCCGTTCTCAACTTTTGTCGTGATTTTATTTTCAGGTACAGAATAATTCCATTTCAACGCATCTGCAGCAGCTTTTGCAATTTGCTGATCTGTTTTTTTGTATTCAGTACCGTATTTCACCTCGATATCTTCAGCAACAGCTCTTACTCCTTTTACACTTTTAGCAGCTCTTTCTGCAGCCATTTTTTTAGTGTAACTGTCTACTGTTCCTGTAAGATTAACTACACCTTTTTCTACTGAAACTCCAATTTCGGTTTCATTAACGTTTGGTTGCCACGCTAATTCATCTAGCACATCATTTTTGATACTTAAATCTGATTTCATAATATTATATTTTAAATTATTAAAGTATAAATTTAATGATCGATAAAATAAATCCAAATGATATAAATCAGTCGTATCATCTTTTTTACCATTTCAGAGAATATAAGTGAAGAGAATTCTATAATACAAATGATATCATAGTGAATGCAAAGGTTCTTTTGAGTTATAAATAATATCTCATTTGGCGCCTAAATCCATCGTGGTCTTTTAAATTAATACAGCATTCAAATAAATATAAATAGCATAATACCCCAAAGAATAAAGTAACTGTATTTCTGTTATGTAAACGCTAGTTCGCCATCTATTAATTTACGTTCTTCTAATAGCTTCTTTGTGGTTGTATACCCTAATTGGAAAATGGCATCTATATTCTTCATACCGAAGATTCCGTAATTGATAAGCTTTTTGGGATAAATGACTAAATCGCAGGCGGAAAATTTATTTAAGGACTCTGTAGCTGCTTTGATCTTATAGGCTCTTTCTAATACAGTATAAGAGTGTTTTAAATCTTTAACGTTAATTTTTTTCAAAGGATTTACGTACACGCCAATTATTTTATCGCAAGCGGCTGTTAGTGGTTCTGTAGGAAAATTATTTAGTGTACCGCCATCAATGTAATAAGAGCCATTAATCTCTGTAGGTGTAAAAACGCCAGGAAAGGAGGCAGATGCGAGTATAGGTTTAATTAGCTCTCCTTTTTCAAATATTTTTAACGTTCCGTCTATAACATTTGTAGCAGTTATATATAGCGGTTTCTTTAAAGAAGCGAAATCATCATCTACCAGGTATTTCTTGAGGTCATCATAAAACTTTTCAGTATCGATAAATCCAGGTTTATTATACGCAAATCTATTGGTGTGAAAAATAGGTATGGTTTTAAAAAAATCCAACATTTCTGTCCACTTAGTCCCATTTGCATATAAAGCACCCACAATAGCTCCTGCACTAGTCCCTGAAATATGTGTAGCGAATACGTCATACTCCTCCAATGCTTTAATGACGCCAATATGAGCGGCTCCTCTTGCACCACCACCAGAAAGTGCTAATCCTATTTTCATTACATTATAGTTATATAACTGCAAAAGTATTTGCTCTCTCTCCATTTACAAATGATTTCGGTCATCTAAAAAATTTATAAAACAGGACTGAAGATTTTAGCCAAGCCTTCTTTTAAACGTTCAATTTTTGGTCTTTTTAGGTACTCATCATAGCTGATCTGGGTGCTTTTTTCGCATCTCTTTAAAAAATCTTGTCTTAGTTTTTGGGTACATTCTTTTTCATAGATCAATACATTCACTTCATAATTTTGTTCAAAACTTCTAATATCTAGATTGGCTGTTCCGATGCTTGTCAACTCATCATCCGAAACAATAACTTTGCTATGCAGAAAGCCATCAGGGTATAGATAAATTTTCACTCCAGCCTCTAAAAAATCTTCAAAATAGGAGCGTACTGTCCATTTAACAAGAAGACTATCTGAATTAGACGATAGCAATAGCCGCACATCAATACCACTCAAAGCAGCCACCTGTATAGCTTCCATTAAAGCTTCTCCAGGAATTATATACGGATTGGTAATGTAAACATACTTTTTTGCCCTGTTAATTATTGAAAAAAAAAGTTGATGAATAGATGAGAAATTTGAATCTGGCCCACTAGAGATAACTTGAGCAATTGATTTTCCTATTCTAGGATGCACTAAAAAATACTTGGTAGACAATAGATTATCCTTGCCACTTGCAAAACTCCAATCTACAGCAAAAACAGATTGTAGACTATTTACAATAGGGCCTTTTAATTGCAGGTGCATATCGTGCCAAACGCCAAGATTGGTATCACCTTTTATGTATTTGTCAGAAACATTAATACCTCCCGTAAAAGCCACCAAACCATCTACGATAATAATTTTTCGATGGTTACGATAGTTTAGAGAAGAAATAAGTCTACCAAAACGCATAGGCAAAAAACTAGCCACTTCTATACCTGCATCATTAAGCAGTTTTAGGTATTTATTGCTCAATAACCTACTCCCTAAATCATCATACATAAACCGTACTTCTACACCTTCATTTACTTTCTGTTTTAAAATGCTTAAAAATCGTTGCGCTAATTCACCTTCTTCAAATATATAGTAGTGTATATGTATAAACTGGGTAGCACTTTCCATCATTTCAAAAATGGCATCAAAAGTAGTTGGGCCATCTTGTAATGGAGTCAATTCGTTTCCTGAACTGGGCAAAAATTTAGAGCTTTTTGTAATAAGCTTTACCAGTTTAATATGATCCTTAAGTTGGATTGGGATGTCTTCTTTTTTATTATCAATGGTATTGTAATAATCTTCGACTTTTTCCAGATATTTCTTAATACTTTTAGTTTCTTTTAGCTTATAGAACTTATTCTTTTTTTTATTGCGACCAAGTACAAAATAGAATAACATACCGCCAACTGGAATCGTAAAAACGGCTAATAACCACGCTAATGTTTTGGTAGGTCTAACACCGTATAGCAGTAACTTCACCATTAAGAAAATGGCTAAAAGAAAGTATAAAATAAGTGCTATAGTCATAATTATAAGGTTCGAGCATTTTTCACCATAAAAACTTAAACAATTATTACTCTCTGGCGATCATTTCAAAACTAATGAGTCCGCCATCAATAGTTGCTTTTTTTAATATTCCGTTTTTATAATAATACATATTCTCTTTCCCTTTTGAATTGACTTTTTTATAGGTGTTATTTCCCATTGAGACAATCGTATTAAAACTTCCATCTTGTTCAGAATAACAACTACTAATATTTATTGGTTCATTAAAATACAATTGAATGGTACTGAAAGTGATAGGATTTTTCAAGGTTTTTTCGTTATCTTCATTTTTTGATATTTGATAATGAGCGTCTGTCCATTGTGTAAGTGTTTTAGCGTGAGGTTTTTTATTCACCATAATATGAACATCAGCCTTTTTCAAAAATTTGTCATTGAATTCGACATCATACTTGTAATTCACTAAAATATCTTTTATCAATCGTGTCTTTATGTTAGTAGAACTCTTATAATATGTTATACTATCTTTTTTAATTTGTGTAGATTCTAAACTCCCCACAACTTTATTATGCAATATAATATCAAAATTGAGAGCGGTATTTGAAGAGTCTAAAAGGCTTCCTTGAAAAAACAAAAGACTAATTATGAAGATTTTAATCATCGTACTATTATAAAATTTGAATTACAAATTTCCCTATTTTAAATATAACATTTACTGATTTAAATCATTTCAGTCACTAAATCTAATCCATAATTTTACTTCCATTAATAATCGCTTAATTATAAATAAAATGGAACCATTAGAAATAAAAGAGGAAGTTACTTCAATGCCGAGAATAGGTGACGAAGCGCCTAAATTTAAAGCAGTAACAACACAAGGAGACATTAACTTTCCTGATGATTACGTAGGAAAGTGGGTGATTTTATTCAGTCATCCTGCAGATTTTACACCAGTATGTACTACTGAATTTATAACATTCGCCAGTCTCGAAGATAAGTTTGATGAAGCAAACTGTAAGCTAGTTGGGTTGTCAATAGATGGATTGTACAGTCACATAGCTTGGTTACGTACCATTAAGGATAAAATTGAATTCAATGGTATGAAAAACATCGAGGTCAAATTTCCTTTAATTGAGGATATCACTATGGAGGTTGCTAAAAAATATGGGATGGTACAGCCAGGAGAAAGTAAAACACAGGCGGTAAGAGCAGTATTCTTTATTGACCTTGAAGGTATCGTTAGAGCTATTATATACTACCCATTGAGTTTGGGTAGAAATTTTGATGAGATTTATAGAGCTTTAATTGCAATGCAAACTGCCGATGCCTTTAAAGTAGCAACGCCTGCAGATTGGAATCCTGGTGATGATGTGATTGTATCACCTGCTGGTTCTTGTGGTGTGGCAGAAGAGAGAATGACCTCTACTGATGAATTAGACTGTAAAGATTGGTTTTTCTGTACTAAAAAATTGGATAAAGATGAAGTATTGAAAACTGTTCTTAAAAAGTAAAACTAATTAATGTTCGTGTGTAGATGCATATAAACAGTACTAGAATTAATAATTTAAATATTCAGATTCCTTATTAAAAGAAAGAACCTAAGCGATGAATAAGCGAAAATTTTTAAAACAAACGATGTTGACTTCTGTTGGTATTTGCGTTGCACCTTCGGTATTGTTATCGGCTTGTAAATCAAAATCTAAAAAAGAAGAACAAATGGAAACAACTTCAAACATTACCGGAATATTTGAGCTACCTAAACTATCTTATGGTTATAATGCTTTTCCTGAAATTATAGATCCTTTGACTATGGAAATACATTATACCAAACATCATAAAGGATATACAGATAAATTAAATATTGCTTTAAAAGAAGCTAACATTTCAGGAAGAACTATAGAAGAAATCTTAAAAATGGATAATCTTCCCAGTGTGATTCGCAATAATGGTGGAGGATATTTTAACCATACTTTATATTGGGATGTCTTAACTCATGGTGGTAAAATGACAGATACTTTTAAAACTAAAATCATAGAAGACTTTGGGTCAGAGGAAGCCTTTATGAATGAATTGGCAGATGCAGGTGCAAAACGATTTGGGTCTGGTTGGGCATGGGTGGTACAGGATAATGATAAGAAATTACGAATTTTTTCTACTCCTAATCAGGATAATCCGTTAATGAAAGTAGCAGAAATGAATTGGACGCCCATTTTAGGTATAGACGTATGGGAACACGCGTATTATCTAAAATATCAAAATAGACGAACAGAATATCTTCAGAAAATTTTAAAAATCATTAATTGGAATAAAGTTGAATCAAGAATGCTGTGATTTTTATTATGTTTCTATCGTTCTGATATGGAAATGAAAACTTACCACTATACTCTTAGATTATAAACCTATTAAAGGTTTATAATAGTAGAAATAAAAAAGAAGGACATGAACCCATTCTTTTCCTTCTTTTTTTAAGGCTAATTATGTTAAGAGATTTCTACTGTTCTCGGCTTTTTTAGTTTAGCCTCTTCTTTTTTGATAAGGTTAAAACTTAACACTCCATCTTTATAGGTCGCCTTAACATCTTCCTCTTTTACAGAATCTGGTAGTTGTAATCTTTTTTCAAAAGAGTTGTAACTAAACTCTTGACGTGTATAGTTATCCTCTTTTTCCTCTTTGGAATTTGAACTTTCTGCAGAGATATTTAAACAACCATCGTCGATGGTAACTTCAAAATCTTTTTTAGAAAATCCAGGAGCTGCCAATTCAACTTCAAAGTTCTTGTCAGTTTCCTTGACGTTTAAAGCTGGCTCATTCAAATCCTTTGATAAAAACCCGTTATTAAAGAAATCATCAGAATCAAAAAAATCTGATGTTAAAAGGTTTCCCCAAGGTCGTCTTCTGTGTTTAAATTTTACTAATGACATAATTTTAATATTTATGAGTTAAACAATTTATCTGATGCTAAATTAGAATAGTATTCCGTTGAAAAGAATGATCTGAGTCAGTACAAGTGTTTAATTTTGATTATCCTTGGATTTTTTAAGTAAAATAGAGATACTAAAAAGAAAGGCTATTATCAAAAGCATCATTGCCATAATATTACTGATAGGAGATTGAGAAAAAGGGTTAAGTAATCCCAGTTCATCGTATATTTTAGATGCCCTAACAATCAATAGAAAATCGCCTATAGTCATTAAAAAAATAAGGAGTCCAATTAATTTTTTGAAAGCCATGATTAGAATATTTTAGAGATTTAATGTAGAGATTTTAGCCTGCATGTAAAATGACCTAAGTCATTTATATTTATTGGTAAATAAAATAATCAGCATATTCCTCTTTAAGATTGTTTTAGTATTTTTAGTTGGGATCTTATCTCTTTTTTTTAATAAGAATTTCATTTCGCCATTTTATGTCGTTTAATTTTTAAATTTATATCGACATACTTTGGCGAAGTACATTTATACATTTGAAAAATAAACCAATGGCAAATTATAAACTATTGAAACGATTATCCTGTATAATGCATCTTGTTACCAGTAAAAGAGGTATTTCAAAAACTGAAATGATCGAGAAGTTGTTTACAGATTTTGATATTGATACCACGCCTCGAACATTAGAACGTGACTTAAAAAATTTGAAGGATGATTTTGGTATTGAAATTAATTACAGAAGGACTATACGCGGATACGTGTTAGAAGAAGATGAACTGCAAATTAGTAGTTTTTTAAAATTTGCAGAGTTTTCCTCTTTAGCAGAAATATATGAGGAAGGTATTAAAGACTATAAGTCATTTAACAAAAATGTTATTCCTGATGACAGTTCTGGCTTTGTTGGACTTCATAATATGGCACGGATAATTAAAGGAATTACACTTTCGCGAAAGTTAACCTTTACTAAAGAGAATTATTATAAGGAAACAAAGAAACCATATATGGTAACACCTCTACGATTAAAAGAATATTTGAACAGGTGGTATTTAATTGCTGTTCCAGAAGGAGAAAATGAAATACGGAATTTTGGTATTGATAGAATATCCAATTTAGAATTAACAGATAGTACAAGTGAACAATCTAAAGATTTTGAAGCACAAATACAATTGTATGAAGATATCGTAGGTCTTAATTATAACGAGTCTGAAAAAGTTGAAAAAGTTATTTTGAAAGCAGATAACAAACAATTGAAGTATTTAAGAAGTTTACCGCTTCATAAATCTCAAGTTTGTATAGATGGATTAGATGGACAATGGGGAAAAGCAATTTTTAATATCAAACCAAACTACGAGTTTGAAACACAAGTTTTAAAAATGGCAGGAATGGTAGCAGTTGAAGAACCTAAATGGTTGCGAGAAAAAATGAAAAGACACATTATAGAAATGATGAATAAATATGACAGCTAAAAACATTAATAACTTACTAACTCAAGTAACAGATATCACGAGAAGCTATCAACGTCTAAATAGGCTAACTGGAGAACGACTTAACTTGTTTTCAATTCTTAGAAAAGAATCTGATGAAGTATATCTGCACTCTAAGTTTATTGCGGAATTATTAAATCCAAAAGGGAAGCACGACCAAGGAACGTTATTCTTAGACTTATTTTTTGAAGTCTTCCAGATCAAAGAGATGAATTCATTAACTGCCAAAGTGTATGTAGAATTTTATACTGGTGTAATTTCTAATGATGGTAAACACGGAGGGAATATTGATATTCTAATTGATGACGGAATCAATTGCGTCAAGATTGAAAATAAAATTTATGCAAGAGAGCAGTACAATCAACTTCTGCGTTACCATAATTATCGTTCTGGTACTTTGATTTTTTTAACACTCTACGGTAATGCAAGTGATATGGATTCCGATTTATCAGCTTTAAACATAAAATATGATAAAAGGTCTTACAAAGATGATATTGTTAATTGGCTTAGTTTATGCATAGAGAAAGTAGCCTTAGTTCCTAATTTAAGAGAGTCAATCGTTCAATATCAAAATTTAATAAAAAAACTAACTAAGCAAAACATCAATTATCAAATGAATAGAGATATAACCGAAAAAATTACCGATAATCAAGAGAATTTTGAAGCATATCTTAGCATACGAAAGTTAGAAAATGACAACACAATCTACAAACAAATAATAAAGAAAGTAGTAATCCCATTTTTTGAAGATTTTGCAGAACGAAATAATTTAAACACGCACTTACTAGAAGAAAGTCTTCTTAAAAAGCGTGTTCAATATTCAGGTTTCTTTTTTGATAACGATTTCTTGAGGTCTATTGGACTGAAATTAGGTGTACAATTTGACAAATCTGAAAATAGAGGAATGTATTTTGGATTATCTTTTTATGAGCCTTCAACAGAAGATTCAGATTTTTTCAAACTTGTATTTGAAGAATCAAAAAAATTATTGCCCAAGACCCGAAGAACAGATTGGTGGCTAACCTCTACATATTGGGATGAATATCTTAATTGGTCAGATATTGATACACTCTATAATATTGCCTACGGAAATTTTAAAGCTGAATTTGAACAAAATATGTTGAATTTATTAAAATTAGTAGATTCCGTAAAGGAAAAAATGAGCGATAACATTTTAAAGAAATAATAGAATCGCAGTTATATGTTTGAAATAGAAAATATAAATAAGATTTTAAATGAATCCCCAAGCTTAGAGCTTTTACAAACTAAGCATAGAAATTTGACCATTCCATTTTTCGTTCACGCTTTTAAAAAAAGTGAAACTTCTCATTCTCAAAAAGTATTTGAGAGCATTCTGGTAGATTATTTGCAACACATTAACTATATAGAGGAGTCTGAAGATTTATTGATTAATACAGAATCTCTTGAGATAAAAGCAAAAAGAAAGATAAAAGAATGGAGAGGAGCTGGTTTCCTTAATCAATATATCATCGATGATGGCACAATACTTTACGACTTATCACAATATAGCCTTAGATCATTAGATTGGATTGCAGATCAAAAAAGAACTGAATTTGTAGGAACAGATTCAAAATTTAAAAGTGTTTATGAAAAAATAAAGGATATTCTTGAATATACAGATGATAATCTGATAAAGCGTAAGCAAATATTAGAAGAAAGAAAGTTAACGATACAACATCAAATAGACCAGTTAGAAGCTGGAGAAGCTGTATTATTATATGATGAAAGAGAAATTATAGAACATTTTCAAGACTTACTTAGAACAGCAAAAGATCTTCTAATTGATTTTAATGAGGTAGAAGAAAATTTTATAAGAATATCTAAAGATGTGTATTCAAAATACTCAAGTAACCAATTACCAAAAGAAGAGATACTCAATTTAACGTTTACAGCGCTTCAAGAACTTAAAAATAGTAATCAAGGAAAGAGTTTCTATGCTTTTTGGAAGTTTTTACTCGACACAGATTACCAAGAGGATTGGTCGAAACTCACAAACGAATTATATTCTCGATTAGAACAAAAGAACATTCCACACGAGGATACATTCCTAAAAAACTTAAAGCAAAATCTTAACCAAGCAGCTTTAAAAGTAACTGGTGCAAATACTAAAATGGCTTCTAAGGTTGCTCGGATAATACGAGATTCTGGCACTAACCAAAAAATTACAAAGCAATTACTTTCTGATATAAAGAAGTTGCTTTCAAAAATAAGCAAGCAAAGCATTGTTCCAGATATTGGTATTGAATTAGATGCTAAGCCTGTTTTCATTTTACCTCTTGAACCAGGACTAACTTCTAAAATTAAAGAAGAAATCATTTATACCAAACGACCTGTAACTGCTGACGATGACCACACTAAAGCAAAAAGCATAAACACGCTTTATGAAAATTCCGGCATAGATAGGCTTGTTCTTAGAAAAAGAATTGCAGATGTTATTAAAGATAAGGATCAAACAACTTTAGAAGAAATCATAAATATTTATGGAGGCATAAAAGAAGGGCTTCCAGAATTATTTGGTTACATAGGTGAACTTAAAAAGTTTAAGCACAACTACAATACCAACAAAGACACAAGTATCGTCTTTGACAAAAAAGAAAATAAGACAATTAAAATTCCTGAAATAATATTAGTGCGATGAATATAACTACAGATAAAATTAAACCATACTCAAAAGTAATAGTTCTATTACTTAAAGGAGTCGTAGAATCAAAAAGTTCAAGATGGGATGATATATTTCAATATGAAGATAAAATTAGAGAATATCTGAGTGTAATAGGTCTTGAATTAATTTACAAAAAAGAAGATGGTTATGCATTTTTAAAGCAAGTTGAGTTAGACGAAGATGAAAGTACAATTGGTTTAGTTAGCAGACGGAAATTGAGTTTTGGCGCATCTGTAGTTATGGTAATACTTAGGCAAATTTTAGAAGAATTTGAAAGAGATATAGATGCTTACGAAACACAGGAACGGTTTATTACAGAGGAAGAACTTAAATCTGAAATTGAAGACTTTTTACCTCAAGATTATGATAAAGTTAAATTCTATTCAGATTTAGAAAAGAATATTTCACGAATATCTGATTTGGGTTATTTGAATAAGTCAGTAGCTGACAATGGAGAAACCGTTTATAGTATTCATAAAATCATTAAAGAAAAAGTAACATTAGACACCTTACTGAAGTTTAAACAAAACCTTGAAAATTATGGACTATAAATTATTTTCAACAGATTCCAGCACGTCAGGTTTTCGTCTTCAATATATGGAAGTTTTTAATTGGGGAACATTTCACGATAAAGTATGGCGAATTAATCCAGAAGGAAACACTACGCTTTTAACTGGAGCAAATGCTTCAGGAAAAACAACATTTATAGATGCACTATTAACATTAATGGTTCCTTATAAAAAAGATAGATTCTATAATCAATCTTCTGGAGAAGAAAAAAAAGGAGCAAGAACTGAAGCAAGTTACGTTCTTGGTCACTACGGTAAAAAACAAAACGAAGGAGATTTAAGTGCAACCGTTCAAGCGCTAAGAGATGAAACTGCGATATCAATTTTATTAGCAACCTTTAAAAATGAAGACGATAAATACTGTACTATATTTCAATGTAGATGGTTTTCTAATGGAGATCTCAAAAAACAATTTGGATTAGCACATAAAGGTCTTCGCATTGAAGAAGATTTTTTTCCGTTTGATACCAAAAGAAAATGGAAAGACAATTTAATGGCTAAACATCCAGATATAGGAAGAGGTAATCCAATAGAGTATTTCTCTGGCCCAGGAGATTATGCAGAACGTATGGTTCGTTTATTTGGTATGAGGTCTAATAAAGCATTAAGTCTATTTAATCAGGTTGTAGGCATTAAGTATGTTGAAGATTTAGATTTATTCTTTAGAAATTATATGCTAGAAGATAAAGATGTGAATAGCCATCTTGAATATAAAGAGCTTATTGGGAGTTTCAATGAACTTACTAAAGCAAGAAATGATATTGAAAAAGCCGAAGAACAAATACTTCAGTTAAAACCAATTACAGATTATGCAGAAAAAATCAAAACTACGACTAATGAATTGCAAGGTTTAGAAATTTCAAAACATACCTCTGCTTACTGGTTTTCTGTAAAAGGTAAAGAATTGAGCGAAAAAGAACATACGCGTCTTGAAAAGGTAATTGAGCAGATAGAATCAAAGATAAAAATTATTGGTGCAGAAATTGTTGACCTGAGAGATACGGAAGCACAGCTTAAAGTAGATATAAAAAGTAGCGAAGCAGGAAGGCAAACAGAAGCATTAGAAAAAGAAATAAAAGATCTAAAAACAAAACTGCAAGAACGTTCAAAAGACCTAAATAAATATGATGCGCTTGCCCAAAGTTTAAGCTTTACAGAAAATCCAAGCGAAAAAGTTTTCGCAGCAGAAAAAGAAGAAGCATTAGAAAAGAAAACTGGCTGTGAGACAAAAGATAAGGAACTCAATAAGTCTATTAGGAACGAAGAAAACAAAAGAGATGAATCTCGCAAAAATATTGAGACCACAAAAGTTAGCATCTCTACTTTAATCAAGAATGATAATAATATACCTACAAGCGTGGCTAGAATACGAGAAAATATTTTAGAAGCTGTAGGTGCTAACAAAAATGAGATACCATTTATTGGAGAATTAATTAAAGTCGATGAAAACAGCCAAGATTGGGAATTTGGAATAGAAAAATTACTTCATAGTTTTGCGCTTAGAATAATCGTTCCAGAGAAATATTATAAGGCAGTTAATAAATATGTAAACAGCACAAATCTAAATGGAAAGATATTTTACTATCGTTATAGAGAGACTGATACACTTCTAGATAATAGAATAGAAAATAGCAAAAAAACTGTCTACAGTAAATTAAATTTTAAGCCAGATTCTAATTATAAAAACTGGGTGCAAGAACAAATATTCGAGCAGTTTAATTTTTACTGTGCAGATGATTTATTAGATTTTGAAAACTCAAAAAGAGCACTTACCAAAGAAGGTCTTATAAACTTTGGACGAGGAAGGCATCAAAAAGATGATCGTAAGTCTTTTGGTAATCGATCAAACTACGTTTTAGGATGGGATAATAAAGCTAACATAAAAAATCTCAGAGAGCTTCTCACAATTTTGACAAATGATGAAACCAATGCCATCAAAGAAATAGGAAAATTAGAAAATCAGATTGAACTCAATAAAAATCAAAGAGATAACTATTATGATTTTGTTAATTTCTTTGAAAATTTTGATAGTATCAATTGGGAAAAATACGCTGAAGATATTCAAGGCAAGAAAGATGAAATTAAAGCAATTGCTGAGTCTGACGACACATTAAAAACACTAAAAAGCCAACTGGATAAAACTTCAACTACTATAACTGATAAAACTACTGAATTAGATGATATCAAGGAGTCGAGAGGAACAGAGAAAGGTAATATGAGTACTGCAAATGGTTTAATTAAAAGCAATAGTACCATTCTTTCAAGCCTTGAGGATATAGAAGTTAATACTCAAAAATTTAAAGAATTAAACCCTCAAGTTTTAGAAGTTACTTATTCAAACTTCCAAGAAGTACAGAATAATCTTTTAATTGAAGTTAATAGTAAGATTAAAGATTTAGAATTATCAAAAAATGAATTTGAAAGAGAATGTTTAGGGTTAATGCGAGTCTTTGTAATTCCAGATCCAGATACACAAACCAAGTTCCCATCTTGGCTTTCAGATACTAACGGATTGACAGTTAAAATAGAACTTATAGAAGGCTTCACGGAAAAATATGATGATTTAAAAACAGACAATTTACCCAAGTTTCAAACGGACTTTAATGAACTTCTACAGCAAACGATTTTGCAAAATGTAGTCAAGTTCAAACAATTTTTCGCGACTTGGGAAATCGAAATTGAACAAACAATCGCGTCTTTAAATGAAGCTCTAAAAAACATAGTCTTTAAAACTACGCCAAGCGAAACCTATCTGCAACTAAAAGCAGATTATAAAACTTCTAAATTTGTAGAAGAGTTTAAATCCCTATTAAAAAACGCAACGCCTAACTTTAGAGAATACGATTCTTTAGAAAGCAAAAAGATCCATTTCGATGAAAATATTGAGCCATTAATTACGCGTTTAAAAGATGAAAATTGGCGTATCTTAGTTATGGATGTGAGGCGTTGGTATGAATATAAAACAGACGAACTTTATAAAGCTTCCGATAATCAAACAAATACAGTATCTGATATGTCAGGATTATCTGGTGGTGAAAAAGCATCATTAACTTATACAGTTCTTGGTTCAGCAATAGCTTATCAATTTGGATTAACATCTAATAATTTCAACAATAATTCCTTTAGATTTATTGCAATAGACGAAGCTTTTAAGGCACAAGACCCTGAACATTCAGAGTTTTTAATGAAGTTATGTAAACAGTTAGAGTTGCAGTTACTGGTTGTCACACCAAGCGATAATATGAAAGTAGTACAGCCTTATATTTCTTACGTTCATTTAGTAGAACGACAGGATGAAAAGGATTCCGCTATCTACAATATGCCTATCGAAGTTTATGAAGAAGGGGAAAAGAAATACAAAGCAATATGATTAGTCCTTTAGACATTAAAAAGAAAGCAAATAGCCAGTTTAAAAGGTATTTATCAAGTATAATTACGAATACCGTTTTTTTTCCTTTACCAATTCGAGGTAATAAAAAGCCAAGCGTAAACATTGCAAAATTTCAAGCTGAAATAGTAGCTTTAGTTGAACATTCTAAAGAAAAGAAGGGATTTGGATATAGCATCGAATTTAAAACGGTCAACACCAGAAACAGAGCAACACAAGATTTACCAAATTCCATACTATTTGAAACTGAAAAGGACTATTTAAAATTCATTAATAAAGAGAAAGAGACTAATAGTTTTAGAAAAGATTCACAACTATTAATCGGCAGCTATTCCGAACTTACTGAATACATTATTAACAAACCTGAAAAAATAGTTACCCATTCAGGAAAATGGGAATCCATTATTAAAGTGTTAGATTACTTCAAATCGAACCCAAAACCAGATCTTTATATTAGAGAATTACCAATTAAAATTCACACAAAATTCATTGAAAACAATAAAGGAATCTTAAGAGAATTATTAGATATCATTTTAGATGTAAAAGCCATAAATGATGTTAAGCAATTTGAATCACGTTTTGGATTAAAATATGCAGAACCAATGATTCGATTTAAAATTCTCGATGATAAAATAAGTAATACTCTTTTTTCGGGATTAGATGATATGGCTTTGCCATTAAGCCTCTTTCAAAAATTAAATCTCAAAGTGTCAAGAATAGTAATTCTTGAAAATAAGGTTTCACTTTATAATGCTCTAACAATTCCTGACAAGGATAGCACGATTGCCATTTTCGGACAGGGCTATTCTGTATCCAACCTAAAGGAAATTAATTGGTTTAAGACTGCAAAAATCATTTATTGGGGCGATTTTGATGCACACGGATTTGATATTCTTTCTCAGATTAGAGGTTACTACAAGAAGAATGTTCAAAGTATTTTAATGGACAAGGAAACATTTGATAAATTCTATGAAGGTGATAAAGGAAAAATACTTCCTAAAGAAAATTTGCCGAATCTTACACCAGAAGAACAGGAACTTTACAAGCTCATAAAATTGAATAATTGGCGATTAGAGCAAGAGAAAATTCCAAGAGATCACTTTATAAATGCTTTTAATAAAATATAATAGGATATTAAAATATTATTAAACCTTATAATTTAAGTTAACCATTATATGGTAAATAGTAGTTTCTCTTCCGTGAAAGGTAGCACCAACCTTTATACCTGAAGCAACATAGTTATAGTCTGAAGTTAAATCTTCTGTCTTTGAAACATCAATACCAAAGTCTTCAGGATATATAACTTTATTGAGTGTCTCGGTTAAATACTTTGTCCACTTTTTTTCAAATCGCCCAATAGTCTTTGTATCATAAATTAAAATTACAAAGTCTTCTTTTTTATGATAATAATTAAACACTTTTCTAAGATGAGATTTTACCCTTGGAATATCTCTATAGATAAAAGCTTCACACACTAAAAACGGTTCGGTATTGCTATCTTGAAGCACTAAGTCACGTTCGCCTTCATTATAACCAGACTCAGAAAATCCGCCACGATCTTGAGCTTTTATCTGCCATCCAAAAATGGCAAATCTGGGTTCTAAGACTAATTGTATAATGTCGTTGTATTTATCTTCTTTAGTAATTTCATTAATGGATAGTATTTTATCAAGCATTTTATTAGATGCCAAAGCAACTTCCTTTGCTATAAATTTTCCAATTTCTATTTGCCCATTCAGTTTTTCAGGAAATATCTGGATGAGTGTTTTAGGCTGTTTAGAGTAGATCTCGTTATAGTTTGCTTGAAGGACTTTTATATTACTACCATCATCGAGTTTCTCTTTTAACTTGATAATAAACTCAGGGTTTGTTCCATCTGCAAACTGATGGTAATTTGTAGCTTGTTCTATTAAATAAACTGCTTCCTGTCTCTTATTGTTATCTATATAAAGTTTCATTCGCATCGCAATAGCATCCTTCATCATTTGGTAAGGTAACGGAAGTTCTACATAGAGTTTTTCAAACGATTCTAAATCCTTTAAATTAAAATAAACCGTTAATTTATTAATCCACACACTATCTTGAACAGATGCGATTAACGTAGGGTTTAAATATTTTTCTACTATTAACCATTCCTCTAAGGCTTCATTAAACAACGCTTCATTATTGGTTTTAGACGCCCAATTTATTTTTGCTGCAAAACGATTGATACATACCGTAGCACTTTCTTTAAACTGATGATATAAGGAATTGAATATTTCATATGCAGATTCTGGATCGGAATCAAAACGAATTAGAGCTTTAAAAAATGATTTATAATGGTTGGATTTGAAACCTCTAACTTCTATAAAATCTTCTTTTGGCTCTTTAATTTTTTCAAGTTTAGATTCGTCTCTTTCATTGTAGGCTGTCATTAGTTTTACTAAATAAGAAGCCTTGTGATACTTAGATTTGTTTCTTCTAGGAATAATGTTAGTTTCCCAAAAGTTTAAAGCGAGTTCAGTTTGTTTAATAAGTTGCTCGTATTGAGAAAGCTTTGTTAGTGTTAACTCAATTTCTGGCAACCAAGTTTGATTCTTTAAATATTTTGTAAGTTGTGCAACCTGTATTTTTTCAATTAAGCTCTTTTTAATCCCTTCAGAAGTAATCCAATCTAATATGATAAGAATACGTAACAGATCACTTGTATTTGTTAGCGCGTTAATCACATCTGTTTTATTGTCAAACCAATTGATCGCTTGTGCAATCTGAGGTACTAATTCCTCTTCTTCACTTCCAAATGTATTGCGTTCAAAAGAGGAAGAAAGAATATCTGTTTTTGATGGCGATCCTTTTTTTGTATGTACTTTTAGTATTGCAATTATTCTTTGTTCAATTAACGTTTTAATCGCTTTTACATCTTGATAAATAAAAAAGTAATCTGCTTTACCAGTAACAATTCTATTTAGTGTAATTAATAAAATAAACAAATGGCTTCTCAACTTTTTAGCGTTAAAAGTATTAGCCTCGTGATATTCGTCATCTGCTTTAACAAATTTGAATCGTGGATTTAAAAATTGCTCTAAATCGCCACTTTTAAACATCACATACATTGGGTACACCCAATCTATTTTCTTTAGACTTTCATTTTTCTCTACCCAATATGGTAATCTTTCAACACGGTTTTTATTGGGAAAATCTCTTGCAAAGACTTTATCTTGTTCTATTTTTTCTAAGTAATAATCTTTAAATTTTACAGATAATTCTGCCTGAACAACACCCACGTCCATTTCTTTACCATAGCGTTTGTGAGTAATACACTTTGCTAGCCAACTAAACGCATCTAATTTTAAGACATCAAAATCTATAGCGCCATTTCCTCTAATCTCAATGGGTTTGCTATTATCTATTAGCTCAATTAAATCCTTAATTATAGTAGGTAGTAAAAAAGGTGGATTTGTATAATTAACAAAATATCCACTTACGGGAAATTCTTCAATCACAGATAACAACGTATTTTCTTTTAACTTTTGCGCGTCTATAATTCTATGATATTCTTCAAGAGACCTGACATTAGAATGTGAATGGAATTTATATTGATTAATTTCAAAATAGAGTTGCATTACAATTTTAGCAACTTCACTACAAGATTTTTCGCTTGATCTACAAATTGAATTCAGCACTAATTGCTGACTTTGCTTTAGAAGTTCTAATCTTACCATATTGTCAATAGTATTAATTGAACTTTCAATTTTTACTTTATTCATTAAATGAAAACCTAGTGAAGCAAAATTTGAAGACGTCAATAAATAGGGAATAGCTTCTGGTTTATTCTGAATCAAAAAGTGACAGACTTCCCAAAATAAAAAGGGTTTGTCTAAACTAGCCGATAGTAGTTTTTTTATGTAAGCAAAATGCTGAAAAACAATTTTATCATTTTCTACGATTTTTGAATAAGCCGTATCTAGTTGAACAATTTCATATATGAGATAACCAATAAGTGAGCGACTTTCTTGTACATAGAATAGATTTCCGTTGCTTTCTTTAGACCTTAAACGCATTTGTTGGTGAAAATCGTAGTAATCTGTTGCTTTTGTTAGAGGTTCTAATTCTAAATAGCTTTCATTTTGAAATCCAAGATTAGAGCCTAACTCGAAATCAAGGAAGCATTTTGTAATTTCCTCATCAACACCTTCTAAATCTGGTTCTGTTAATACAAGCTCTATTGCGGTTTTTAAAAAACTTTCTTTAGCTTGAAAAGTTATTAAGTTTTCCAATTTAGGCCATCTTTCTCTGTAGAATCTTATTTTTAGTAGCCTCTTTAACCTATCACTATCTGTAGCAATAGTATTGTCTAAAAGTAATTCTTGCCACACATAGGCAGCAATCTCACTTTCATAATCTATAAGGTATGAAACACTACTGTCATAAATATTTATCCGATATTCATTATTAGCTTGTAGTATGGTTTTATCATCGACTAATTCTTCTACCGATGGTGTGTTTTTAAAATTAGCTTTGTGAGCACCGTAAATATTTTCAAATATGGTTTTATCAATAGTTAGATACCTATTAGTTTTTTCATCGTTACTTTCTCTAAAATTATATAGAAAAGCAAATACTTCCCAATTATCAAGTAGCATAAAATAATAGTCAACTGGCGCAATTTTTATAATACCACCTGTGTTTGTAATTCTTTTGTTTTCCTCAAGCCAATCTTCGTTAATTATTATGTTGTGATGTTCTTGAAAATCGGAAAGCGCTTTTTCATATTCTGGTAATGTTGTTTTAGCATTCGAATGTTTTTCACCTAATTGTCTCAATAAAAGCAATTCATATTTATAGCCTCTAAATTTTTCATAATCAAAAACAACAGATCTTACTGCAGGTGGAATATGAACAAATCCTAAAACAGAACGTAACCAATGTTTTTGAAATAGTTCATTAAGTTGAATTTTTACGCTGTTGTTCTTATTATAATCTGCTACAAATTTTTCAAAATACTCAACAGTTTCAAGGAAGTTGTTGGACTTGGATTGCAAAACTATTTTACCAAAAAAAGCAGGTGCGTTCCAAAGAAGTTTTGCGTTTTTAGCTTTCTCATTTTTATGCCTAATGTGGTTTGGTTTATAAGGCTTTAGTATATTTTGCAGTTTTGCTATTGCACTTTGTTGGTAATGATCCATATAAATTCTATTGAAGATTAAAAGCGTTTTCCATTAATTGTTGTTCTTTTCTTGAAATACCTATGTTATTTGCAACCGCTTTCCAATCTTTTACCACAGCTAATACTTCATTTAATATTGCATCCATTTCTTTTTCGCTTAAGCGGAAATAGATACCAACGCTTTTAGCCAAATCATAGTCTAAAGCATTATCATCCATATCAATATTAAGTGCTAATCCATTTTTTTCTATTGATGGATTTAGATCATAAGCTGGCGATAAAATCCATCCTTCTTGAGTTAATATAAAACCGTGATTACGTAAATGATCGTCTGTATTTGATATGGCTATATTAAACACAATTCTACGCCATAGCTGATGTAGGTTAGCATTTACATTTACGCCATAATTCTCAACAAACTCTACTAACTCTAGATAGCTTGGTGTGTGTTGTTTTAAAATATCTTCTGTATTGCCTGTCATTGTCATTGCTGATGCAAAGTGTATTCTTTTACCATCTTCTCTATCAAAACGTTTAGTCAAAAAAGTATGATGCTCACTATTTATCTTTTCTATTTTAGACTCAGCCATTTCTATCCCTGAATTAATGGCCAATTGATAAGCTAAAAATTCCCAAGCAGCTTTATCAACTGTATCTGTTTTTGAAGGAAATTTTGCAATCCATAAGTTTTTATTTGCATCTAATATATTTGCTTTTGGGCGTGCACCACCTAAAGAAGATCCTGGCGCTATTAAAACAGCAATCCACTTTCTTATGGCATCGCTTTCTTTATCGTTTTCTAACTGATTAACCGCTTCCTGTAATTCAGCAAGAGAAGACCAAGGTGGTGTTGGACTGTTAGTGTCATTGTCTAAAAACGGGCCTTCCAATTCTGTTTTAAAACGCAGAGCACCCATTCGACTCTCATCAAAGACACCTAATAAATAATCTATTTCATAAAGTGTACTCGCTTGTTTATTAGCCGCTCTAGCATCTTGTGCAGATCTTCTCTTCATCAGCGTTTTTCCCCAAGTGTCTGGCATACTGTCGAGAAAAATTCCGAAGTTTTCCTTATTTGTAGGATATTGTGGTCCTGAATAAAATTGTATATCTGGATCTAACAAGCGCTGCCTGTTTGCTTTTAACCAATCCTTTTCATATTCAAAACTAAAAGCCTTTTTACCTTTAGCAAAATGCGCTGAAAGTATTCCTATAAGTGTTGGTTCTTCCAGCCAAAACCAATCTGCAAACACATAAATATCAAATTTTCCCTTTGCCATAACTTATGATAATAATTCAAGATCTTGCAACTTTCTACCAAACTCATCATCAATTGCGAGTTTTAAAAAATCATCTTGTAAATTGAGTACTCTAAGTACATTAAAGTATGTACCCAAAGTTACTTTAGGATTGCCTTTTTCGACCTTGTAAAGTGTCTTTCTATCAATACCTGCACGTTCAGAAACTTGAATGGTAGTAAGTTTTCTGCGCTTCCTGGCAAGTTTAATATTTTCGCCCAACTGATCTAATATCTTTTGATATTTAGGAAGTATAATTGTTTTTCTGGAATTCATAATGAGGCTTATTTTCCCCAAATATAATAAAAAAGAGTATAATAAGCCCCATTTATTAAATTATTTTAAACAAAAGGATTAATCTCCGGTTTAGATCCAGAAGGATAACCCCAAGCCACATACTGAGATTTTAAATTGTCTATATCGAGATGGACAAACGTCCTACCTACGCCAATACGCTTAAAACCAACATCGCACGCAACTGAAACTAAGTGATTACGAATAGACTTTGTTGAAGTTTTAATATCAACAGCTTTGCAGGCTGGTATTTTATGAGAAGAATTAGAAACACCACCAACCTTTTTATTGTGAAAAGGGCTTCTAGCACCAGAATTAATCCAACTGAAGATAGGATAACCCGTTATAGCTTCCAGTTGCTGAAGCATAAAAATTAATTGCCTATCCATACAATTTCCTGAACCAGGTATATCTGGACTATCAAACACTGAAAAGTTAACGGGTTGTTGGCTATTAATTTGAATTTGTTTCTTTTTAGATGCTTTCGTTTTGTAAACAATAAAAGCACCAAGCAGTAAAACTGACAAAGTGCCTAATCCGAAATAGATATGTTGGTTATCACTTTTTTCCACAGCCACAACCTTTAACAGGTTCTTTACTTTTCTTGTATCTCAAAAATAAATCAGAGCCTATTTTTACGGCACTTAATAATATAAATGCCCCGAAAATATAGTTCAACGTGTTATTTCCTTTATCTACGTTCATCCTTTTTCTGTTTATTAAACAATTGTATTTCGGCTTCTAATTGATCTACATACTTTTCTAATTCAGTAATACGTATTCCAAGATCAAATCCTAATAAAATTTAGTTTTATTTTTTAAGCTGCATGCTGTTGAAGAACCACATAAGGTGTTCCTCTTTTAACTACTGCAA
>Ga0209633_10000268_pt1 | contig 62569 bp, 52 predicted proteins | sample Cruoilmetagenom1_FD_187290 | JGI IMG/M metagenome (GOLD analysis project Ga0209633, IMG submission 187290) | Oil polluted marine microbial communities from Coal Oil Point, Santa Barbara, California, USA - Sample 1 (SPAdes) (version 2) | ecosystem: Environmental > Aquatic > Marine > Oil seeps ... | reverse complement strand
ATCTGACTAAAGTCAGCAGTACGCAAGTAATTCGCGATTACTCAAGTATAAAATAATCTGTATCATTACTTGATTTACGATGATGCTCTAAATATTCATTTACCATCTCATCTGTAATATTGCCAGTACTCCAACATCCAAACCCTATAGCCCAAAAATGTCGTCCACAATACTTTTTGTGCAATTGTGGAAAACCTTGTTGTAATCGACGAGAACTTCTACCTTTCATTTTCTTTACGATACTACTTATATCTTGTGATGGGCGATATTCTATATCCATATGGATGTGATCTTTACTAACTACTCCTTTCAATATATTTATTCCTTCTGCATCGCAAACTTGTATTAATATAGACCTACATTTTTTCTGAATATCACCTTCCAAAACTGAATATCTATACTTTGTACTCCAAACTATATGTACTGTGAGACGTGAAACTGTGTGACCATTTACTCTTTGTTCTGACATAAAACAAAGATAAATATTTTTAGAAGCTAAAGCGAGATGCACTAAAATGCATAGTTTTAACTAAATTTGAGGCCAATAAAGTCCAGTGTGCTCAAATACAAAGATAATATTCTCTTTTGATGAACAAGTGTTCTTGTAAGCCCAAGATACTAAATCCCGATACCCTTTAGCATCGTTGTCAAAGCTCTGGTAAACTTGAGAAGTATGAACTCTAGCATCAAAAGTTAATTTACTGATGTCGATACCGACTGTTTCCATAATTTTACATTGTTTAAAAATGGTTACGTTGACTAACACCTTTAATAGGTAGAAACTGAAATTCTATATGGTCCTTGTAACCGAGTTATAAAAGAATGGGGACTAATACTTTGCTTAGCCATGAAGGGCTATGACGCAAAAAAGTTCACCCCATTCTTTTTTCATTTATAGTTGCCAACAAATTAAGACTTATCAACTAAGAAAAAAAGAAGCAGAAAAAAATATTTCATCATCATAATCATAATGTTTATTTAAAAGGAATTATTACTTTGCTAATCTAAAGGTTGCAAAGACTCAAACAAACGCATAAAGAGCTTATTCATAAAGCTTTGCGCCTTTGCGACTTCGCGAGATAAAAAAACCTCATTCCCGAAAAGTCAATTTACTAATTCTCCCCTTTCCTGCTGCATAAGCCACAGAGTCATTTAAAAAGCGAATGGTATAAAAACCTTCATTACTTAAATGTTTCCAAGAATCTCCTGCATCATTACTATAATCTATACCTTTAAAACCAATAGCAACTAATTCTTTTCCATTAGAATTTGGAATATACTGCACACAACTTCTATAACCAGGGCCTTTTCTGTTAGCGACGACTTCCCAAGTCTTTCCGCCATCATTCGTTCTAATTTTATTGTTTAAAGTATCGTTAGGTTTGGTATAATCGCCACCAATTGCAAAACCTTTGTATTCATCATAAAAATCTATGGAATATATCCCTGTTGTTTTTTTACCTTGAACAATTGGTGTTTCAAAAACTTTCCAAGTTTTTCCTTTGTCTGATGAGTATAATACTCTACTTGCTTTACCACCTGTTGCCACCCAAGCATGGTCTCCAACTATAGAAATGTTAGAATCGCTTGCAGCAAAAGCAGCTTCTCCTACTTTTGCTTTTGGTAAATCCTCGCAAGATAGTTTTGTCCACGTATTTCCGCCATCTCTTGTAATGATGATACTCATGCAGCCATCTGTTGGGTCTCCAATTGCTATGCCTTCTTGATCGTTCCAGAAGTCCATGGAATCGTAGAAGGCTTTTTCGTGGTTTTCTTGATAAACTAAAACTGGCATTTCATCAAAAAAATTATCAATGGTTTTTCTGTATAAATACGCTGGACTAGAAACGGATAGAAAAAAATAGAAATCCTTTGTCTTAGACATTGATCTAAATTCTAGTTTTGAATCTTGTAACTCAGTATAATGAGTTAAAGCTTCTTCACGGTCATGAAAAGGATTATATGAATAATAACCTATTGATGACTTGACACCAGCATAAACTACTTTTGGAATCTCATCATCAAATATATTGATTGCTCTTATGCTGAAATCTGAACTTTCATTAACATTTACAATTTCAACTTTAGAAATTTTTCTAATTTTTAAAGGCTTAACCATATTTAAATTATGGTTAAATATTCTACAACTACTAAAACAGATTAGTAAAATTGGTAATAATAAAAGGTTCACTATTTTTCTCATAGTTTCAATTTTCTCTAAAAATAGAAAAGCTAAACAAAACAACAGTTATTCAACCTAACAAATAAACATTTATGTACCTTTGCACGCTATAACAATTTTGAAATGCGACTACACAGAAACTTATGCTTTGCTGTAATTGATGGTTTACATAAAATCTTCAATGAAGGCGAATATGCAGATAAAGTAATACAACAATTGTTAAAGCGCGATAAGCGTTGGGGAAGTCGCGATAGAGGTTTTGTTGCAGAAACTGTTTACACTATTGTACGCTACCAAAGACTCTATGCCGAAATAGCAAACGTAAAAAGCCCTTATCACAGAGATGATTTATGGAGAATGTTTGCAGTTTGGGCAACTTTAAAAGGCATTAAATTACCAGATTGGAAATACTTTACAGATACTCCATCTCGAAAAATAAAAGGACGTTTTGACGAGCTTTCTAAAATTAGAAAATACAGAGAATCTATTCCAGATTGGATAGATGAGTTAGGTGTAAAAGAATTAGGCGAAGATACGTGGACTAAAGAAATTGCTATGCAAAACGAGCAAGCAGATGTTATTCTTAGAGTTAATACGCTAAAAACAACAAAAGAAGATTTACAGCTCAAGTTACAATCTGAAGAGATTGAAACTGAGTTTTTACCAAATCATCCTTCAGCATTAAAACTAATAGAACGTGCCAATGTCTTTAAAACCGAAGCTTTTAAAAATGGCTGGTTTGAAGTTCAAGACGCATCTTCTCAACTCGTTGCAGACTATTTAGATGTAAAACCAGGAATGAAGGTTATAGATGTTTGCGCTGGTGCAGGTGGTAAAACTTTGCATTTAGCATCATTAATGGAAAACAAAGGGCAAGTTATTGCCATGGATATTTACGAGAGTAAATTGAAAAAACTCAAAATTAGAGCACGTAGAAATGGTGTTCATAATATTGAAATGAAAGTTATAGATTCTACTAAACCAATTAAGAAATTACACGATAAAGGAGATCGCTTATTAATTGATGCACCATGCTCTGGCTTAGGTGTTTTAAGACGAAACCCAGACGCAAAGTGGAAATTACAACCTGAATTTATAGAAAGTATCAAAAAAACTCAACTCGAAGTTTTAGAACAATATTCTAAAATGGTAAAGCCTGGAGGGAAAATGGTGTATGCAACATGTTCAGTTTTACCTTCAGAAAACCAAAAACAAGTAGAAAAATTCTTATCTTTGGAATCTGGAAAAGATTTTACTTTAGTAAAAGATAAAAAAGTACTATCTTACAAATCTGGATTTGACGGTTTTTACATGTCACTTTTAGAAAAAAAATAACCCAAATACTATTAACCCCAAATTACTAGTTACCCCAATTTCTAGTTAACCTATTTATTATGAAACATATTTACCTACTATTCCTGTGCATTACCTACATTGGTTTTTCTCAAATTCCATCTAATTATTATGATAGTGCAAATGGTTTATCTGATTTTGCATTAAAAACTCAATTAAAAAACATTATAACAAATAATCATATTGACCAAGGTTATAATGCCCTCTTTGCTGGGTTTATATCAACATATTCTGATAATATTATAGAAAGTGGTTATGAAAATGACGATTCCATTTTGATGTATTATTCTGAAAACCCTAACGGAATAGATCCTTATTTGTTTTCTCATGGAAATGACCAATGCGATAGTTATAGTGTTGAAGGTAATTGCTACAATCGTGAGTCCTTAATTCCTCAAGGGTCTTTTGGTGCTGGTTTTCCTATGAAGAATGACATCCACCATGTTATTCCGAGTGATGCTCGTGTAAACCATCAAAGAAGTAATTTGCCTTTTGGTACTGTTGGCACTACAGATTGGACATCGCAAAATGGGTCTAAAGTGGGCATGAGTAATGTTGCAGGCTATTCTGGGATAATGTTTGAGCCTATCGATGAATTTAAAGGAGACATAGCAAGAGCTATACTTTATTTTGTTACACGTTACGAAGATACCGTTGATGGCTATACAAGTTTCGCCATGTTTAATGGTACAGAAAACCAAGCATTAGCTAATTGGGCAGTTACTATGTTGTTAGATTGGCATAATAATATTGATCCTGTAGACCAAAGAGAAATAAATAGAAACAATGCTGCTTATAATTACCAAGGCAACGCCAATCCTTTTGTAGATCATCCTGAATACGCTAACATGATATGGGTAGATACTCAAGCTCCTACGAACCCTTCTAATTTGACCGTATCTAATCCCACAGACACTTCTATAAATTTAAATTGGACAGCTGCAATAGATAATATTGCCGTTACGTCATATGATATTTATATCGATTCTGTTTTTGCACTTAACACTACAAGCACAACTACTTCTGTAACAGGTTTAATAAGAAATACAAACTATTGTTTTACTATTATAGCAAAAGATGCAGCTGGTAATGAGTCTGGTTTTAGTAATCAAGTTTGCGAATCGACTACCAATGTCGGATCTGGTAATACAGATTGTTTATCAGAATCTTTCGAAAATATCGGAACATCTTCTAGTGCATATTCTAATGTGAGTTGGACAGGCAATAATGGTGGAACATGCAATGCCACAGACGCAAGAACAGATCAGACCTTAAATTCCAAAGCAATTACTATTAGAAATGGAGCATTAACCTTAGGGACAACTTCTGGAGGTATTGGCACATTATCTGTAACAACACAACGTGTATTTACAGGATCTAGTGGAACATTTAATTTAAGCGTAAATGGAAGTATTGTTGGTACAATTCCTTACAGCGATACTGTAGAGAGAATTACAATTCCAAATATTAACATAGAAAATAATGTTTCTGTAGTTATTGATAGCAATAGTACTCCTAGTAATAATGTGAAATTTGATGATCTTGTATATACCTGCTATTCTTCACTAAATGTCGAAGAATTTAATATAGCTAACATAAAACTGCATCCAAACCCTATAAAAAACAATTTAACACTAGATTTAAAATCTAATATAGATACCAACATAGAAATCTATGATATTCTTGGAAAACGAGTTTATAAGAACAGCATAAATAAGACGAGTAATCTAAATCTTCAAGATTTAAAATCTGGAATTTACATTGTTAAGATTTCTCAGAATAATACAACTATAACGAAGAAACTTGTGAAACAATAACTACATTATTTTAAATATTTAAAAGCAGCTTTCAGATAGCTGCTTTTTTTGATTGAAACTTGTTGAATGTTAAATCATATTAATGACTTCATATAGTGATAAAAAAATATCTTTTTAAAAGACAAAAAAGTATTAACCTACAATTTTGGGAGTGAATGGTTTTATATGGTACTTTTAGAAAAAAATTAAGAAATAGTATTAATAACTATCCGCATGAAAAACATTTACTTTTTATTCTTATTTATTGCCAGCATTGGTTTTGCACAAATTCCTTCAAATTATTATGATAGTGCTAATGGCTTAACTGGTTTTACCTTAAAAACACAATTAAAAAATATCATTAGCAATGGTCATAGTAATCAAGGTTATGGTGCTTTATATTCTGGTTATGTAACAACGCATTCAGATAATGTTGTAGAAAGCGGTTATGAAAATGACAATTCAGTTTTGTTATTTTACACTGAAAACCCTAATGGAACAGATCCTTATGGATATAATCATGGTTCTAATAATTGTGGAAATTATAGTGGAGAATCTGATTGCTACAATCGCGAGCATTTAATTCCGCAATCCTCTTTTGGAAGTGCTCAACCCATGCAAAGTGATATACACCATGTTATACCAAGTGATGGTTATGCAAATGGTCAAAGAGGAAGTTTACCTTTTGGTACTGTTGAATCTGCAAATTGGACGTCATTAAATGGATGTAAACGCGGTAATAGTTCTGTTGCTGGTTATTCTGGTTCTGTATTCGAACCTATAGATGAATTTAAAGGAGACATAGCAAGAGCCATACTTTACTTTGTTACACGTTACGAAGAGAACGTTGATAGTTATACTAGTTTTAATATGTTTAATAGTACAGAAGATCAAGCACTAGAAGATTGGGCAGTTACTATGTTATTAGATTGGCATTATAATGTAGATCCTGTAGATCAAAGAGAGATTGATAGAAACGATGCCGCCTATAATTATCAAGGCAATGCAAACCCTTTTGTAGATCACCCAGAATATGCCAACATAATTTGGAATCCTGTTGTTGACACCGAAAACCCAACAAATCCAACAAGTCTAGTGGCTTCAAATCCAACGGATAATACTATAGATTTAAATTGGACAGCTTCAACAGATAATATTGGTGTAGTGTCTTACGATATTTATATTGATGGAACTTATGCTATAAGTTCTAACAATACATCTGCTACAGCTTCAGGTCTAATTGCAACAACCAATTATTGTTTTACTGTAAAAGCAAAAGATGCTGCTAATAATGAATCTGATTTCAGTAATCAAGATTGTGAAACAACAACCAATAATGGAACTGGTAGTTCGGATTGTTTAACTGAAACTTTTGAAAACTTAGGCACATCTTCTGGATCTTATGCCACTGTAAGTTGGACAGGAGACGATGGAGGAACATGGAACGCTACAGATTCAAGAACAGATCAAAACCTAAATACTAGAGCAATAACAGTTAGAAATGGTGCGTTAACATTACCTACAACTTCTGGAGGTATTGGAGAATTAACCGTAACAACAAAACGTGTGTTTGGCGGTTCCGGAGGAACATTTAATGTAAACGTAAATGGAACTATGATTGGCACAATTGCATACGACGATACGGAACAAACTGTAACCATACCAAATATAAACGTAGAAAATAGTATTTCCGTAATTATTGACAGTAATAGTACTGGAAGTAATAGAGTAATGTTTGATGATTTGTCTTATACATGTTATTCTGGTTTAAGTGTGAAAAAAATTAATGCTATTAATGTGAAGTTGCATCCAAACCCAGTTAAAAACAATTTAACTGTGGATTTAAAATCTAATGTTGATACAAGCATAGAAATCTATGATATTCTTGGAAAACGCGTTTTTAAAAACATTATAAATAAGACGAGTGCATTAAATCTTCAAGCATTAAAAACTGGAATTTATATTGTTAAGATTTCTCAGAACAATAGTACTATCACTAAGAAACTTGTGAAACAATAAACGTCTTAATTTTTATATTGAAAAGCAGCTAAAAAAAGCTGCTTTTTTTTGTTTAAAACTTGTTGAATACTTCATTATTTGAAATCAAATTCTTGTATAGAATATATTAAAATGAATTAACTTTGTCTTTTAATTTTTCACTTCAAAATAAGTCTATAAATGATTCATTTCTTCGGAAACCATCCCGATGGCTATCGGGACAGTAAAGTCTTTGCTGTTCAAGCCACAAAAGAATTATCAACCGAAACCATTTCGAAATTGACGTGGTTATTTGCCAACCAACCCAAAATAGAACAAGCATCAATCGATGCTTTTTTTGTTGGGCCAAGAGCGGCAATGATAACACCTTGGAGCACAAATGCAGTTGAAATTACCCAAAACATGGGAATTGAAGGCATTATAAGAATTGAAGAATTTAAAATTGTTTCAGAAGGTTATAAAGATTTTGATCCTATGATTTCTGAAAAATATCAAAGTTTGAATCAAGATATTTTCAAAATTGATATTCAACCTGAAGCCATTATTAATATTGAAGATATTTCCACATACAACCAACAAGAAGGGCTTTCGTTGAGTGATGAAGAAGTAGATTATCTTGAAGGTGTTGCTAAAAAGATTGAACGACCATTAACGGATTCTGAAGTGTTTGGCTTTTCTCAAGTCAATTCTGAGCATTGCAGACACAAAATATTCAATGGTACGTTTGTAATTGATGGTGAAGAAAAAGCAACCTCATTATTCAAACTGATAAAAGAAACTTCGAAGCAAAATCCACATAATATTGTTTCAGCCTATAAAGATAACGTTGCTTTTATAAAAGGTCCTGTTGTGGAACAATTTGCACCAAAACGTGCTGATATTCCAGATTATTATACAACACAAGATTATGAATCTGTAATTTCCTTAAAAGCCGAAACTCATAATTTCCCAACAACTGTAGAGCCTTTTAATGGCGCAGCAACAGGTTCTGGTGGAGAAATTAGAGATAGACTTGCTGGCGGAAAAGGTTCTTTACCTTTAGCAGGTACTGCTGTTTATATGACGTCGTATTCGAGATTAAATGATAACGAAGAACGTCCATGGGAAAAAGCATTTCCAGAACGCAAATGGCTGTACCAAACTCCAATGGACATCTTAATTAAAGCCAGTAATGGAGCGTCCGATTTTGGAAATAAATTTGGGCAACCTTTAATTTGTGGATCTGTTTTAACCTTTGAGCATCAAGACCAAAATGGTAAATTAGGTTACGACAAAGTAATTATGCAAGCTGGCGGAATTGGTTATGGAAAAGCAGAACAGGCATTAAAAGACATTCCAAAAAAAGGAGATAAAATCGTTATTCTTGGTGGAGATAATTACAGAATTGGTATGGGAGGAGCTGCAGTTTCTTCAGCAGATACTGGTGCTTTAGATTCTGGTATAGAACTAAATGCTGTACAACGTTCTAACCCAGAAATGCAAAAACGTGCTGCAAACGCAGTTCGTGGCATGGTAGAAAGTGAAGAGAATTTTATTGTTTCTATTCACGATCATGGAGCTGGTGGACACTTAAATTGTTTATCCGAATTGGTGGAAGATACAGGTGGACATATTGATTTAGATAAATTACCAGTTGGTGATCCAACGCTATCATCTAAAGAAATCATTGGTAACGAATCTCAAGAACGCATGGGATTAGTAATTGCAGATAAGCATTTAGAAACCTTACATAAAATTGCTGATAGAGAACGTTCACCAATTTATGATGTTGGAGAAGTAACAGGCAAACATCGTTTTACCTTTGAATCTAGAACTAAAGGTGATAAGCCAATGGATTTAGCTTTAGAAGATATGTTTGGAAGCTCACCAAAAACTATAATGAATGATGTTACGGTTGATAAGCAATACAGCGGAATTTCTTATGACACTAATAACTTCTACGATTATTTAGACAAAGTTTTACAACTTGAAGCTGTTGCTTGTAAAGATTGGCTAACCAATAAAGTAGATCGTTGTGTTGGTGGTAAAGTTGCCAAACAACAATGTGTAGGCCCATTACAATTACCTTTAAATAATGTTGGTGTTATGGCACTTGACTTTAAAGGTAAGGAAGGTATTGCAACTAGTATTGGTCATTCTCCTATTTCGGGTTTAATTAATCCTATTGCTGGAAGTCGAAATTCAATCACAGAAGCGCTTACAAATATTATTTGGGCACCACTTAAAGAAGGACTAAAAAGTGTGTCACTTTCTGCAAACTGGATGTGGCCTTGTAAAAACGAAGGCGAAGATGCTAGATTATATAAAGCTGTAAAAGCAATTTCAGAGTTTGCAATAGATTTGGGTATTAATGTTCCAACAGGAAAGGATTCACTTTCCATGAAACAAAAATATCCTGATGGAGATGTTATTTCACCTGGCACAGTGATTATTTCTGCTGCTGCAAATTGTAATGATATTATTAATGTTGTGGAACCTGTTTTCAAGAAAGGAAAAGGATCAATTTATTATATTAATCTTTCTCAAGACTCTTATGAACTTGGAGGAAGTTCATTCGCACAAATCAATAATAAAATAGGAAATACAACTCCTAATATTAAAAGTGCTCAATACGTTAAAAACGTATTCAACACCATTCAAAAATTAATAAAAGACAATCAAATCGTTGCAGGTCATGATGTAGCTTCAGGCGGATTAATCACAACACTTTTAGAACTTTGCTTTGCAGATACTAATTTAGGAGCTGAATTAGACATTACAAGCCTAAACGAAAAAGACGCTTTCAAAGTTTTGTTTGCAGAAAATGCTGGTATTGTTTTTCAATCTGAAGATGATAGCATAGAAAATGTGCTTTCAAATTCAAATATCGAATTTCATAAACTAGGATATGTTACTGAAAGTGATGTTTTGGGAATTATCAATTATAACCAAGTTTATACCATGACAGTTTCGAGATTAAGAGATATGTGGTTTAAAACCTCTTTCTTACTCGACCAAAAACAAACGGCAAACGGATTGGCAAAAGATCGTTTTGATAATTATAAGAATCAGCCATTAGACTATACTTTCCCAAATCATTTCACAGGAAAGCTTCCAAGAACAGATTCAAATCAACCACGACCAAAAGCTGCTATCCTTAGAGAAAAAGGTAGCAATTCTGAACGTGAAATGGCAAACGCTATGTATTTAGCAGGTTTTGATGTTAAGGATGTACACATGACAGATTTAATTTCTGGTCGTGAAACCTTAAAAGATATTCAATTTTTAGGAGCTGTTGGAGGTTTCTCAAATAGTGATGTATTAGGCTCGGCTAAAGGTTGGGCAGGTGCTATTAAATACAACGACAAAGCGAATAAAGTGATTAACAATTTCTTTAAACGTAAAGACACACTTTCTGTCGGAATTTGTAATGGTTGCCAATTATGGATGGAATTAGACCTTGTAAATCCAGAGCATGAGATTCATGGAAAAATGACTTATAACGATTCTAAGAAGCACGAAAGTGGATTTACATCTGTTCAAATTCAAGAAAACAACTCTATAATGCTATCCAGTTTAGCAGGAAGTAAATTAGGTGTTTGGATTTCTCATGGAGAAGGTAAATTTCATCTTCCTTATTCAGAAGACAAATACAATATTGTAGCTAAATATGGTTACGATACATATCCTGCAAATCCAAATGGTTCTGATTTCAACACAGCAATGCTATGCGATAAAACTGGTCGTCATTTAGTAACCATGCCTCATATTGAGCGTTCTACTTTTCAATGGAATTGGGCAAATTATCCAGAAAGCAGAAAAGACGAAGTTTCACCTTGGTTAGAGGCTTTTGTAAATGCTAGAAAATGGATTGAAAATTGCTAATTGAATATGTAAATTAGGCTGAGTTTTTTTCATATTTGTAAATTATCGACTTAAATTTCATATTTTCGTAACTCTACTTATTAATTAGTGTAAACAAATATGACAGAAGTAACTCGCCTTTTTGACTTTCCGTATTACCAATTAAAACACAAACCAAACGCTAAAGCTTTGGTTACCAAATATAATGGTGAATGGAAAGCCATATCTACACAAGAATATTTAGATAAAGCCAATAGAATAAGCAGAGCTTTGTTAAAATTAGGTATTCAAAAAAATGATAAAATCGCAGTCATTTCAACAACAAACAGAACCGAATGGAATATTATGGATATTGGGATTTTGCAAACTGGTGCGCAAAACATCCCTATTTATCCAACTATTTGCGCAGAAGACTATGAATATGTTTTAAACCATAGCGAATCTATTTACTGTTTTGTATCCGATGAAGACGTTTTAGCAAAGGTTAGAAAGGTTCAAGCAAATACAAGCATCAAAGAAGTTTACTCTTTTAATCATATTGAAGGCTGTAAACATTATTCAGAATTATTTGAACTTGGAAGTGATGAAAGCAATCAATCCGAAGTGGAAGCTAGAAAAGATGCCGTAAAACCTGAAGATTTAGCAACTATAATTTATACTTCTGGCACCACAGGAAAACCAAAAGGAGTTATGTTGTCTCATAATAACATAACAAGTAATGCTTTAGATGCTTCAGAACGCTTACCTCTTTTAAACAATGTAGACAAACGTGTATTAAGCTTTTTACCTATTTGTCATGTATTTGAACGTGTACTTATTTACCTGTATCAATACGCAGGAGCTACAATTTACTTTGCTGAAGGAATAGATAAGATTGGTGACAACGCTAAAGAAATTAACCCAAATTTAATGAGCGTTGTACCACGTTTATTAGAAAAAGTATTTGATAAAATTATAGCAAAAGGTGAGGATCTAACTGGTTTAAAAAAGTCACTTTTCTTTTGGGCAGTTCGTTTAGGAGAAGAATGGGAACCTTATGGTGCTAATGGTGCTTGGTATGAATTTAAACTTAAAATAGCCAACAAGCTTATTTTTAACAAATGGCGCGATGCACTTGGTGGTGAATTACACACAATGGTATCTGGTAGTGCTGCTTTACAAACTAGATTAACAAGAGTCTTTTCTGCAGCTGGTATGCAGGTTATGCAAGGTTATGGACTTACAGAAACCTCACCTGTTGTATCTGTAGAAATGTATGCCAACCAACATTTTAGAGTTGGAAGTGTTGGTAAACCAATTAAAAATGTAGAAGTAAAAATCGCAGAAGATGGAGAACTTCTAATAAAAGGGCCAAACGTAATGATGGGATATTTCAAAGACCCAGAAAAAACTGCAGAGGTTATGACTGGTGATTATTTCCATACAGGAGATAAGGGAATGATAGATGAAGATGGATTCTTAAAAATTACTGGTCGTAAAAAAGAAATGTTTAAAACGTCTGGCGGTAAATATGTGATTCCACCACTTTTAGAAAACGACATGAAACAATCGCTTTTTATAGAGCAAATTATGGTCATTGGTGAAGGTGAAAAAATGCCAGCAGCAATTATACAACCAAATTTTGAATATATTCGAGATTGGATAGAAGACAATAACTATGACATTGGCACTTCAGAAGCTAAAATTGCGACTTCACAAATTGTAATAGATCGCATCCAAAAAGATATTACACAATACAATCAAAATTTTGGGAAATGGGAACAAATTAAACGTTTTGAGCTAACGCCAGATGTTTGGTCTATTGATGGTGGTCATTTAACACCTACCATGAAAATGAAACGTACTATTATTATGGGCATTTATCAAGATCTTTATGATAAGATTTATCTTTAGAAATCTTACGATTAAATATTGATCAACTCTGATTATTAATTATATTTTAAAGATTAATTATATCAATTTTAAAGATTAATCCGAAATTTCAACTCTTAATCGTTGATTATAAGTATTTTATACTAAAATATTATATCTTAGGTAACAATAATCACTAAACCCTAAGTTATGAACACCAAAACTTTTATCGTTGCAGGCTTGGTTGGTGGTATCATTAACTGGCTTCTTGGCTGGTTAAGCTACGGGATAATTCTTGCTGACTATTTTCCGCAACCCAATGAAAATAAACGTTCAATGCTATTTATCTTTTTAGGTTGTCTATCAATAGGATTCTTCTTGTCTTATTTTTATAATCGTTGGGCTCAAATTTCTACAATTTCTACAGGTGCAAGAGCTGGAGCGTTTTTTGGCTTGTTTTTAGCATTATCTTATGGTTTCTTTAAGATGGCTATGGAACCTTCAATGACTGCAGAATTCTTCACATTAGACGTAGCAATATCTATTGGTATGACAGCAATTACAGGAGCCATTGTTGGAGGTCTAAGCGGCAAATTATCTTAAGCAAAACCCATTCTTAAAGCTCAAACAATAAAACCCATTTGGTACAAATTCTAATAAAATAATTTAAAAATTTATTATGCACGCATAGTAAATTTTTGTATATTTGAATTCCAAATAAATTTCATGAAACGAGTATGTTAAAAAATTTATCACTTAAAGCAATGATTAATAGCGAACTGTATGTGTCCGTTAAAATGCAATATATAAACTCATGAAAGACAAAACTATAGATTATATACTAAGAACCACATGGTTAGCGGTCAATAAAATGTATAATGAAGAAGCTACGAAATTCGATTCTACTATGGCAACTGGGTTTACATTACTTAGTATTGATCCAGAAGGAGGAACACCTTCAACATCACTTGGGCCTAAAATGGGAATGGAAGCCACAAGTCTCTCCCGAACATTAAAAATGATGGAAAAAAAGGGATTAATTACTAGAAAACCCAATCCTGAAGATGGTCGAGGAGTATTAATCTTTTTAACAGAATTTGGAATAGAAAAAAGAAATTATTCAAAAGAGAAAGTACTAATTTTTAATGAAACAATTAAGGCTAACGTTTCGTCAGAAGAGTTAGCAAACTTTCAGAAAGTAGCAGAAATCATTAATAATATGATTTCTAACAAACAGATATATAATAAAAAAGAACACATTTTAAAATAATATGAGCACACGTAGAATTAAAAAAGTAGCCATTATTGGATCAGGTATTATGGGAAGCGGCATCGCTTGTCATTTTGCAAATATTGGTGTCGATGTCTTACTATTAGATATTGTACCAAGAGAACTTAATGCTAAAGAAAAAGCTAAAGGCTTAACTTTAGAAGACAAAGTGGTTAGAAACCGTTTAGTTAATGACGCTTTAACAGCATCTTTAAAATCTAAGCCCTCACCTATTTATAGCCAATCTTTCGCAAATAGAATCATTACAGGAAACTTAGATGATGATATAGCAAAGGTTAAGGATGTAGATTGGATAATGGAGGTTGTAGTAGAACGACTAGACATTAAACAACAAGTTTTTGAAAAGCTTGAAAAACATAGAACACCAGGAACGCTAATTACATCTAACACATCTGGTATTCCTATCAAATTTATGAGTGAAGGTCGTAGTGAAGATTTTCAGAAGCATTTCTGTGGAACACACTTCTTTAATCCTGCACGATATTTAAAGTTATTTGAAATTATTCCTGGACCAAAAACAGATCCTTCTGTTTTAGAATTCTTAAATGGTTACGGAGAACAATTCTTAGGAAAAACTTCAGTTATTGCTAAAGATACACCTGCATTTATTGGAAACAGAATCGGAATTTTTAGCATTCAGAGTTTATTCCACGCAGTTAAGGATTTAGACTTAACTATTGAAGAAGTAGATAAATTATCTGGTCCAGTTATTGGTCGTCCAAAGTCTGCTACTTTTAGAACCGTAGATGTTGTAGGTTTAGATACTTTGGTTCACGTTGCAAATGGAATTTACGACAATTGTAAAGATGATGAACGTTTAGAGCTTTTTAAATTACCAGATTTCATCAATACTATGATGGAAAATAAATGGTTAGGAAGTAAAACAAAACAAGGATTTTATAAGAAAACTGTTTCAGCTGAAGGCAAAAAAGAAATTTTATCGCTTGACCTAAACACCTTAGAATACCGTTCTGCTAAACGTGCAAAATTTGCCACTTTAGAATTAACAAAAACGATTGATAATGTTGCAGACCGTTTTAAAGTATTAGTAAAAGGAAAAGATAAAGCAGGAGAATTTTACAGAAAGAGTTTTGCTGCATTATTTGCATACGTTTCAAATCGTATTCCAGAAATTACTGATGAATTATATAAAATTGATGATGCTATGAAGGCTGGTTTTGGCTGGCAACATGGACCATTCCAAATTTGGGATGCTATTGGAGTAGAAAAAGGTATCGAAATGATGAAAGCTGAAGGTTTAAAACCTGCAGATTGGGTTCACGATATGGTTGAGTCTGGAAGTGATAGCTTCTACTCTATTCAAGATGGCTCTACATATAGTTATGATATTCCGAAGAAAATTCAACAAAAAATTCCTGGACAAGATGCATTTATAATTTTAAATAATGTTAGAAAAACAACCGAAGTTTTCAAAAACTCTGGTGTATCTGTTCAAGATTTAGGCGATGGTATTCTTAATGTAGAATTCCAATCTAAAATGAATACCATTGGTGGAGACGTTTTAGCAGGATTAAATAAAGCTATTGATATGGCTGAAAAAGATTTCGCTGGATTAGTAGTCGGAAACCAAGGTCCAAATTTCTCGGTTGGTGCAAACATAGGTATGATTTTTATGATGGCTGCAGAACAAGAATATGATGAGCTTAATGCAGCTATTAAATATTTCCAAGATACAATGATGCGTATGCGTTATTCTTCAATTCCAACAATTTCTGCGCCTCACGGAATGGCACTTGGTGGTGGTTGTGAAATTTCTTTACACGCAGATAAAATTGTTGCAGCCGCAGAAACTTATATGGGACTTGTAGAGTTTGGTGTAGGCGTTATTCCTGGTGGAGGTGGTTCTAAAGAAATGGCTTTAAGAGCTTCTGACACGTTCAGAAAAGGAGATGTGCAATTAAATACATTACAAGAATATTTCTTAACTATAGGTATGGCAAAAGTATCTACTTCTGCTTACGAGGCTTTCGATTTAGGCTTGATGCAAAAAGGAAAAGATGTTGTTGTCGTTAATAAAGACAGGCAAATTGCAGTAGCAAAAGCACACGCCAAATTAATGGCAGATGCTGGATACACACAACCCGTTAAAAGAACAGATGTTAAGGTATTAGGTAAACAAGCATTAGGAATGTTTATGGTAGGTACGGATTCTATGAAAGATTCTAAATACATTTCTGATCACGATATGAAAATTGCAAACAAATTAGCTTACGTTATGGCTGGTGGAGATTTATCTGAACCAACTTTAGTAAGTGAGCAATACTTATTAGACTTAGAGCGTGAAGCGTTTTTGTCATTGTGTACAGAAAGAAAGACACTTGAAAGAATTCAACATATGTTAACTAAAGGGAAACCGCTTAGAAATTAGATGCTAGACAAGTAGAATCTAGATTATAGACTATGGGACGACATAATTTTAAAAAATTGAAAGTTTGGCAAGATGGTATTTCTCTTGTAAAAGATAATTACAGCTTAACTCGAACTTTCCCTGATTTTGAAAGATATAATCTTATTAGTCAAATGAACAGATGTGCTGTTTCTATTCCTTCAAATATTTCTGAAGGTTCTAGTAAAAGTACTGATAGGCATTTTAAGAAATATCTTGAAAGTAGTCTTGGTTCTGCTTTCGAATGGGAAACTCAATTAATTGTTTCTTTTAATGAAGGCTACTTAGATAAAAATAAGTTCGAGAAATTAGAAAATAAAGTATTACAAATTCAAAAAATGTTAGGAAAGTTTATTGATAACTTAGGTGATTAGTCTAATTTCTAGTCGTCTAGATTCTAGACTCTCTTTAAAAAACAAACAATAAAACTATGAAGACCGCATACATCGTAAAAGCGTACAGAACAGCAGTTGGTAAAGCACCTAAAGGCGTGTTCCGTTTTAAAAGAACAGATGAATTGGCAGCAGAAACCATCAAATATATGATGAAGGAATTGCCAGGTTTAGACCCAAAACGTATTGACGACGTTATCGTTGGTAACGCAATGCCAGAAGGTTCTCAAGGATTAAATATGGCTCGCTTAATCTCGTTAATGGGATTAGAGGTAATAGATGTTCCTGGTGTAACTGTCAACCGTTTTTGCTCTTCTGGAGTAGAAACTATAGGTATAGCAACAGCAAAAATTCAAGCCGGAATGGCAGATTGTATTATTGCTGGTGGAGCAGAAAGTATGAGTAGCGTACCAATGACTGGTTTTAAACCAGAATTAAATTACGATGCCATTGTAAAAGCTGGTCACGAAGATTATTATTGGGGAATGGGAAATACTGCAGAAGCAGTTGCTAATCAATTTAATGTATCTCGCGAAGATCAAGATGAGTTTGCATACAATTCTCATATGAAAGCATTAAAAGCGCAAGCTGAAAATCGTTTTCAAGATCAAATTGTACCTATTGAAGTAGAACAAACTTATATTGATGCTAACGGAAAAAAAGCAACAAAATCTTATACAGTAACTAAAGATGAAGGTCCAAGAAAAGGAACCAATAAAGCAGCTTTAGCAAAACTTAGAGCCGTATTTGCTGCTGGAGGAAGTGTAACTGCAGGTAACTCATCGCAAATGAGTGATGGTGCAGCCTTTGTTATGGTTATGAGTGAAGATATGGTAAAAGAGTTAAATCTTGAACCAGTAGCAAGAATGGTAAACTATGCAGCTGCAGGTGTTGAGCCTCGCATTATGGGAATTGGACCAGTAAAGGCAATCCCTAAAGCATTAAAACAAGCAGGTTTAAAACAAGATGATTTATCACTTATTGAATTAAATGAAGCATTCGCTTCTCAATCTTTAGCTGTAATTAGAGAGTTAAATCTAAATCCAGATATCATTAATGTAAATGGTGGAGCAATTGCTTTAGGACATCCATTAGGTTGTACAGGAGCAAAACTTTCAGTACAATTATTTGATGAAATGCGAAAACAAAATATGCAAGGTAAATATGGTGCAGTAACTATGTGTGTTGGTACTGGACAAGGAGCTTGTGGAGTGTTTGAGTTTTTAAACTAGAGTATAGATAAATAGAGTCTAGAACCTAGACTAAAAAATAAAACTAAAACAGACTGTCTAGAATCTAAAATCTAGCTGTCTAGAATCTAATAAAAGTTATGACAACAGAAGAAAAAGACATCTTAAGAGGAGGACAATTCCTAGTAAAAGAAACAAAATGCGAAGACGTATTTACACCTGAAGATTTTTCAGAAGAACAAAATATGATGAAAGAAGCGGTTATGGAATTTAACGACCGTGAAATCATTCCTCACAAACCTCGCTTTGAAGCAAAAGATTTTGCTTTAACTGAAGAAGTGATGCGTAAAGCGGGAGAACTTGGTTTCTTAGGTGTTGCAGTACCTGAAGCTTACGGTGGATTAGGTATGGGATTTGTTTCTACAGTTTTAACTTGCGATTATATTTCTTCTGGCACAGGTTCTTTTAGTACTGCCTTTGGCGCACATACAGGAATTGGTACTATGCCAATTACACTTTATGGTACAGAAGCCCAAAAACAAAAATATGTACCAAAATTAGCTTCAGGTGAACAGTTCGGTGCATATTGTTTAACAGAACCTGGAGCAGGATCTGATGCTAATTCTGGTAAAACTACTGCAGAACTTTCTGCAGATGGAAAAAACTATAAAATTAACGGTCAAAAAATGTGGATTTCAAATGCAGGTTTCTGTAGTTTGATGATTGTTTTTGCTCGTATTGAAGATGATAAAAATATTACTGGTTTTATTGTAGAAAATGACTCAGAAAATGGAATTACGATGGGCGAAGAGGAGCACAAATTAGGTATTCGTGCGTCTTCTACTCGTCAAGTTTTCTTTAATGATACAGTAGTGCCAATCGAAAATATGTTAGCTGGTCGTGGAGAAGGTTTTAAAATTGCAATGAATGCACTTAATGTAGGTCGTATAAAATTAGCTGCTGCTTGCTTAGATTCTCAAAGAAGAATTGTAACACACAGTGTAAAATATGCTAATGAAAGAAAGCAATTTAAAACACCAATTTCTGACTTTGGTGCTATAAAAATAAAACTAGCTGAAATGGCAACCAATGCCTATGCTGGAGAATCTGCAACATATAGAGCTGCTAAAAACATTGAAGATAGAATTGCTTTACGTGAAGCTGCAGGAAATACGCATCAAGAAGCAGAACTTAAAGGTGTTGAAGAATACGCAATTGAATGTTCAATATTAAAAGTAGCCGTTTCTGAAGATATACAAAACTGTGCAGATGAAGGTATTCAAATCTTTGGTGGTATGGGATTCTCTGAAGAGACACCTATGGAATCTGCTTGGAGAGATGCACGTATTGCACGTATCTATGAAGGCACCAACGAAATTAACAGAATGCTTTCTGTTGGTATGTTGGTAAAGAAAGCAATGAAAGGTCACTTGGATTTATTAGGTCCAGCAACTGCTGTAGCTAACGAATTAATGGGAATACCTTCTTTTGAAACACCAGATTATTCTGAGTTATTTTCTGAAGAAAAAGCTATGATTGTTAGATTGAAGAAAGTATTTTTAATGGTCGCTGGTGCAGCTGTTCAAAAATTTGGTCCAGAAATGGAACAACATCAACAATTATTAATTGCAGCCGCAGATATCTTAATTGAAATCTATATGGCAGAATCTACAATTTTAAGAACTGAGAAAAACGCTAAACGTACAAGCGAAAAAGAACAAGCCGTACAAATTGCAATGTCTAAATTATACTTATACAATGCGGTGAGTATTGTTGAAGGAAAAGGAAAAGAGAGTATTATTTCTTTTGCTGAAGGAGACGAGCAACGTATGATGCTAATGGGTCTTAAACGTTATACAAAATATACAAACTATCCAGATATCGTTGATTTAAGAAACGAAATCGCTGAAAAAGTAAAAGCAGAAAATAAATACTGCTTTTAGATTAAGTTTAAGTTAGATTCTTTTAAAGTCTGTTCATTAAATTGAACAGGCTTTTATACTTAAAAGGCAATAATTCGGCACTATCTCATAAATTGTGTAAGCTTCAATTTCGTAAATTTGGGTTTATCACTGACGGCTCTAACTTAAAAACATTTACTCCAATGGCATAACCATAAGCCTCACCATTTTCATCTTTATATATTCGTATTTTGTTACATGCTGCACCCAAATCATATCGCTCCCAAGTTTGCCCTCCATCTACTGTTTTAAATCCAATACTGTAAGTCCCAACGTAACCATGGTTTTCGTCAATAAATCCAACTCCAAATTGGCGAGCTGCATTATCCTTTACCAAATTTATTTCTGTCCATGTTTCTCCTCCATCTATTGTTTTTGCAACACGTTGTTGCACCACATTTGGATCTCTATTATAAGATTGAATGGTTACATAACCAACTTTGTCTGTTGGGAATGATGCCTTCCAAGTCCCTTCATAAAGACGATTAGATTGATATACTTTTTTCCAAGTTTCTCCTCCATCATAAGTTTTTAAAATTAAAGCATTGGCTTCTGCTGAATTTTCATGGGTAGATGCACATACAATGCCTTCATTTTTATTAAACATTTTTATATCAAAAAGCATTTTACAATCTTCCATCATAGATTTTGATGTCCATGTTTTACCAGAATCATGAGATACCATAATATTTGCAGGACTACCTACTCTACCAACAGCATAGATATGATATTTATAATCTAATTTCCCATGATTAATGTATTCTTCTTTAACAATATCCATTCCACAGAGTCCTTTTACGTAAGGACCAGTATAATCAACAGGTTTCCATGTTTTTCCGCCATCTTTAGTGCCATACAAAGGAATTGAATCTGTTACATTAGGAAAATAGTCTGTACCTACAGTACCAGCAAACCCAACGTTTTCATCAATAAAAGCGATGGTTCTAAAAAACGTTCCTTTTTGCTCTAGTTGTTTTTCCCAAGTTGCTCCTCCATCTTTTGTCTTAAAGATTTTTCCATAACCATTCACATACCAACCTACATTTTTATTGATAAAAGTAATATCGTCTTGCTTGCCTCTATATGGTTCTGTTTCTAGGATTTTCCATTTATAGCTTTGTTCTAATTTAATTTTACTTTTTGCGCTTTCACATGCTAATACAAATAAACTAGCAATTAATACTAACATTGAAAATTTCAAGAATTTGATCATGAGCTATTGTTTTATATACTTTTTTGGTATTTTATTTTCGGGATCTTCACTAACAAAAAGGCCATTAACAATCCACCAACGGTTCTGCTTATACACCAACTGATAAGTATTTACACCTCTTTTCTCGTAAGTGCCTAGTAGGTTTTTTGAGTGGTAAGTTTGAAATGCAACAGCGATACCATTATATTCATTAACTGTTAAGCCAATAGAGACTTCCTTAAAACCATCACGTCCAAATAAAGGACCTACATTTCTGATAAATTCTTCTAAATTCCATGAGTGTACTTCTCTTCCTGGTCTGGCATCGGGATTTAAAGAATATTTTTGAGCCGTTGGCAAAAAGGGGTTTCTATAGTCGTCCCAATTGGGTTCTTCTCCTATTGGCACAGAGATTAGCTCTAACATTTTATCAGTAATACCTTTTATCGTTTTTACAGCTGTAGTATCTGTTTGCGCATCTATCGTTGTGATACATGACACTGAAAACAAAACTGTAATAAATACAAATCTTAGCATAGTTCTTTGTTTTTATGTATTGAAGTGATTTAAACTTTTTTCATTCGCTAAAAAATCGCACTTTTTCGTCCATTTTTTGTCTTTTTTCACTTCCGTAGCGATGCTATGCAACTTAAAAAAGTCTTCAAATGATCAAAAAATCACTAATATTCGCTTAAATGTTAAAAGTTTAAATCACTTCATTGAAATATTTTGTAATTCATTTACAAAGATGTTAAACATGTAACAACCATGATAGCATAAATCGGACAGAACAAAATTAAGTACTAAACAAATTTAAACGGAAATTTAAAGTCGCTTACTTCTGTAATTGTCTTAAAAAACTCAGAAGGTGTTTGATTGGTTAATGCCTTAAACTCTCTCGCAAAATGGGAAGAGTCATAAAAATTAGCGTCGTGAGCCAAGGCTGTAAAATTATTGCTATTCGTGTAAAAACGTCTTTCTATTGCATTTCTAAAACGAATTATTTTTTTAAAACTTCTAGGAGAACATCCCAAATATAAATTAAATGTTCTACGCAACGTTCTATTACTAACATTACATTGTCTAGCAATTTGTTCTATTGAAATGACTTCAGCATCATGAAGTAAATCAATGGCTTTATACAGGTAATCATTCTCCAAATTTCTTAATCTCCTCTCAAAAAAATCATCAGCAATGTCTACACGCTCATTATAGTTTGATGTTGAATAAACATCTTTATAAAAAGCTTCAAATCCATCACTCGATATAATTTGAAAATTATTCGGAGCCATAACTTTATAAGGTTTATCAAAAAAATGATTAATCCCATTTGGATGAAAATTAATAGATAATTGATTTATAAAACCACTAAAGCTTAAGAACACAGGAGTAGTATATTTTCCCATTAACAATATGTTATTGCCTTCATCCTTATTCGCTGTAGCATAGCTCGCATATTCACTATTTACAACACTTATACCTTGGTTAAAAACAAGTGTGCATCCTGTATTAGGAAATACAAAATAATTTAAATCCTTAGTATCTTCATGCAATAGATTATTATAATGAATTATATACTTCCGAAGAAGTTTCGATTTAGGCTTTAAAGCTATATGCATATTCTTTGATTAAAGCATTTTAATTTAAAGATATGACATCTATATCTTCATCCTTTGTACAAATCGGACAATAACATAAATTAACAAAACTTGATAGCTCTTTATTAATTGCAGCTTTTCCATAGCTACTATTCAAAAAAAACAGATGAATATTACACAACTTTTTCAAAAATTGAAATCAAACTTTTATATCTTTATCATAAATTAACACTTATGAAATCATTTTTCCTAATCTTACTTTGCATTTTATCAACTTTAGTTTTCTCTCAATCTAATACTGAAATCTTCTTAAGCGACATAGCAATAAACAACTCAAAAATTGAACTGAGTAATACTAAAAACATTTCTAATAACAAAGATTACGATAATCAACCCTCATTTTTAGATGATCGTTACATTGTTTTTACATCTACTAGAGCTGGGCAAACCGATATTTCAAAATACGATACACGTTACAATGGCAGAATCTGGATTAATTTCACAGATGGTAGCGAATATTCGCCTTTAAAAATTCCTAATCAGCATGAATTTTCAGCAGTTCGTTTAGATAAAGATGGAAAACAACGCTTATATGCTTATACCTTAAGTAATGGCGAATCTACGGAACTCATTAAGGGTTTAGTGGTTGCTTATTATACTTGGGCAGATGAAAAGACTGTTGTATCTGCTGTAATAGAAGACGAAAAACTTAATCTTTATGTCTCAAATATTATAAACGGAGCAAATAAAAAATATGCATCAAACGTTGGGCGTTCATTTCATAAGATTCCAAATTCTGATTTAGTCAGTTTTATTTCAAAAGCAAATAAAAACCAATGGCAAATAAAATCATTGAATCCTAAAACGGGTAAAATCAGAATTATTGCAAATACTCTAAAAGATGCAGAAGATATTTGTTGGTTAGATAACAAAACATTGCTATTAGGTAAAGATAATAACCTATACAAATTAAGGCTTCAACGTGATAATAATTGGAAAAAAGTAGCAGATTTATCAGCAAACGGAATTACAAAAATCACCCGCTTAGCGACCAATACAACAGGAACAAAACTGCTTCTAGCTGGAGACATTCCTGTGGATAATTCAGTTACTGAAACTGTAGATGTACCTGCGGAAGAAAATTCTGAAGCCGAAATTATGACAATGGAAAAAGAAGCTGAAAAAATTGTACAAAAACATATTGCACCTTTTAACAACAGAAAATTAGATGAACTTGCCTTTGCTTTTGATGCTAATGTAATTGTGAATAGGTTTCCAAGAGCAAAGATGTATTCTGGTAGAACTACCTTAAGAGAAAATTATAAACAATTTTTTAAGAAAAACAAAAAATCTCATGTCAAAGTTATCAATAGAATGATACATAAAAATATGGTTGTAGATGAAGAGTTAGTGACTGTAAATAATACAACCAATAGACAAGTCACTATTTACGAAACCGATGCTGATAATATTAAAGTCATGACTTTTATTAGTAACTCTAAAACAGATTCTAACCCAGAGTATATTGTAAACGAGCAGCTTAGAGTTTATAACAATAGAGATATTGATGGCTTTGTAAAAACCTATGCCGATGACGTTATGTTATTGAGCTTTCCATATACTATTAACTCAGAAGGACATGATGCACTTAGAAAACAATATGCTGGTTTTTTTAAGAGTACGTCAGATCTGAATGCAGAAATTGTAAATAGAATTGTAATAGGTAATAAAGTGATTGATAAGGAAAAGGTATTAGTGAATGGGAAAACGTTTTATGCCATTGCCATATACGAAACCAGAAATGAGTTGATTTCTAGAGTTACATTTATGCAGTAAATAATATGAAATATTTAATATTGTTCTTATTCTCAATAACATGTGCCGCGCAAAGTGAAAACAAAACACCAATAGAAGATAAATTAGAGCCCAAATTAGAAAACATCACTTGGATTGCTGGCACTTGGCATGGAGAAGCCTTTGGCGGAAAAACCGAAGAGATTTGGAGTGAACCTTCTGCTGGTTCTATGATGGCAACTTTCAAATTAATTAATAACGGAAAAGTAACTTTCTACGAAATTGAAGTGATTAGAGAAGTTAAAAACACACTTATACTCCAACTCAAACACTTTGGTCCAGATTTAAAAGGTTGGGAAACAAAGGATGAAACCGTTGACTTTCCTTTAAAAGAAATCACAGCTAATAAAGTGGTTTTTGAAGGAATGACCTTCAATAAAATTTCAGATGATGAAATGAATATCTATGTTGATATTAAAAATGATGATGGCAAAGTTGAAGTTGTAAAATTCAATTACAAAAAAGAATCAAAACAAGCTAAACTACTTAAGCAGCTTATTAAAGTAAAAAAAGCTAAAACCAATCCTATAATTGATGGTATTGCGAATGAACCTGTTTGGAACACATCTACATGGCATCCTCTAGACCAGTTATGGCTAGGCGAAGACTATACAGCTAAAGATTTTCAAGGGCGTTACAAACTCACTTGGACAAATGACGCTTTATATCTTTTAGCCGAAATAAAGGACGATAAACTTATAGATACTAATGTAGACCCTCTTAAAGCATGGTGGAACGATGATTGCTTAGAGATTTTTATAGACGAAGATAATAGCGGTGGAAATCACCAATTTTCGCATAATGCCTTTGCATATCACATAGCTTTAGACGGAAATGTGGTAGATATGTCAACAGAAAAAAAAGGAAAACTCTATAATTCTCATATTGAATCAAAACGTATTACAAATGGTAATACTTCAATTTGGGAAGTTAAAATTTCGCTTTTTAATAATAACTATAAAGACGATGTTAAAAATTCATCTGTAAAATTACAAATTAATAAAAATGTAGGATTCGCACTTGCCTATTGTGATAATGATGCTAGTAAAACTCGCGAAAACTTTATTGGCTCAATTGCAGTTGAAGGAGAAAATAAAAACCGTGGTTGGATAGACGCCAATATTTTTGGAACGTTATTATTAACAGATTAACATAGTTCTGCTAGTAATAACACCTATTTAAAACATTGTGTTACAGAATTTATCATAGTAATTCGTCTTTGGTATTGCAATCGTTAGCAAAGGCAGTTACGAAAGTATGATTGTCTGTTTAAATAAAATAACTAGTTAACATCAACATGAAAAAAATTATATTAGCCTTTGCTTCTATTCTTGTTTTTACAAATTGCCAAAGTCAAGGTTTACTTTCAGAAAAAAATAACTTTACAAGGCAAGATACTTTAAGAGGAAGCATCACACCAGAACGTGAATGGTGGGATTTAACTTATTATCACCTTGATATAGAAGTTAAACCAAATGACAAATTCATTTCAGGAAAAAACACCATTCAATATAAAGTATTGAAATCGCATCAAGTTATGCAAATAGATTTGCAAGAACCAATGACTATTACTAAAGTGCTTCAAAACGGAAAAGAACTAAAAGTAAAACATGAAGGGAATGTGCATTTTATTATGCTTGAAACAAATCAAAATATTGGAGATATAAACTTTATTGAAATCCATTATAAAGGAAACCCAAGAGAAGCAAAACGTGCACCTTGGGATGGCGGTTTTTCATGGAAAAAAGACAAAAATGGTAAACATTTTATTGCAACCTCTTGTCAAGGTCTTGGCGCAAGTGTATGGTGGCCAAACAAAGACCATATGTACGATGAAGTAGATAGTATGTTAATTAGTGTTACCAATCCAAAAGGTTTAACAAATGTATCAAATGGTCGCTTACGGCAATTAGTAGAAAATAAAAATAACACAGTCACATCACATTGGTTTGTAAACAACCCAATAAATAACTACGGAGTAAATGTAAATATTGGTGATTATGTGAATTTTTCTGAAATTTATGAAGGAGAAAAAGGAAAACTCGATATGGATTATTGGGTTCTAAAAGACAATCTAAAAAAAGCCAAAACCCATTTTAAAGATGCACCAAAAATGATGAAAGCCTTTGAGCATTGGTTTGGACCTTATCCGTTTTATGAAGATAGTTTTAAACTCGTAGAAGTGCCTTATTTAGGAATGGAGCATCAAAGTTCAGTGACCTATGGGAATGAATATAAAAAAGGCTATTTAGGTAGAGATTTATCTGGCACTGGTTGGGGTTTAAAATGGGATTTCATAATTGTACACGAAGCTGGTCACGAGTGGTTTGCCAACAGTATTACTAACAAGGATATTGCAGATATGTGGATTCATGAAGGTTTTACAGCCTATTCTGAAAATCTATTTTTAGACTATTATTATGGTAAAGAAGCCTCAGCGGATTATGTGATTGGTACACGAGTAAATATTCAAAATGATAAACCTTTAATTGGTGTATATAATGTAAACCATGAAGGTTCTGGCGACATGTATTATAAAGGAGCAAATATGCTTCATACGTTACGTCAATTATTAGAAGATGATGAAAAATGGCGACAAATTTTAAGAGGTTTAAATTCAGAATTTTATCATAAAACCGTAACCACAAAACAGATTGAAGATTATATAAGCGAACAAACAGGTATCGATTTAACCGAGTTTTTCAATCAATATTTAAGAGATGTAAGAATACCAACTTTAGAATATTCAATTAAAAATGGAGAATTAAAATACCGTTGGGCAGACATTGTGGACGGTTTTGATATGCCAATTCAAATTGAAATTGATGGAAAGTTGGAATGGTTATTTCCAAAAGCCGAATGGAATATTAAAAATATTTCCTCTAATGATATAACTTTAGATAGGAATTTTTATGTGAATTCAAAACAAATCTAACTGAAAATCTTAGAAGCTGAAAAGTAATTATTCTGCAAGGTTTTTTTCAACCTTATAGGAATAAACTCTAAAAACAAAAAAAGACCTACAAGGTTGGAAAACCTCGCAGGTCAAGTATAAACTAAACCACTATGGACTGCTAGTCCATAGGTTTGTCTCGCAGACTGAAAGTCTGCTGAGTGAAATGCGGAACCAAATCTGTGTTAATTCGTGTAATTCGTGTCAAAAATTTTTAGAAGCTAAAGCGAATTGCACTAAAGTACATAGTTTCAACTATATTTGAGACCAATGAAACTACTAGAACTTTATTTTAAAACAGATTCTGAATGGCGAGAATGGTTACATAAAAATCATAACGCTGTTAAAGGAATTTATTTAATTTTCTACAAAGTAGATCATAAAAATGATTCTATGCGTTGGGAAGAAGCTGTAAAAGTAGCTTTATGTTTTGGCTGGATTGACTCTACTGTTAAGAGCTTGGGAAACGGAAAACGCAGGCAGTATTTCTGTCCTAGAAAACCAAAAAGTGTTTGGAGCTCATTAAACAAAAACTACATTAAAGATTTACAGAAGCAAAAATTAATGCATCAAAGCGGACTTAATTCAATTAAAATTGCAAAAGAAAATGGAAGTTGGATTGCCCTAGATGATGTAGAAAAAGGCATTATTCCTGACCGTTTACAAATGGCATTTAACGCTAACAGAAAAGCGTATAATAATTACTTAAACTTTGCACCAAGCTATAGAAAGAGCTATTTGTATTGGCTTAACCAAGCCAAACGAGAAGAAACAAAGCAAAAAAGAATCACAGAGATTATTAAACTCTGCAATGCAAATATTAAAAGTCGTGATACTTGGTAATCTAAGTTAGAACTAAATTTTAAATGTTATTCTATATTCTGAAAAGAAGTTCCGTTTTACAAATTAATTTTTCAATAGATTTTACTCAATACGTTTCAAACCTTCCAAGTCTAAAATCTTTACTTGTTTTCCTGTTGTAGAAATAAAACCTTCTTTTTTAAATTGAGATAAAATTCTAATAGCAGATTCAGTTGCTGTTCCTACAAGACTAGCATAATCTTCTCTAGACAATACAACGCCAATATAACCGTCTTTATCTGCATCAAAGGTTTTATGCAAATAAATTAACACATCAGCCAAGCGTTGTTTTACAGATTTCTGTGCCATATCTACAATTACATTGTCTGCAATCCTAAGCTCTTTTGCCATATCCTGAAGCATATCTAACGAAAAACTAGCATTTTTTGATAAATCGTGAAGGATCTCGTTTTTAGGAATAAAACAGACTTCCATCTCATTTACTGCCATAGCTGTAAGGTTAGATTTTTCATCTGTTACTAATGAGCGTTGCCCAATTAAATCGCCTCTAACTACTAATTTTACTATTTGGTCTTTGCCATTGGCACTTAATTTAGACAATTTACAGACACCATCTTTAATACAATAGATGCCATTAATGCTTTCGCCTTCTCTAAATAGAATTTGTCCTTTTTTAATGAACTTTGAAGTCTTACAACCAGATATTCGGATTAAATCTTCCTTACCTAATGCTCTTAAAGCATTAAATTGTTTAACAATACACTGTTCACATTTACTCATTGTAAAAACTATTAATTTCAAAGTTAACTAAAACATGACAAATATCATAAATTAAAATAAGTAGTTTTGTGACTTTTGTTACAGGTATAAATGAGCAAATTAGAAATGGAAAACAAAACGTGTTTTCATTGTGGTGATGACTGCGGTAATCACCCAATTACGTCACAAGAAAAATCATTTTGTTGTAATGGATGTAAAACTGTTTTCGAGATTTTTAACGAAAACGACTTAACTTGTTATTACGATTTTCAAAATTCGCCTGGCGCAATTCCAAAAGAAATAGAAGGGAAATACGATTTTCTATCTCAGGAAAACATTATTGAAAAACTCACGGAATTTAGAGACGGTTCTTTAGAAATTGCTACTTTATACATACCGCATATTCATTGTAGTTCTTGTATTTGGATTCTTGAAAACCTCAACAAACTCAATCCAAACATCTCAGACTCGCAAGTTAATTTTGGCAAAAAAACGGTTAGAGTAACCTATAATTCTGAAAAAACAGATTTAAAGTCTGTTGTATTATTAATGAGCTCTATAGGCTATGAGCCTTATATTAGTTTAGATGATTTTAAATCTGGAAAACAACAAGTTAACAGAACCTTAATCTACAAACTTGGTGTTGCAGCTTTTGGTTTTGGAAACATTATGTTTTTGTCTTTTCCTGAATATTTTGAAGTTAATGAATTTTGGTTAGAGCAATACAAACCTCTATTTCGTTGGTTAATGTTTGCGTTGTCTTTACCTATTGTATTTTACGCAGCTCAAGATTATTTTATTTCGGCTTATAAAGGTTTAAGAGCCAAACTTCTCAATATTGATGTGCCTATTGCGCTTGGTATTTCAGTATTATTTATAAGAAGTACTATTGAAATTATGTTCGATTTAGGTTCAGGTTTTTTTGATAGTCTTGCTGGTTTAATATTCTTTCTTTTAGTTGGCAAATTCTTTCAACAAAAAACCTATGATTTTTTATCCTTTGAGCGCGATTATAAATCATATTTCCCAATTGCCATCACAAAAATGGAAAAGGATGGTAGCGAAAACTCTATTCAAGTTTATGATATAAAAAAAGGCGATCGTATTTTAATTAGGAATGAAGAATTAATTCCTATGGATGGTATTCTTATTAACGGAAAAGCCAAAATAGATTACAGTTTTGTTACAGGCGAATCGCAAACGGTTTCAAAACAATCTGGAGATAAGTTATTTGCTGGAGGCAAGCAAACCAATGGTGTTATTGAAATGGAAGCACTAAAATCTGTTGAACAAAGTTACCTCACACAATTATGGAGTAACGATGTTTTTAATAAAAATAAAGAAGAAGGGTTTACAAACATTACCAACACCATTAGTAAACATTTCACGATTGCTATTTTAACCATTGCCTTAGTTGCAACTACATTTTGGATATTTGCAGATTCTAGTAAAGCCATGAATGTATTTACGGCAGTGCTAATTATTGCTTGTCCTTGTGCCATTGCATTATCTGCACCTTTTACCTTTGGAAATCTTTTACGAATCTTTGGAAAACAAAAATTCTATGTAAAGAATGCGAGTGTTATTGAACAACTAGCACAAATAAATACGGTAATTTTTGACAAAACAGGGACGATTACCTCTAATAAAGATAGTAACGCAAAATATGATGGTGATATACTAAGTGTCTCTGAAAATGTAGTACTTAAGAACTCACTTCGAGGTTCTAATCATCCATTAAGTAGAACACTTTATAATATTCTTGAAGAAAATAATATCATAACGCTAGATACTTTTGAAGAACACGTAGGTAAAGGTATCGAAGCAAAACACGAAACAGTAAATATGAAAATTGGCTCGGCAAGTTTTGTTGGTAATCCTAATACGAGTACGGTTCTAAATACTACAGTTCACGTGAGTACTAATGATGTTTATAAAGGCAAATTCACGTTTTACAATAGTTATAGAAAAGGCGTTTCAAAATTGTTTAATCAACTAAAAAAACACTTCGACTTAGTTATTCTATCTGGAGATAATGAAGGAGAACGCGAAAACCTAACCAAGTTACTTCCTGCTAAAACCAAATTAATTTTCAACCAAAAACCAGAAGACAAATTAGACTTTATAAAATACCATCAATCCGAAGGTGCAAAAGTATTAATGATTGGTGATGGTTTGAATGATGCTGGTGCTTTGGCACAAAGTAATGTTGGTATTGCGATTTCTGAAGATGTTAATGTGTTTTCGCCTGCTTGTGATGCCATACTAGATGCTTCAAAATTTAAGCAATTATTTCAATTTATAAAAGCATCTAAATCTGCTATAAAAATTATTAAGTGGAGCTTTGTACTCTCGTTTTTTTATAATATTATTGGGTTATACTTTGCCGTAACTGGTCAATTAGAACCTGTCGTTGCTGCAATTTTAATGCCTTTGAGTTCCATAAGTATTGTTGTATTTACGACGATTGCTACAACTATTTTAGGTAGAAAACTAGAATGATTAAAAATAATGAAACATGATTTTTATCATATTTTAAAAAAAGGTTCATCAGTATTTTTGAGCCATAACTTCAGTAGGTATGAGTGTTATTTATATTTTATTATCTGTAAGTGTCTTTGTTGGCGTGACTTTCTTTATCATTTTTATAATGGCAGTAAAGTCTGGTCAATACGATGATGACTATACGCCATCTGTACGTATGCTATTTGAAGACGAACTTGTAAAAGAACAAACCAAAACAACAAAACAAACAAAAACCGACTAATTTTTTTAATATGGAAATGCAACAATTCTATTACGATAATAAAATCGTTAAAAAATTCCTCTACGCTACCATTCTTTGGGGAGTTGTTGGGATGCTTGTAGGCCTTATTCTGGCCTTTATGTTTTTATTCCCAAACATGACAGATGGTATCTCTTGGTTAAGTTTTGGTCGTTTAAGACCATTACACACCAATGCTGTAATCTTTGCCTTTGTAGGTAATGCTATTTTTGCTGGTGTATATTACTCACTACAACGGTTACTTAAAGCAAGGATGTTTAGTAACTTATTGAGTAATATTAATTTTTGGGGCTGGCAATTAATTATAGTTGGAGCCGCAATTACTTTACCATTAGGATATTCAACATCTAAAGAATACGCAGAATTAGAATGGCCTTTTGATATCGCTATTGCTTTAATTTGGGTAGCCTTTGGAGTTAATATGATTGCGACAATTCTTAAACGTCGTCAACGTCATTTATATGTTGCTATCTGGTTTTATATAGCAACTTTTGTAACGGTTGCAGTACTTCATATATTTAATAGTTTAGAATTGCCAGTAAGTGGTCTTAAAAGTTATTCTGTTTATGCAGGTGTACAAGATGCCTTAGTACAATGGTGGTATGGACATAATGCGGTTGCGTTTTTCTTAACCACACCTTTCTTAGGTTTAATGTATTATTTTGTACCTAAAGCGGCTAATAGACCTGTTTATTCATATAGACTATCTATCGTTCACTTTTGGTCGTTGATTTTTATATATATTTGGGCAGGACCTCACCATTTATTATATACAGCTTTACCAGAATGGGCACAGCACTTAGGTGTAGCATTCTCAATTATGCTATTAATGCCTTCTTGGGGTGGAATGATAAACGGATTATTAACCTTGAGAGGAGCTTGGGATAAAGTTCGTACAGATCCTGTTTTAAAGTTTATGGTTGTAGCCATTACAGGTTATGGTATGGCAACTTTTGAAGGCCCAATGTTATCACTTAAAAATGTAAATGCTATTGCGCACTTTACCGATTGGATTATTGCACACGTTCACGTAGGTGCATTAGCTTGGAACGGTTTCCTTGCCTTTGGTATGATCTATTATTTAATACCAAAATTATTTAAAACCAGACTATACTCTATTGGTTTAGCAAACGTTCATTTTTGGATTGGTACTTTAGGTATTATGCTATATGCTTTACCACTATATGTTGCTGGTTTTGCACAAGCAAGTATGTGGAAACAATTTAATCCAGATGGTACTTTAGTTTACGGTAACTTCTTAGAAACCGTAACCGAAATTATGCCAATGTATTGGATGCGTGCCATAGGTGGTACACTTTATCTTACAGGTATGCTTATCCTAGTATATAACGTAATTATGACCGTTGTAAAGTCTGAGCATAAAGTTACAGACGAATTAGCAGAAGCACCAGCATTGCAACGTGTTTCAAAAAGACGTGTTGCAGGAGAAGGTTGGCACACTTGGTTAGAGCGTAAGCCTGTACTTTTAACAATATATGCTACAGTTGCTATTTTAATTGGTGGTATTGTTCAAATTATACCAACAATCGTTGTAAAATCTAATATTCCAACTATTAGTAGTGTTAAACCTTATACGCCTTTAGAATTAGAAGGACGTGACCTTTACATTAGAGAAGGTTGTGTTGGCTGTCATTCGCAAATGATACGTCCATTTAGATCTGAAGTAGAACGTTACGGCGAATATTCTAAAGCTGGAGAATTTGTTTATGATCATCCATTCCTTTGGGGAAGTAAACGTACTGGACCAGATTTGCACAGAATTGGAGGTAAATATTCTGACAACTGGCACTTTAACCACATGTACGATCCTCAAAGTACATCTAGTGGATCTATAATGCCTTCATACAAATGGATGATAGTTGGTGAGAGTAGTAAGTTAGACAAATCTTTAACCGAAAAGAAAATGGAAGTTATGGTCACTTTAGGTGTTCCATATAGTGAAGAAGAGATTGCAAATGCACAAACTTCTATGTTAGAACAAGGTACGCAGATTGAGAAAAATCTATATAGTGATCCAGATTTTGTAGCCTCTTATGAAGCTGATAAAGCTTCTGGCGGAGAAAATTTTGTAGAAATGCGAAATAGAGAAATAGTAGCTATGATTGCCTACTTACAGCGTCTTGGAACTGATATTAAAGTAAAAGATATAATTGAGGAAACTGCACAAAACTAATTAATTATGTTCAAATTTATAAAAGGTCACCTGGAAAGTATCACTGGTATAGAAATCTACCCAATGATATCACTCCTTATATTCTTTATCTTCTTTGTTGTACTCTTTTATTGGGTAATTACGGCTAAGAAAGATTATATAACAACAGTTAGTAACTTACCATTAGACAACCAAAACGACACTAAATTATGAGACATTTAATCCCATCATTCATAAGAGTGCCAGTAATCTTTTTTGCTATTGCCGGACTTGTAGAATACTTTGTAGAATCAGGAGATCAACCTGCATTTATGGAACAACCTATTATTCTTTTATTTTTATTATTAGTGTTGTTAGTTCTTATTGCTATTGAAGCTATTGTTAGCTCAATGGATAATATCCTGTTTCAAAGTTTAGATGAAAAAGAAAAAGAACGTTATTTAGCTGCTAGAACTAAGACTCCTAAATTCAAAAAGGTTAATGCCATTTACCAAAAATTATTAGGTAAGAATAGACCAATAGAAGAAGAAGGCGAAATTATTTTAGACCATGACTATGATGGTATAAAAGAATTGGATAATAATTTACCACCATGGTGGATTTATTCGTTTTACATCTCTATTGTTTTCGCTGTTGTTTATATGGTAAGATACCACGTTTTAAATGCAGATGATCAATTCGCAGAATTTGAAACTGAATATGCTGAAGCCAATAAAGCTATTGAAGAGTACAAAAAAACAGCTAAAGGCTTGGTAGATTTTAATACGGTTGAATTATTAACAGAAACATCTGATCTTAATGCTGGAAAGAAAATTTTTGAAGCCAACTGTGTTGCTTGTCATAAAGCTGATGGTGGAGGTGGAATTGGACCAAATTTAACGGATCCAAATTGGATTTTAGGTGGAGGTATTAAAAATGTGTTTAAAACTATTTCTGAAGGTGGACGAGATGGAAAAGGTATGGTCGCATGGAAATCTGAATTAAAACCATTAGAGATGGCTCAGGTATCAAGTTATGTTTTGCAATTTCAAGGCACAACGCCTGCTGAACCAAAAGCTGCTGAAGGTGATGTTTGGGTAAAAGAAGGTACAACTGGAGATGCAACTGCTAAGGAAGCAAAAGTTGAAAAAACAATTACTGAAGTAGTCGTTCCTAATTAATAAAATTAAAGTTAAAAAAATAATAGTTTTAAAAAAACTACTAGATAAGTTAATATTCAAATGGAAACACCAGAAAATGAAGTTTTTAGAGACTCTATTGGTACTATTGATAAAGATGGTTCTCGTAAATGGATATTTCCTAAAAAGCCTTCAGGATCTTTATATGATAAACGAAAATTAGTCAGTTATTTTTTATTAGCTTTTTTAATTGCCGCACCATTCGTAAAAATCAATGGTAATCAATTTCTATTATTTAACATATTAGAGAGACGATTTAATATTTTTAGTTTCCCATTTTGGCCACAAGATTTCTATCTCTTTGTAGTTTCGATGCTAATTGGTGTTATATTTATAACATTATTTACCGTAGGTTTTGGTCGTGTTTTTTGTGGATGGATTTGTCCGCAAACCATTTTTATGGAAATGGTTTTTAGGCGTATTGAATATTGGATTGATGGCGACAGAAATAAACAAATGCGCTTGCAACGCCAAAAATGGGATGCAGAAAAAATTAGAAAGCGTGTATTAAAATGGTTCATCTTTTTAGTAATTTCTTTCTTAATTGCTAATGTGTTTTTAGCGTATTTAATTGGAGGAGATGAACTTATAAAATATATAGTAGAAGGTCCTTTTGAGCATACAGGAACGCTTATACCTCTACTTATATTTACAGCAGTATTCTATTTTATTTTTGCATGGTTTAGAGAGCAAGTTTGCATCATAGCTTGCCCTTATGGTCGTTTACAAGGTGTTCTTTTAGATAATAAATCTGTTGTTGTTGCTTATGACCATAAACGTGGAGAAGCAGAAAATGGCAGAAAGAAATTTAGAAAAAATGAAAATCGCGAAGCATTAGGTCATGGAGATTGTATAGATTGCTCTCAATGCGTTAATGTTTGCCCAACTGGTATTGACATTAGAAACGGTACACAATTAGAATGTGTTAATTGTACGGCTTGTATTGATGAGTGTGATCATATTATGGAAAGCATTAATCTTCCAAAAGGATTAATTCGTTTTGCTAGTGAAGATAATATAGAGAAAAAAGAGCCCTTTAAATTGACGCCTCGTTTAAAAGGATATATCGCTGTGTTAACCATATTAATTGGTGTGTTAGCAGGAATGTTAGCTCTACGTAACGATGTTGAAGCTCGTATTTTACGTTTACCAGGTCAACTATACGAACATAAAGACAATGGTATTATTAGCAATGTTTATACCTTTAAATTGGTAAACAAAACCTCTGAAGAAATTGATGATTTAACATTTAAATTAAGAGGATGGGATGGAACAATACATGTAGTCTCTACGTCCGAAACCTTCAATGTAAAGCCACAAGGCATCGCAGAAGGAACATTATTTATAGAGCTTAAGCAAAGTAATTTGTCTGGAGACAAAAACAATTTAATGATTGACCTTTATAGTAATGGAGAACTTATTGAAACGACATCAGTAACTTTCTTAGGACCTCGAAGCTTTAATTGATGAGTTGGAAGTAAGAAGGTTGATTGATAAGTATCCTGCGAGGTTTCCAAAACCTTGTAGGTATAAAATTTTGAAGCTTTAAAAATTAAGTTGAAGTTGGAAGTAAAAAAATAAAGTATAATCATAAAATACTGTCACGCTGAGCGCAGTCGAGGTGCTTATAAACAAAGTACTAAACCAAGATTAGAAGGGCACAAAGTAAAACAAGAAAATTCCCGTTTTTAAGGGAACTGAATTAACTAAAAAGAGATTCCTGCTTTCGCAGGAAGTTGAGTTATGAAAATAAATTGGGGAACAGCAATCGTAATCGCATTTGTATGTTTTATATCATTTATCATGTATTTTGTAATTACTATGAGTACTAATACTAAATATGAACATGATTTAGTGGTAGAAGATTATTATGGAGAAGAACTCAAATTTCAAACTGATATTGATAAAGAAGAACATTCAAAAACACTAAACTCTAATATTACTTGGGTAAAAACTAATGAAGGCATCCTAATCACATTTCCAAAGAGTTTAGACATTAAAACTATAGAAGGTACAGTGTTCCTATATAGACCATCTAATAAACAATTTGATTTTGAAATACCAATTTCACTTTCAAACCACAATTTGCTCATACCTGACAAACGTTTATTAGATGGTCGTTGGAACATTAAAGTAGATTGGAAATACGACAAAAATGCCTATCTCTATAAAACTGAAATTTCTTATTAAATGCTAGTTTCGGCACTCATATTAGGATTATTGGGAAGTTTACACTGCGTTGGTATGTGTGGCCCAATTGCTTTTATGTTGCCAGTAGATCGTTCCAATTCATTTAAAAAAGTAAGCCAAATTAGCATTTATCATTTTGGTAGATTACTTGCTTACAGTATTATAGGTTTAGTTTTTGGAATTGTTGGTAAAAGTCTTTACATTTTTGGAATACAACAACAACTGTCTATCATAATTGGTGTTTTAATGATTGTTGTGGTGCTTTTACCTCATAAAATCATTGGTAAATACAATCTTTCAAAACCATTATACCGAATTATTTCTAAGGTAAAATCGTCTTTAGGTAAAGCTTTAAAAAAGAAAACAGCAGATACGTTTTTAACTATAGGTTTTCTTAATGGCTTTTTACCATGTGGCTTAGTTTATATGGCTGTATTTGGATCTATTGCAACTGGTAGCTTATTAGAAGGTAGTTTATATATGGTTTTATTTGGGCTTGGCACTATTCCGTTAATGACCACAGCGATTTATCTTGGGAAATTTTTAAATAGTACAATAAAACAGCGCATCCAAAAAACGATTCCTGTTTTTGTGGTACTTATTGGTGTTTTATTTATTCTTCGTGGATTAGGATTAGGAATCCCTTACCTCTCTCCTGCTCCAATAGTAGAAATGGCTTCTAGTGCTATTGAGTGTCATTAATGTTTTATATGAGAAATGGTATTATTACGACCAACAATAGTAATTTTAAAGGAAGAGTTAGATTTTTCTTCAAAACAATATAGAGAATTTAAAATAGATTGAAATCATAAAAAAACGCCAAAGAAATATCCTTGGCGTTTATATTCGATGTAAAATAACACTAACTAATAAACATCAAATATATAAAATAAGACATCTAATATCATATACAAATCTAATTTGGTCTTAAATCTTAAATGTCATAACTGGTAAGGTTGAATGATTAGCAATATCTTCAGAAACACTACCTTCAAAGAAGTGAGACAAACCTTTTCTGCCATGGGTTGCCACAGCAATAACATCTGCGCCAATGACGTTGCCAAAATTTAGAATACCTTTTTCTATAGAATAATCTGAAACAATATTTACGTTGTTTAAGCTCTTTAAATCTCCATCTGCTTTTTTCAGAAAATCAGTTATCTTTTTATCAATTTCCGAAGAACTCTTAAAGTTTCCGTCTGGAGAATTCACATACACCAAATGCATTTTAGTACCAAGTCTATCAAATGTAGTTTTTGCCTTTAAGTAAGGTGTAACAGCTTCATTTGAAAAATCACAAGCGAAAACAGCATTTTCAAATTCTAATAGAATTGGATTGTGTTTAATCACTAAAACTGGGATATCAGCATGTCTTACTACTTTTTCGGTATTAGATCCTACTAATACTTCTTTAATTCCGCTAGCACCATGAGAACCCATAACAATAAGATCTGCATTATGCTCAATTGCCACATCATTAACTTCACTCCATACTTTAAAATGTTTAACAATTGGTGTTACTTCAATCCTTTCTAAATACGGTTTATCTAAAAAGTTGTCAAATTTTTGCTCAGCTAGTTTTAGGTAAAAAATAGCTTCTTGGCTCAAGGCATCACTAGCAGAAGATATAATGGCATTAGACAACTCTAGCATATGTAACACAATGAGTTCAGAATTAAATTTTTTAGCTAAACTTGCTGCAGCTTCCAACGCAAACTCTGAATGCTCAGAAAAATCTACAGGTACAATTATTTTTTTCATAAGATTTTTTTTATTAATTATTGATGATTTTGATGCTCTCTAAATATCATTTTATCATATTCATTTTAAATAGTCATTGAAAACAACTGTGTGTCTGGCTTTTTACTTTGTAACAACATATCAAAAGCCATACAAATATTTCTTATAAAAGGTTTCCCTTTTTCCGTAACGGTTACTTGTTTTGTTTCAAATTGAAGTAAATCGTCTAGTTCAAATTCTTTCAGTTTTATAAGGGCTTCTGGTAATTCTTCAAATACTAATTCTTTATTCTTCCAAGAGGTTTCAAAATTGCACATCAAATTAAGGATGTGCTTTCTTATTATTAAGTCTTGAGTATTTAAAATATGACCTTTGAAAACTGGAATAATATTTTGATCTAATAACTCATAATACTCTTCATTAGATTTTACATTCTGGGCAAAACCATACCAACTATCACTTATTGAAGAAACGCCCAGACCAATCATAGCTTGCGTTTTAGAAGCTGTGTAACCCATAAAATTACGATGTAAGGTTTTATTTTCCATCGCTTTGTAAAGTGAATCACTTTTTAAGGCGAAATGATCCATACCAATCTCAAAATAACCAGCGTTCTCAAAACGTTGTTTTCCTGTTTCGTACTGTTGACGTTTAGATTCTGCAGATGGTAAATCTGCATCACTAAAACCGCGTTGTCCATTTCCTTTTATCCAAGGCACATGCGCATAACTGTAAAACGCAATGCGATCTGGCATTAATGATTTAGTCTTATTGATGGTTTCTATAACATCTGCTTCAGTTTGAAAAGGTAATCCGAAAATAATATCGTGTCCAACAGATGTATAACCTATTTTACGAGCCAAATCTGTGGCACGTTTTACGTTTTTAAAAGGTTGAACTCTATTTATGGCTTTCTGAATACTCAGATTATAATCTTGAACTCCATAACTGACGCGTCTAAATCCTAAATCGAATAAAGTTTGCAAATGCGCTTCTGTGGTATTGTTTGGATGCCCTTCAAAACTAAACTCGTAGTCTTCTGCTAATTCAGCCTCATCTAAAAGTCCAGAAATTAAAACATTAAGATTTTCTGGCGAAAAGAACGTTGGTGTACCACCTCCAAGATGCAATTCTTTAATCTTTGGTTTGCCTCCCAATAACTCAATATATAAACTCCATTCTTTTAATACGGCTTTTATGTATGGTGATTCTACTTCGTGTCGTTTGGTAATTCGTTTATGGCAACCACAAAAGGTGCATAAACTTTCGCAAAACGGTAAATGAATGTATAGACTTAAACCTTCAGATGTATTGCTTTCGTTAAAAGCACGTTTTAAAGAGTCTTTCCATTTATCTAAAGAAAATGAATCTAAATCCCAATACGGAACCGTTGGGTAACTCGTATAACGAGGACCTGCCACATTATATTTATTGATTAACGACTGACTCATACCTAAAGATTATCTTTCAAAATTAGTAGTATGCTACGTTTTAAAACATGACTTTTATCATAAGAGTAAAAAACAACAACTTATAAGATCAAAATCTTTCTTGCACAAACGCAGTTATATGATTAACTTTACTAAATAAAAAAAACATGAAAAGCACTAAATTTTTATTAATATTTTTAGTTGTCGCATTAGTTATTACTTCTTGTAAAGACGACAAAAAAGACGTAAAAACCGAAAACACAGAAATAGTTAAAAACACTGTTAAGTACATTGTAAAACCTGAAGCTACTACTGTAAAATGGACAGCTTACAAAACAACTAAAAAAGCACCTGTAGGTGGTGAATTTGCAATTTTAAATTTTGAAGAAAAAGAAGGAGCAACTCCAGAAAAAGCTCTACATAATTTAGAATTTTCAATACCTGTGAGTAGTTTATTTACTAAAAATGATTCTAGAGATGCTAAACTTAAAGCTTCATTTTTTGGCACTATGCTAGATACTGAGTTTTTAAAAGGAAAAATTAAGTTTGTAGAAAACAAGTACTCTGCAAAAATTACAATGAATGGTGTTACGGCAGATTTACCTTTAGAAATTAGTATTACAGATGAAAGACGTGTAAGTATGAAAGGCACAATGAATCTTAAAAACTGGAATGCATTAGGTGCACTTGAAGCATTAAACAAAGTATGTTTTGATTTACACAAAGGTGATGATGGTGTGAGTAAAACTTGGGAAGATGTCGCTATAGAAGTGAACACTTATCTAAGTAAAAAATAATAGCTTTTATACCATAAAAAACTAACTTCGTATCCTTAATGCCTACACCATGAATCCATCAGCGAATGGCTGGATAAAAAAATTACTCGATGAAATTTCAGAAACAAAATATTCTGAGACAGATAACTACGAGTTTTATCAACGCTTAAAACAAGCTGGATTTATTTACGGAAGCAATATTAAAGTGTTAATAGATATTGTTAAGCCCTTTGATTTAACTGAGGAAGAACGCTGTAAAATTAACCTACTGCTTACTTTTTACTTTGTTTACTCTAAGAATAAATCCAATGAAAACTTTATAGATAGTTTAATTAGATATTACAAAACTATTAGCGACCAAAAACGCTCGTTTTTTGAAGAGTTATTTGGTGATAAAACACCAGATAGTCTATTAGAACAAATGATTCATAAACGCATTCATATTGATGATAATTTTATTTCAAAAAGTTTTAATTATTTTTTAATCAATGCACTTTTATTTGTTGATGTTTTAGGATATCAACGTTTTTTAAAAGACGAAAAAGATATTAAAAACTATGTAACTAGTCTTGAATCTGCTCTAGAAACTATTGTATTCTCCGTTATAGATAATAAATCTGAAAAAACAGAATACGATGATAACCTAATTAAATTATTTGAAGACTCTATTCGTCATAAAAATTCTGAATTACCAACATATAAAAAGGCGGTTTCATTTATTAATAATCCTTTAGAAAAATTATATGTTATAGATTTAGTATGCATGGCATCTTGGACAGATAAAATTATTGATACAGAAGAACGCGCATTTCTAAACCAATTAAAAACAGATTTAACTTTAGATAATACTGTGATTGCGCAATCTGTAGAAGACATCAACACCTTTTATGATGAGCACAAGGAAGATGTTGCATTTTTAAGTTCCAAAAATCTAGCGCAAAGCTTTTACGATAATAGCAGTAAAGTGGTTTCTAAACTCATTACCAGAAATAGTAAACGCTTAATTAAAGAATTATCGAAAAGTAAGGAAGCCATGACGTTATTAGCACAATCCACAAAACGAAATCTTACGGACGAAGAACAGAAAAAAATTCAATCGCAATTATTAGATATTTTTAAATCCATACCAAGTTTAGCCATCTTTATGCTACCTGGCGGTATGTTACTTTTACCTCTTTTTATAAAATTTATACCTAAATTATTACCATCTGCTTTTGATGAAAACAGAATAGAAGATAAAGAGTAAACTTATAGGTAATGAATTTTGGTAATAATTTAAACAGCTCATCGTTAAACAACAACAATTCAGAAATTTAAACTTTTTAAAGTAGAACTATAATTCTATTTTTGAATGGTTAAACACAGCCAAACACAAATGTTAAGAAGCGATTAAGATATTAATTTACATTCACGCATTTTTTGGCGGAATAGGATTAATAACAGGAATTGGAAGTCTCATAGTAAAGAAAGGTAGCATTTTACATAAAAGAATGGGAAAACTATTTTCGTAACTAATCAGTAACAAATATATTGGTTTTAAATAAAACAGAGCTTCATTAACAATTTGAATGGTTTTATTAACATTGTACTATTATTTTAATTGAGGATTTTGAAAAAATCTTATGTTTATTAACAACTGCTGTAGCCAATTTAAGAGAAACCTATGGGAACACTCGGAACAGACATTTCTGAAAATGATTTATATAAAGATTTAGAAATAGAATTCTTTGATTTATATAATACTGGAATTGATGCTCAAACTATTTCTGAACAAGTTATTAAAAATCACAATGAAAGTTTAAATTCCGACGAAGATTCAAATAATTTCTGGTTAGCCATTGCAGATTTCCAATGGCAATGTAAGTCTCTAAATAATGAAGCTTTAAGCAAGGTTAATCAAATTGTTGAGTCGAAAAGTGATTTAGATTTATGGCGAGAATTAGACGCAAGTGAAATTAACATAAACGAAAGAGAGAAAAAGAAATTTTATGACTCTATTTTTAGCAAAGGAGATTGTATAATTTATAAATTGGAGAATAATAAATATGGAGCTTCTCTGATAGTTTATGAAGAAAAGCAAACCGAATCTGGTCAAAACTGGTTATTAATATCTGACATAAATTCAACAAGTGAGCCAAGTATTGCAGAAATCAAAAAAGCTAATGTTAGTTATCTTGAAAGAAACAATACTAGACATAATTCAAGACCTTTAATAATGGGAATTGGTGCTACGGAATTTGGAATTAATAAAGATAATAATCTTGAAATTATAAAAATTGGCTACAACAAAGTACTGTGGTAAAAAACAAGTAAAAACTCATTAATTTTTCACTAAAGTACTTCTGTAAGTATCATCATATATTAACCCTGATTTAGCATTAGCAAAAGCCTGTTTTAATAGTTTATTACAGACTGCAATTAAAGCTAATTTTTTACTCTTTCCTTTTGCTATAATTCGCTCATAAAGATCTCGACAAGCTTTGTTGTATTTGCAAGCATTAAAACTGCACATAAATAACAAATTTCTCAGTTTCTGATTCCCTATTTTACTAATGCGTGGTCGTCCATTTACACTATTTCCTTTATTGGATTCTAATTAACCTAGTATTCCAAATAGTTCTTGGCAACTTTATAGTGAAAGAGGGCTTGTACGTGTACTGAACCTGCAATTCTAAAACACGTTATAGTTTTCCACTTTCGCTAGTTAAATATATTTATTACAAACTAAAGAAACACGTTGTGTATAATGGAAATAAGTAACCTATTCTATTTAATCTCTTTTAAAGCATTATCAATAAGCGTTCTTAAATGTGATTTATGCGCTCTAGACGACACATCTCCTGAAGGTGCTGCCATCACTCTAATCCTTTTTAAGCTATAAAGAGCCATAGACTTAGCATTATTTGTATAACGACCACTTTGTTTCCCTGTTAATATGTCAACAAGGATGTTTGTGTACTCTATTTGTAAATTTTGTCTGAAAGAATTTACAGTCCCATAAATGTCTGCCTTAAAAATTGAGTTATTAAGGTCAGTCATAAATGTAGATAATTTATACTCATTACCATAAAGCTCACTATCTGTAATTCTTTGTAATGTATTTGGGTGTAGAATATGTGCTAATACATTTTTTTGGTAGTTTAATACTTGAGCATGAATTTTTGGATCTTCTGGACCACGAAAGAAATTGTAACCTCTTCGTTGAAGTGCCAAATAATTGTAAAGCTCATTTGGTGCAGATAATGCATTAGGTGCAAAAACATGGTTCTTAAGCGCATTCATTGCACGTTTCTGATCTTTTAAAGCTACAGGAGTATAAGGTTTAGTAGCACCTTCTTGTCCTACCATAGCACGATCTACATAAACACCACCAATAAACCTTGAAATAACTCTTGAGGCAGTAGCTCTTTGTCCGCTTAAAATATAATAAGCGCGTCGCATTTCTTGAAAAGATTCACCTGTTTTTGCAAATTTTGCTTTTACGCCATTCATCATAGAATCTACTAGCTTAATACGATCTAAAGAATACCCAATCTGATCGTTAGATAAATCCCCAATCATTACTCTTGGATCAATCGCTTTACCTGGAGCACGCATATCATCTGCATCATTACCAAAAATTAATTCTGGTTTTGTAGATTGATTTAATAGTGCCACTTTTTCACTTTCTGATTTAAACGGTGTATATCCAAACTGAATAGCCCAAACATCATAAGGGCCAACAGCAGTATCGTAATATTGACCTTGTAAACTTCTATCATTAGTAAGATTAATGCCAGCATAATCCATAACAGAACCTGTTAAACATTTTCCTTTTATTAAATCAGCATCAGCTAATTGCTCTGGAGAGAATAATTGACTCGCTTTCATGTTATGGTTAAGTCCAAGTGTATGACCAACTTCGTGCATAATTAAAGCAATCATAGCTTCTTTTTTCATACGCTCCATTTCTGTATCATTTGCTCCTGCCACTTCTAAAACAGCTTGTCCAAACATCGTATTCTCATGCATTAAATGTCCCATAGAACAGAACATTTTATTCTCTCTAAGATATTCTGAAGGGTTAAAAGCTTCTTCCTTTGCAGCCAAATCAAATAGCTTATCATACATTACTCTATTTGTAAAATGAACGTACTCTAGCATAATATCTGCTCCCATAATTTCGCCTGTTTTCGGATTTACAAAACTTGGACCGTATCCTCCAAATGGAGGATTAGGAGAGGATGTCCAGCGTAATACATTATAGTTAATATCTCCAGCATCCCAAGTAGCATCATCTGGTTGCATTTTTACAACCATTGCATTCTTAAATCCTGCTTTTTCAAAAGCTTTATTCCATTCTAAAACACCTTGTGTTATGGTTTCTCTCCATTCTATAGGTGTAGAGTTCTCCATCCACCATGTAATTGGTTTTACAGGTTCTGATAAAACCGCGCTTGAATCCTGTTTTTGTAAATTCCATCTGTGAACTAAATCTCTATATGGAACTGAATTAGTAGCTGTTTGATCATCTACTTGAGTTGTAAAATAACCAACTCTTGGATCGTCTATTCTAATTTCATAATCGTTATCTGGAATAGCAATAAAGCTGTAAAATACGTTTACACTCACGTTTCTAGCATCAGTAACAGCATTAGAACCACCATTTAAAACTGATGGTTTTGAATAAACATATTCAATTTCTAAATTGGTATTGTCTTCATAGTTATTAATGGCTACAACTTTAGTTTTGTTCTTATCTAAATTACCTAGAGAAAACCCTAAAGGCGAGCTTCTAGGAAATTTTGATGGCTTTAATTGTTGAAGTGTTTCTTTTAGAAAAAGACCCTCTGCTTTTATTAAGTACTCTCCTGTTTTTTTATCAAAAGCTTCTACCTTTAAACTAGCCATATTTCCATGACTAACATTAGCATCTTTAGACTTAGATACCGCATTATCTGGATCAAAATAGAATGATGTATTCTGTGTAACAAATTCAATTTTGTTAAAATGCTTATTTACTTTAAATATTTTTGAACCACCATAACGACCTCTAAATAATCTTGCGTCTGTAGTTCCATTAGCTATTTGACCAAAGTAAATATATTCTTTACCTATTTGATCTTCTTTCACAACCATATGCAAAGCACCTGTTATAGTATCTTGATACATTGTAAAAAGACCTTCTATTTTTTTACTTTTCTTTGTAAGCTCCTTTATTGTTTTTTCTTTGGTTTTTTTTGGAGGTTTTGGAGCGGAAATTTCTGTTTTATTCCTTTTTCTTTTTTTCTTTTTTTGAGCTTGAATATTTTGAGGTAGTAAAAAAGCACATAAAACAAAAGCCATAGTTATAAACTTGATGGTGTTTAGTTTGTTAATTTTCATATGTTTAGTTTGATTGATTAATTATGCCTTACCTAAAGCAAATAGTTCTGAAAGATAAAAAATCTTTAAATTATTTATTTACATGAAATGTTAAAACTCAAAAATATACTAGATTTAATGTTAGATTTTGAGCTCTAAAAATTGAGTTTTATATTAAACCACCAACCTTAAAATTGTAACCAAGCTGATTGTTTTTTCAATAAGTATGCTTTTTCTAACGTATTAGTTACTGTTTTTAAAGCCATATCTAATTGTACTAGAGCTTCATTATAATTATTGGTTTCTGCAAAATAATCTGCCTTAGCTGCATAATATAAATAAGCGCGTTGCTCTAAATCTTCAGGTTGTAACTGCTTAAAATAAGTATCTGCTGTTTTATAATTTTTAGTTTGAATGCAAATTACTGCCATAGTAAGCAAGTGCGATGGCATAGGTTGCAATTCATAAAGTTCATTATACCAATGTAAAATTTTAGTCCAATTGGTGTTCTCAAAAGTTTCAGCTTGCAAATGTTCTGCAGCAATGGCAGCTTCATAATGATAACATGAAAACACTTCTGTTTCCACTGCTTTATGCATCATAGTATTCCCAAGTTGTATCAATGGAAAATGCCATAAAGTTCTATCTTGTTGTTTTAAATCCAATACTTCATTGTTTGCACTCTTCTTTGCTTCTAGTCTGGCAGAATGAAAACACATTAATGCAAAGAGCGCATAACTTTCAGGCAATTGTGTTTGCTTATGTTTTAGCAATAATTTACATAAACGTAAAGCTTCACCACATAATTCTGTTCTAATTAATTGGTCTTTACTATTGGAATGAAAGCCTTCATTAAAAATAAGATATAAAACTTCCATCACACTATCTAAGCGTTCTTGCAATGTTTTACCTTGTGGAATATTGAATTGTAAATTGGCTTTTTTAATGGCTTTACGAGCACGTAGCAAACGCTTTTTAATGGTTTCTTCTTTGGTTAGTAATGCTGAAGCAATTTCCTTTATACTAAATCCAGAAACGGTTTTTAAAGCAAATGAAATTCGGTCTCGTGGATCTAATTTTGGATGACAAGCCGTGAATATCATTCTTAGTTGTGCGTCTTCAATTTCAGCATCTAAAAACAACTCATTAATAGCAATGGCATCTGTACCTTGGGTAATATTAGGAAGGTTGTTTTTTTGAGATTTAAGGGTTCTAAAAATATCTAGAACTCTATTTTTTGCTGCTTTTGTTAACCAAGCTTCTGGATGTTCTGGTTTTTGTTTTCGCCAAGTAATACTAGCTTTAATAAAAGTATCTTGTACGGCATCTTCAATTATATCGAGATGCTGCAGTCCAAAAATTCGTGTTAAAACAGAGACCATTTTTCCGCTATGATGGCGAAACAGATGGTCTATGTCTTTATGTTCCATTAATGATTAATAATTAACGATCAAATACCATTATTTCACGAATCTCTACTGTGTTTCCTAAATCGTAGTCCGGAAAATCTTGAGCTATTTCTTGTACAGCATCAAAATCTTTAGCTTTTATAAGATAAAAACCGCCAACTATTTCCTTGACTTCGGCAGAAGTTAAATCTGTAACTGTTCTGTTTTTTCCTGTAACACGCCTAATTTGAGGTGTTAATGCTTCACCTCCACGCAAAATACCTGCTTTTTCCATTTTTTCACCCCAAGCAAACCATTTTTCCATTCTACCTTGTAACTCGTCTGGCGACATGCCTAAATCAACATATTCTTTGCCAACAAAAATCATCATAAAATCTTTCATAATTTTTAAAATTTAATTGTTTATATCTTTAAGACGTTTGCCAAAAGATTAAAGGGGACAATTTTTGTAAAAATTAATTCTTTATTTTGACTAAAACAAATAGCATAGGGAAATTAATCCATTTCTACGCTTATTCCATCATTTAGCAGAATATAAATAATACCTAAATCTTTTACTAAGATGAGCTCTTTGATTTCGGTATCGTTTTGGGTTTGATTAAATGTGACTTTAAAAGCATCAGTATATACAATGGTGTTTAATTCGTAATCTGAAATATAGGTAATTGTATTATTTGTTGAAGAACTTTGACTTGTAAAATAGTAACTCGCAGCATACATATTGTAATTCACGCTTAGGTTAAATCCATTTTCTTCTCCTTGTTTGTTAAATACAGTTTCAATAGAAAACGGAAAGTTGAAAAAATCGTAACGTACTGCGCTTCTTTCGGCTTGTGTTACATTCCCACAATCGTCCCAAATGGAATCTCCAAAATCATAAAACTCGTGAGTTAAGTTTACTTCATCCGAAATACCCACAGTAGATTCTGCCAATTTTGTAGTTATCTCAGCATTTGTGTACCAAGATTGCATTTCTTCGGTTTTGGCATTTATAAGTGGTACGTCTAAACAGGGTTCTTTACATGAAAATATACTCAATAGAACGAGCATTATAAATATAGGCTTAGGAATTAATCTGAACATAATCTCCATTTGTATAATTAATCTTTAGAATCCCAACAGCTTCGTTAAAAAACACTTCAGAAATTGGACTTGTTTCATTTTCTGGATTATAACGATACACATCTGTATAAGTGATTTCGCTTATCTCAATACTTTCTAGAGGTTGATTAATGTTGTAATAAAACCATAGTCCATTAATCTCAATGGATACATTGTACGTAAATTGATCCGTTTCTACTTCAATATTACTACGTTGTAATCTTAATTGAATATCTAATGTTGGTAATTCTGAAACTAAGTTTGCACTATAATACTCATAGCTTGTATAATCTTCACAATGGTTTTGACCTGAATTAAAACCACTATTAATACTTGTATTTAAAGAGAATTGATGATTTTCGTTTGTAATAAAATCGCTATTTTGTCCATCTGCATAAGGAATACTTGCCTTTTCTTCAACAGTAAAATGTACACGCCCAATTTCTTTTCCTCTTGTAAAACAACAACTTTGAATTAATAATAAGATTAGAATTACTGAAAACTGTTTTAACTTCATGATTATATAATAGATTGATGATTTCTATTTTATAGATGCCTAAATATGAAAAAGGTTGCGTTGAAATTAAACTTTATTAATCATATTCTTTTTTTGCTCTACAAATGCAGTTTTAGTTTCGCGAATATTATGTAACCATTTATCTTTATAAAACATTCAAAATCTATTGGTTGTCTATTAGCTATACCAATTCATCGTATAAATAACAATCCAAACGAATATATCCTATTCCATAACCATAAATAATATATTTTCCGATCCCAAATCAAAATTAAACATGAAAACTATATTTACACTTTTAGCAATATCAATACTAAACACAAGTAATGCTCAGTTTGTATCTGAAGGCGATATGTTACATTTTGCAACTGGTGCTGCAATTTCTACTACGACTTATGCTCTTATTTATTCGAAAACGAAAAATTCAAAAAAAGCGTTTTGGTATAGTTTAGGGCTTTCAACCTTAGCTGGTTTTTCTAAAGAAGTTTATGATGGTTATATTATTGAAGGACGTTTTGATACTGGCGAAATGATTTCGACCATCACAGGAGGTTTTGTTGCTAGTTACACTTTTAACATATTTACTGGAAAGAAAAGGGTAAAACAGAAAAAGAAGCTGGTCTTTATTTAAGTTTCTAATTTTAAAGAATACTTACTGTATTTTCTTAATAAACTTTAAAGCTTTACTATTAGCCATTCCGTTTGGATTACAGCCTAATTTACCTTCTGGTATTGCGATGCCTAATTTTTGGTAATGTTCTATCCAACCTTTATGAAAGGTATTAGTTTGTGGATTTTTAAAAGTCATTGGTTCTAGTTTAAATACTGAATCTGTCTTAAATAACTCATAAACATACTCAGAGCAATAATAACCTTTGTCTTCTAAAATATAAGTGGTATTGTATGGATTACCCATTAAAGACTTTGCCATAGAAACAGCCTTTTTTATTTGCTTTGGCGCTATGGTTTTTATACGATATAAATCTATAGTATAACTTGCCGAATCATCAGAATTAATAAACAGTTCGAGCGATTCTTTTACCACACCTTTACCTAAGTCTGAATGATAAACTACAACGTTACCATCTTCTACATCACAAATTCCAATATGTGTGTAGTTTGTAGATTTTGAGGTTTGAGTAACCTCATTTATAGCCTCTGATAAATTACTACTACTTGCACCTCTAAACACAATATCACCAGATTTTATTTGTGGTGAATTTGTACAAGAAATACTAAGTGCTAAAATGAAAATGAAAAAGAATGATTTCAAAATAATTACGCAGTTAATTTAGCAACAATATCTCTTACAGGTAGAATAGCATTTGTATGCTCAATACTTGGGCCAGCAACCCATACGGTTTTGTATGTTACTTTTTTTGCGGCATTTTCTGTGGCTCGCATCCCGATTGAAAAACGAACCATTTTCACCCACTTTTTAAGCATTATGTTTTTGTTTAATATAGTTTCTAACCAAGTGGCTTTAGTTCCTATTTTTTGGACATAAGGTGTGTTAATTACTGTACAAGGAGTACCAGAAATTCGCTCTGTCATTATAATATCGTCAGCTCCATAATCTACACAAGCTTGTTTATATTCTTCCGTTACACCAGCTTCAACCGAAGCTATAAACGGACTTCCTACGGAAACTCCCTCTGCTCCATAACTCAGCATTCTATCTATATCTGCTTTACAACCTACTCCTCCTGCAGAAATTACAGGAATTGATAAATTTTCACTTAATAAACTTGTTAATTCCTGTGGAGATAAACCACCTCTGTGACCACCTGCTTCACTATTTACGGCAATCGCTGCATCTGCTCCTAACTGTTCTACTTTCTTCGCAAATTTTAAATCCGTAACATCACAAAACACTTTGATACCAACAGCATGCGCTTGTCTTATGGTTTCTTCAGGACTTCCTAAAGACGTAATAATAAAATCACAACCTTCTTCGCAAATAACTTCTAATTGCCCTTTATATTTAATGTTAGATTTGTTTACAATTAAGTTAAATCCAAACGAGCCACCTTCAACTTTATTCGCCTTTAATTCTTTTATTGCGCCTCTTAGTTCATCTAACGTTCTGTAGTTTAAAGCAGGAATACAAGCTGCAATTCCGGCTTTCATACCTTCCGTAACCATAGCAACATTAGAGACTAAGAACATTGGTGCTTGTATTATTGGGTATTTTATATTGAGGAGTTGTGTTAGTTTGGTTTGCATGTTCACTTCCCACGAAAGTGGGAATCTTATTAATTAGACTTCGCTTAGAAGAACAAATATACACAAATATATTATGCGTGCATAATAGTTGTTATTCCAAAAAACGATAATAACCACATTTTAAATAAGCTCCTTCCGGAAATGCAATTGGATGGTCACTATCATGTTTCGTTTTTAGAATGGTTTCAAAAAGTCGTGATCGCGTATTTAGTATTCTTGCATTCAAATCAAAGAATGACTGTGCTAAAACTCTAGAAGAACATGATGCTAAAACTAAAACACCATTTTTCGAAGTGAGCTTCTCTCCTAGTTCTGCTAATTGTGCATATTTCTTTTTCGCTAAATCAATTTCGGATTGTTGCTTAGCAAAACTTGGCGGATCAATTACAACGACATCATAAGTCTTTCCTTTTTTAATTAAAGCTTTCATTTCACTAAAAGCATCACCAGAAATGGTTTTGTGCATTCCTGAATAATCATTCAACTTTCCATTTTCGCGAGCCATATCTAAAGCTTGTTTGCTAATGTCTAAACTGGTTACTTCAGTTGCTCCATTTGCCAAGGCATGTACTGAAAATCCGCCTGCATAAGAAAACACATCTAAAACCGATTTCCCTTTACTCAACTCACCAACACGTCTTCTATTGTCTCTATGGTCTAAAAAGTAACCTGTTTTATGACCTTTTATCACATTTGCTGAGAATTTTACTCCATGCTCTACAAATTGAACAACTTCATTTTCAAGCAATCCAAAAATTACTTCTCCATCTTTTAAAGTATGATTTTTACTATTTTGTAAATTTCTACTTAATCGCATGACAATGGTTTCAGCTTTTGAAATTTTTTGTAAACTTTTTAAAATAGATTCTAAATAGGGCAACCAAATTTCAGAATAGAGTTTCACTACCAAAACTTTATCATAAACATCTGCAATAAATCCTGGAAAGCCATCATTTTCACCAAAAACTAAGCGGTAACTATTGGTGTTAGTTTGAAGCAATTCTTCGCGTTTCTCATAAGCTAATTCTATTTTATGCTGAAAAAAATCAGCATCAATTTTAACTTTAGTTTCAGCGTTATGAATAATTTTTATTCGGATTGGAGATTCAGCATCGTATAAACCTAAACCCACAACTTTGTTTTTATTCTTACTAAAAACAATAGCTAAATCCCCAGTTTTCGCATCATCATTAATTTTTACTATACTATTAGAAAACACCCAAGGATGCCCTTTTACAACAAACTGTTCGCCTTTTGCATTTAGTTTTACAGCTAAGTTTTTTACTTCATTTTTTGCGAATGTTATAGTGAATGTCATAAATATTGAAAACTAATTAAAACCGTCGTTTAGCTAAAGGTGCAAATTTAGCCTAAAAAATTAATGATGCGTTGTGATATAATTAAAACTAGCTTGTTTATACTTATTATTAGATTTAGAATTTGAATACTTATCTTTGTGCATTAAATCCAAATTTATCTATTGGCAATTGCTGTCAAAACCTATTCTAATAACGAATGAAAAACATACTAATTTATGGTGCTTCTGGTCATGCTAAAATGATTATTGATATTATTCACAAGGTTGAAAACTATAGCATTAAGGGTTTTATAGACTCATATAAACCAATAAATGAAATAATCTCTGGCTATAAAATTCTTGGTAATTTAGATCAACTTTCGTCTTTAATACAAGTACTAAATATTGAAGGTATTGTTATTGCTGTTGGAGATAATTACGATAGAGAAGCTGCTTATCATAAAATTAAAAATATTGAACATCGACTAGAATTTGTATCCATAATTCATCCTAGTGCAATTTTAGCTACAGATGTTATAGTTGAAGAAGGCACAGTAATTATGGCGAATGCAATTATTAATTCAAGTGCTAAAACAGGAAAGCTTTGTATTTTAAATACAGCATCTTCATTAGGTCATGATTCTGCAATGGCAGATTTCTCTAGCTTAGCTTCTGGAGTTACTATAGCAGGTAATGTACAAATTGGATATGGTTCTGCCATTTGTCTTGGTGCATCCATAATTCAAAACGTAGTTATAGGAAATAATACCGTTATTGGAGCTGCATCTTTAGTTTTAAAATCAATAGGCAATTTAAAACAAGCCTTCGGAAGTCCAATAAACATTATTAAAGATAGAGTTGCAGATTCTAAATATTTAGGTTAAAAATAGTACATGATTCTAAATTTTGCACGTCATAAAGCTTTTTGGTTATTAGATACCTTAAAAGGTGGTCCAATTAAAAATCAATTAAAGGAAATTGAACTTTGTTTAGAAAACCCAAATTTGAGTGAAGCCAAAGAAATTAAAAATGCGCATTTAGAACGTTTGCTAAAACATGCTACTAACACCACATCATATTATAAACAGTTTACCAATACTATTGATATTTCAGACTTTCCAGTAATTAGAAAAACGATTATTCAAGATAACTTTGAGCACTTTCAATCAATTGATTTTATAGATAAACCAAATTTTAAAGTTTCTACTAGCGGTTCTACAGGAGTGCCTTTTTTATTATACCAAAATCAATATAAGCGCAATAGAAATCATGCAGATGTAATTTATTTTTTTAATGAAGCTGGTTTTAAGGTTGGAAACAAGTTATACGAACTTGAAGTTTGGCGTGAACACAACCAAAAAGGAAAGCTAAAGTCTTGGCTACAGAATGCAGCTCAGTTTGATGTTTCAATACTTACAGATGATAGAATTAAAACATTTTTAGGTTTATTAAAATCCGATAATCAATCTAAAAAAACACTATTGGGTTTTGCCTCTGCTTACGAAATAATTGCACAATATTTGGAGAAGCATAATCTGATTTTTAAAGATTTAGGAATTACATCTGCTGTTGCAAATTCCGAATATTTGAATCCTTACACTAAATCTATTTTAGGAAAACATCTTAACACTACTGTGCTTTCTAGATACTCGAGTGAAGAAATTGGCATTATAGCACAACAAACTATAGACTCTCCAAATAACTTTGTGATTAATCATGCGAGTTACCATGTAGAATTATTAAGTTTAGAAAATGACAAACCTGCAAAACAAGGGGATTTTGGTAGAATTGTAGTCACCGATTTATTTAATTATGCCATGCCAATTATTAGATATGATACTGGCGATATTGCAAAATTTTGTATTGGTAATAATGATACATTAGAGTTTGAACAAATTGAAGGTCGTAAAATGGATCTTATCTATGACACTAAAGGAAATATGTTGTCATCATTTGTGGTTTACACAAAGTTTTATGAATATTATCATTTGTTGAAGCAATATCAATTTATTCAACAGGATGAAAAAGAATATGAAATTAAGCTAAATATTCAAGGCAATTCTTTTCAATTTGAAAATGACTTAATAGCCAATATTAAATCCGATTTTGGAGAAGATGCCAATGTTATTATTACTTATGTAGATGAAATTCCTGCTTTAGCTTCGGGCAAACGTAGAAAGGTAATTAATAATTATAAGAAGAGTTAGTTAACGTAAGTTTCAATGAAATCTACTGTTGTCTCCTTGAGCGCAGTCGAAAGGTCTAGAAAAACTCGAATTCCAATTTGGTTTCGACTGCGCTCAACCTGACAATAAACAAACAATTGATTAACAGAAAATTAATATAAGTGAACTCATTTTAGTTAGATTCCAACCTAAACTCTAAAATCTCATCAGTAAATTCTCCAAACAAAGGTCCATTTGCAATTTGATGTAAATCTGTAGATTGATAATACGTATTGTATTCTATAAAAATTGGTAATTCGTCTTTATTAATTCCAATATCCCAAGATATAAATTTAAAATAAGGAACCATAGGATGCATAGCTTCAACCATTTGTACTACACTTGAATAATTAGGAATTTGAAAACCTTCAAAAACAACATTAGAAGCCGTTTTTGTAAACACATCTCCAAATCTTGTGTAACCTTTATTTTTCAGAAAGCCATTATTATCAATTCCACAAACTATACCTCCACCACAAAAATTATCTGTGTGACTTCCTGTTTGTCCTATTCTTAGAACTGAAGATAAAACATGTACTCCATCTTCTTTGAGATACGTCATGACTCTTACTGTATTAAGTGCAGAAGGATTTAATGATTTCATTGATGCGCTTTGCTCCACAAACTCTTGAATTATAAAATCTTTTTTATACAAGTTGAATAGCTCTGATGTCTTGAGATTTTTAAAGTTAGTCTGATGGTTTTTAACCGAAAATATTTCAACCATATTGCCATCACCAGAATCTATTGTTGGTTTTATAATTAGTGATTTGTTAATGATATTGCAGGTTTCCAGCGCAACATATTCGCTTACAATTTTATCGTCAACATAAAAGAATCCGTTGATGTTCTGTAACACTCTTTTAGGCTGTTTAAAGTCTTTAAATAAATTATAAGATAGATTTTTATCTAGTAATGCTGGCCATTGCCGCATTTCATTAAACTTTGGAGATATGATGGCATTAAAAATATCATCAGGAATATAATTCTTATGAAACTCGCCATTTATACTTGTATAATAGCAGTGCCAATAGGTGTTTTTTAATTTGTATCCTTTCGATTTAAAATAAGATTTAGCAGCTTGTTCTTGTTTGGGTTTTAATTTTGGCGTATTATTTTGTCGAATAACCTCCTTGATAGATTTTCTGAAATTCATCTCCAAATTAAATGCTACTAAACGTTTTCTGAAATTTAAAATACGTTTGGTCAGTAATTGCTTAATCGAATGATAAAGGCTCATTTGTTTAGTGCTTTAATATGAATTAAAGTTACAATATCTAAATTCGTTAAATGCCAATCATAGCATAAAAAACGATTCTGTATTAGAATATTGAACCTCTTTAAAATCAGAAATCACAATATTTGCCAAAGCGTAATCTTGATTGGTAGAATGTGGACTTTTAAATCCAACACAAAAAATACCTGCAGAATGTGCTGCTTTTATACCATTGGTTGAATCTTCAATAACCATACATTCAGATTTATTAAAGCCAGTTGATTCTGCTGCTATTATAAAAATTTCTGGATGTGGCTTCGATTTTTTTAAATCGGCTCCGCTAAATTTTGCCGAAAAATATTGATTAAGATTGAAACGTTCAAAAATTTGATTAATGCCTAACATCGAAGCTGACGACGCTACAACAAGAGTAACTCCGTTAGAATGGTAATCTTTTATACGCTCTAAAACACCATCAATCAAAGCCAATTCATCATCATTATTAAATAGATATTTATAATGTTTCCGCTTTAAACTAACTAAATGCTCAGGTGTTTCTTTTAAGTTGAAAACATCTACCAATCGTATACATATATTTATAGTTGATTGACCAGTAAATGATGCATACAAATCATTGTTTACTTCAATGTTTACCTCATCAAACATTTGATGATAGGCTTTTCTGTGCAAAGGCTCTGTATCGACAATAACACCATCCATATCAAATAAAACTGCTTTGAGCATATATCTATTTTTTGGCGAAGATAAATATTTGATGTCATTGCGAGGACGAAGAACGTAGCAATCTTATTATATTTGAGTTGAACAGTAATATGTTGTAATTTTACAAATTCAAAACAATAGAAAATGCCAAAAAAAGGACGCGAGAAAAACACAATAAATAAAGCTAAGCATAGTAAACTAATTGCTCAAAAAAAGAACAAAACAAAGACTAAAGAAGCTGAACGTAAAGCTCGGCTTAAAGCCATAGTTGAACTTGCTAAAGCTAAAAAAGAAAACGAATCTTTATAGCGTTATAAGACATTATCCATAATATCCTCAACCACTTCGGGATTCAATAAAGTACTCGTATCTCCTAATTGATCCGTTTCATTGCAGGCAATTTTTCTTAGGATTCGTCGCATTATTTTACCGCTTCGTGTCTTTGGTAATCCATCAGTAAACTGAATTTTGTCCAACTTAGCAATTGGCCCAATCTGTTCAGTAATTACTTGATTAATCTCCTTACGCAGGTTATCATGGTTTCTACTTTCTCCTGTTTCCTTTAAGGTCACATAACCATACAGTGCGTTTCCTTTAATATCATGTGGAAAACCAACTATAGCACTTTCTGCAACTGCTGGATGCTCGTTAATAGCATCTTCTATTGGTGCTGTTCCTAAGTTATGACCAGAAACAATAATAACATCATCTACGCGACCAGTAATTCTGTAGTAACCCACTTCATCACGTAAAGCTCCATCTCCAGTAAAGTATTTATTATCATAAGCCGAAAAATATGTGTCTTTATAGCGTTGGTGATTTCCCCAAATGGTTCTAGCCATACTAGGCCAAGGAAATTTTATACAGAGTCTTCCGTCCACTTGATTACCTTTAATTTCTTGTCCGTGCTCGTCCATTAATGCTGGCTGAATCCCGATAAATGGCAATGTTGCATAGGTTGGTTTTGTTGGCGTGGCGAATGCAATAGGAGTAATCATTATTCCACCTGTTTCGGTTTGCCACCAGGTATCTACAATTGGTGCTTTTTTCTTACCAACATTATCATCATACCAATGCCAAGCTTCTTCATTAATGGGTTCTCCAACAGTTCCTAAAACTTTTAAAGACGATAAATCGTGTTTTTCTAAATGCTCAATACCTTCTTTAGCTAATGCCCTAATTGCGGTTGGTGCTGTGTAAAACTGGTTAACTTTATGCTTAGCAACAATCTCCCAAAAACGTCCAAAGTCTGGATAACTTGGCACGCCTTCAAACATAACTGTTGTGGCTCCGTTGCATAATGGACCATAAACAATATAACTGTGTCCAGTAATCCAACCTATGTCTGCTGTACACCAATACACATCTTGTTCTCTATACTGAAAGACATTTTTAAAGGTGTATGCAGTATATACCATATAACCTGCTGTGCTGTGAACCATCCCTTTTGGCTTGCCTGTAGAGCCAGATGTATATAAAATGAATAAAGGATCTTCTGCATCCATAATTTCTGGTTCACAATCGTGATGTGCTTCATCTAATAATGGTTGTAGCCATTTATCGCGACCATCTTTCATGTTTATGTTTGTATTAATACGTTTTGCAACCAAAACCGTATCTACACAATCACAATCTTTTAATGCTTCATCTACAATACCTTTTAAATCAATAGTTTTTGCACCACGATAAGAACCGTCACTAGTAATAACCATTTTACAATCACTATCATTTATTCTAGTAGCTAATGCATTGGAAGAAAATCCTGCAAAAACTACAGAATGTATCGCTCCAATTCTTGCACATGCTAAAACAGAGACTGCTAATTCTGGTATCATTGGTAGGTAAATACAAACTCTGTCTCCTTTGCCTACTCCATTTTCTTTAAGTACGTTAGCGAATCTACAGACACGTTCGTGCAGTTCTGTATAGGTTATATGCAACGCTTTTTCGTCTGGACTATTAGGCTCAAAAATAATAGCCGTTTTATCACCTCTAGTATATAAATGACGATCGATGCAGTTTTCTGTAATATTGAGTTTTGCACCTTCAAACCACTTTATTTCTGGCTTGGTGAAGTCCCAACTTAAGACCTTATCCCATTTTTTTCGCCACATAAAATGCTCTTCTGCAATTTCTTCCCAGAAATTTTCAGGATTCCGGACTGATTTTCTATAAACTTGATAATATTCTTCTAAATGTTTTATGTGGTAGTTACTCATTTTTTGGCTTAGTTATTTTGAATTTAAAAAGATAGTTATTTTGAATTAAAAAAAGAAGATTCTTCTTCGGTTAATAAACGTGAGTGAATAATAAAACGAATACCTAGAGGTATTTCTAAAGAAAAACTTGAGCCTCTACCTTCCGTAATGTCAATAGTTAAATGGGTGTGTTTCCAATATTCAAATTGGTCTTGGTTCATATAATAATTTACATCTTCTAATTGACCAAGTAAAACATCACTATCATCTAAATACATATCACCTTCTTCAAAGACCATTGGTGCAGAACCATCACAGCAACCACCACTTTGATGAAATATTAATTCCCCATGTTTTTCTTTAAGTTGCTTTAATATTTTTATTGCTTTCTCTGTTATTGCGACTCTTTTATATTCCATTATCTTAAAATGTTATTTTTTATATAAATTTCTTTTATTTCATCAATTATAGCAACATCGTCAATTGTTGATGGGATTTTAAAATTTACTTTGTCTGCTAGATTACGCAATAATTTACGTAAAATTTTTCCAGAACGCGTTTTAGGAAGCCTTTTTACGACTATTACTTTCCTCAAAGAAGCAACAGCTCCTATTTTTTCTCTCACTTCTTTTACTATTTCAGATTGTATGGATTCTTGATTAATTGTTTCATTAGATCTTAAAACTATTAAAGCTAATGGTATTTGCCCTTTTAATTGATCTGCCATTCCAAAAACAGCGCATTCTACCACTGATTTGTGTGAAGAAACAACTTCTTCCATATCTGAAGTAGAAAGTCTATGTCCTGCAACATTAATTACATCATCTACTCTACCTGTAATAAAAATATAGCCGTCTTCATCTTTGTATGCTCCATCACCAGAGACATAAAAACCTTTAAATTGATCTAAATAACTTTTTTGAAAACCTTCATGATTGTTCCATAAACTCAATAAAGCTCCTGGTGCTAAAGGTAGTTTTGCAACTAAATAGCCTTCTTCATTTACTGCGCATTCTTTTCCTTCTTCATTTAAAATTCTCATATCATACCCACAAACTGGCAAGCAAGATGAACCATGTTTCACATCATTTAATTCACCAGCTATATTTGCAACCATGGGCGAACCTGTTTCCGTTTGCCACCAGTGATCAATAATTGGAATGTTTAATTTTTCTTCTAACCAAGTAAGTGTAGATTTATCGCATCTTTCACCTGCAACAAATTGAAATTTGAAATGAGATAAGTCAAATTGTTTAAGCAATTCGCCATTAGGATCTTCTTTTATTATGGCTCTAATAGCTGTTGGTGCTGTAAACATTGTTTTTACTTTATGTTCACTCAAAACTCTCCAAAAAGTAGAAGCGTCGGGTGTTTTTATTGGTTTTCCTTCAAATAAAATGGTTGTGTTTCTATTAATAAGTGGCCCATAAGTTATAAAACTATGACCTACAACCCAGCCAACATCACTTGCTGCCCAAAATACTTCTCCTTCATTAACTCCATATACACTCTTCATTGCGTATTTTAAAGCGGTTGCGTATCCACCTGAATCTCTTAAAACACCTTTTGGTTTTCCTGTAGTACCAGAAGTATATAATATATATGAAGGATGTGTTGATTTTACAGCTAATGGTTCAATGCTTTCAGCATTACTAAATAATGACACATAATCAATATCATAGCTTTTTGATTCTATCTTTGGCGAATTTTTTCTATTAAAAAGAATTACTTTATTTGGTTTATGATTTGCAATTTCAATTGATTTATCAACCATAGGTTTATAAGAAATAATTCGGTTGACTTCGATACCGTGAGATGCTGTAAGTATCACTTTAGGTTTACAATCATCTATTCTAATAGCCAATTCATTGGGTGCAAAACCACCAAAAACAACAGAATGAATAACACCAATTCTAACACAAGCTAGCATTGAATATAAAGCTTGAGGAATCATTGGCATATAAATAATAGCCGTGTCTCCTTTTTGCAATCCAAGTTTTTGTAAACCACCAGCAAGTTTTGATACTTCTTGATGCAATTGGTTGAAAGTTATTTTTTGAATTGTATTTGTAACTGGTGAATCATAGATTATGGCAATTTGCTCACCAAATCCATCCTTGATATGTTTATCAATACATAAATAACTTAAATTTAACTCACCATCTTCAAACCATTGTGTGTAATTTAATTCGTTTTTTGAAGTTATCTTTTTGGGAGTTTTAAACCATTCTATTTTTTCTGATTGTTCTTTCCAAAATTCAAATGTGCTTTCGATATTTTTGGTGTACATAATTATAATATTTACTAAGAAAGAAACTCTATTGAAAAAATCTCATCTTATTATGCAATTTGCTTTTTTATAAAAAAGGCTGAACTATATATAATAATTCAGCCTTTACCGCTATTAATCAACTTCTAAAAGAAGCCTAGTTTATTCTTATCGTAAGAAATTAACATGTTTTTAGTTTGACGATAATAGTTCATCATCATTAAATGGTTTTCTCTACCAAATCCTGATTTTTTGTAACCACCGAATGGTGCGTGAGCAGGATAAGCGTGATAACAGTTTACCCAAACTCGACCTGCTTTAATAGCTCTTG
>Ga0209633_10000267_pt1 | contig 62616 bp, 57 predicted proteins | sample Cruoilmetagenom1_FD_187290 | JGI IMG/M metagenome (GOLD analysis project Ga0209633, IMG submission 187290) | Oil polluted marine microbial communities from Coal Oil Point, Santa Barbara, California, USA - Sample 1 (SPAdes) (version 2) | ecosystem: Environmental > Aquatic > Marine > Oil seeps ... | reverse complement strand
CATTCGACCATATGGGCCACCAAACTCAAGCCTATCAGTAGCATATTCTACAAATTTATTAATGTCTGGAGCATCTGTAAAAACAACGGTTTCTACTAGATTATTTTCTGAAACCATTCCATCAAAATTGTTGATTACTGCCCATGTACTTGGGTTATGGAATTGGAAAAATCCCAATGAGTCACTGTGAGCAGCTATATAGTCCTTAACTTCCTGAGACCAGCCGTAAACATTATTGCTAAACAAAATGCTACGTTCTTCATCAGTTGCAATAGAGTCAGCAAATAATGAATCTACAGAGAATATTTCCTGAACTAAAGTATCCGTAACTCCATCAATAATTGTTCTATCACCTTCTAGAGATATATCCATGAACAAATTATTTGTAACTGTCAAATTCACTGTCCTATTAGTTTCAAAATTACCATCATATACACCACCTGATTGAACAAACGTATTATGATTAAAAGTTACATTATGCATTACTCCACTATATGCCTGCCAAAAACGATTAGATGCAACCATAAAGGTATTATTCTCAACAAATATAGTATCCTGATACCCACCACGTGACGCAATCATTATCCCATCCCATGGATCATTTACAGTTGCCGCGCTTCTGAAAATACAATTTGTTATAAACAATTTTTGGCCTGGTGCGTTCTGACGAATAAACGCTTGAGCATCATGATCAAAAAAACATTTATCAAGTACATACCGGCTACCTTCTCCTTCCAATCGAAACATATTTTTTCTTGCAGCTTCACCCAAATCATTAATGCCGCTTACATAAAGATCCACAAACTCTGCATCTCCTGTTGGAGTAAAAGGTCTGTTAGCCGCTCCTATGTCTTCCATAACAGCAGAAACTATTATCGGTTGATGCCCATCACCTTCAGCAGCTACAATCCTTAATGGAGAACCAGCATTAGTTTTTAAAGATGCATTCACTATGTACCAACCGCCTCTTTCTAATCGCCAAACCCTATTCAAATTTTGAGGCTCACCTGTCGCTGTTGTATCACCACTTACTGCATCATTTAAAGTTGCAAAGCCCTGTGGTACATCTAACGTATCCTGTGCAAAAGAAGATTGCAAACTCAACAATGCAAAGGAAAAGACTAATAGAAAAATATATTTTGTAGATTTAAGCATTTCCATCTGAACTCCTATTTTAAATTATAATTAGTTAGTATTTGATACATGTTATATACAATTCTAGTTATTTATCAGAAATTTATTCATTAGTATTTTTATAATTTTTAACAACTTCTAAGTAATACAGCTCTAGTTTGATATCCCAATTCCAAAATCAAGTGAATAGCCATAGTACTGTACTGATCTTGGATAATTTAATGGATTTCCCCTACCAAATAAGAATGATGCATCACGTCGATTAGTTATATTATTTGCATTAAAATATAAACTTATGTAATCTGTTAGTCTAAATTTTACCGATAAATCAAACCTCAGTAATTCGTCCGTAAATCCATCCAACTCAGGTGTTGCCCCAATGGAACTTAGAGTAGCATCTTGGTAAAGCATTGATATTCTTCCAGAGAATTTGTCATAATCATATCCTATTGAAAGATTAGCAATTGCATCAGGTTGATTTAACATTCTACCAGTTCTTACAGTATCTACCGAATTGTACAGTCTAAAGGGAAAAACAGGAATATTTTCAACTTGCAAAAATGATCTAGGATAATTAGTTTCTGACCAAATTCGACTATAGTTAAGCGTCAACACAATACCATTAAAAGGCTGAGGAAGCCAGTGAAGATTAGTTTGCCATTCAATTTCAAATCCTTTAACAGTAGTTACATTCTTGTTATTTTCAGGTCTGTCTAAATAATAACCAATAAAGTTATCTGGTATCTCTTCTTTTACAGCATCTTCTTCGTCTTTTATAAAGTTTTCATTTCTTGAGAAAATTAAATTATTAATTTCTTTGTAGAATCCGCCAATAGTGAATAGACCTATCTCATTGCCATAGAAGGAAAGGAACATATCAAAATTGGTAGAAAGCTGGGGCTTTAGATCGGGCTTACCCAATACTAATCTAGTTCGATACGACTCCACAATTCTTTTAGGTAGCATATATGACATACGAGGTCTGGAAATAGTTTCTGTGTAAGCCAATCTAACATCAAACCAATCTAAAGGTTTAATTCGTAGATGAATCATTGGGAACCAATTCCCATAATCATGTACAGCAGTTGTATCGCTGATTCTATTATTTATTTCAGTAATGTTATCTTGGGGATCTCCTGCGGCCTGCCCTTTTCTTCCAGTAAGATTATTTTTTGTATATTCATAACGGATACCTGGTAATAACATAAATATGCTACCAATATTAATTTCAGTCATTACATAACCTGAAGTTACCTCTTCATCAACTTCATAATCTTCCAAATCTTCACGAACACTTACTTTATATCTATTATCTTGTAAATAAGAATCAAACAACCTAGTTAACTCCTCACGATTAAGAATTGGATGAAATTCATATTCACCGTTAACGAAATTATCAATAGTAAAATCCTCATCAAGATAATTCAATACAGATGGTGAGCCATCACGAGTTTCAGTAAATGTAAAACCGGGTTCACCCCATTTACTGTGGTAGGTTTTAATTTGGTCGTCTGAAATTATTTCGGATACACTTGGTGTCAATAAACTACGATCTCTTATTCTTCTCTTATTAAAGTATCTACCACCAAACTTTAAATATCCAGATAGTGAATTAGAAAATCTATATGGGATTTTCATATTAAGTTGGCTAGTTAAATCTCTCTCAGAAGACTCCTCCTGTCTAAAATTACCAACAAATAATCCCATTTCATCCAATGCAATTTCTGTTGCATCAATTATATTTCTTGCGGAAATATTGGATAAGGGAAGAAGAGCTGATTCAACACCACCTTCTTGCCTAAATATATAATCACTGTCATAGATGTGCCTGGAGACAGAGGAGCTTCTTGCAAAACGCCAATCAATATCTCCAAAACTAATTTGATGTAATCCACTTAATTGAGTTGTCATTACATCAGTTTGTATAATTCGTTTTCTAAAACTTGAACGAAAGGAGTTATCTCCACCAGTACCGTAAACATACGTATTAGTCATAATATCTTGATCACGATCAAGTCTTGACCAAAAATTATTAAATTTAATTACACCATTAGATAATTTGTAGTCCATAAAAACACTAAAACTTGATCGCTCCCGTATATCCTCGGTATATTGTATTCTTGGAGATGCAGCATCTACCACACTGTATTCTTCTCCTTCTCTGGCTGAACTGACTATTTCATAGCTTGAAGAAAAACTATCGGAACCACGTTGAACACGAGTACGGTTCCCGGAAACCATAAGACCAAATTTATCATCAGCAAAACGATTACTTAATGACAAAAACCCGTTAAACTGGTTGAAATCATTTCTAATATCATTATAACCAGACATTGCTCTAAAATTATAATTAAAACCACCAGGTGCATCGTTTAATAATAAATTTACAGATCCACCAATAGCATCAGCTTCCATATCTGCGGTTAAAGCTTTTGTTACTTCAATTCCAGCCAACACCTCAGGAGATATCATCCCTAAATCAACACCACGATCATTTAAACTTGTTGACGGAATTTTTTCCCCAGCTACTGTAATAGTATTATATGCGGGAGATATACCTCGAATCACAACTTTACTTGCTTCACCTCCTGATCTTATAATTGAAACACCTGGTAACCTACCAATAGATTCTGCAGCATTTGCATCAGGTACTTCCATTATTTTCTCACTTGATACAACATTTTTAATTGTATTGGAGCTTAATTGTTTATTAATAGCAGATAACTGTCCTTCCAATTGAGCGGTTACTAGTACAGTTTCTCCTTCAATGACATCAAAATTCAATTGTACATCTAATTTTAAGGTTCTTTCTCCTACTATTTTAATGCTAATCAAACTATCCCTATATCCCAGATATGAATACTTTACCGTGTACGATCCCTCTGGGATGTTAGATATTAAATATTCACCATCCATATTAGTAGCTGCCCCAATCGAAGTACCTTGTAGACTAATATTTGCTCCAAGTAAATTTTCGCCTGTTAAAGCATCTTTTACAGTACCAGCAATTTTTCCAGATGGTGCTGCTACTAAATTTATTGTACTCATAATAAAATAGGGGACAATAAAACCCGACATAATTTTTTTTAGAGACATAATTGTAATATTTTGTTTGTTTGAAGGTTTTTTAAATGATTTCATCTTTTTCACAAATTTAATTTATATGTTTAATTAAAACTATCACAGTAGTATGTCTGCTAACGGTATAGTATGGATAATAAGTGGTTGCATTTTCTTATTATTTTAAATATTCCTCGTTGAAAACTATTTCACAATCAAGTTTCTTTTCTCACTACACATTACTAGCTTTTATTTTCATTTACTTTTGCAAGTGCTTGTTACCAAAAATAAGAAATCTGAATATTGAATTAAGTAAGTCAATCGATATACAATGTATTTTAATAATTATTTTCGTATTGTATTTCTTTTGCCAAGTACATACAGTATTAATGCAATAATTAAAGTAATAACTGAATATAAAATTACTATAGAGCGTCCTTGATTCGGATTAAACATTAAGAATGAAAGGCAAAACAAAGCCATAAAAGCTGTAACTTTTGCTAGAAAGCTAAAAACAACAGATTCAATATCTACAGACAAATTAGCTTCTTTTTTAATATCAATAGGTGTATCAAGCTTACTAAAAAAATTATCCTGGGTTGTTTTGTATCTTAATTTTTCAGGATAAAAATGATTCGCAAAGTACTTACCTCCAAACATTATAATGACACTTAGAGGAATAATGTAAATAATATTTTCTTCAAGGCCCCATCCCAAAGTAAACCAACCAATAACTCCCAAAATTAATGCAAAAATAAAATAAACTAAACCAGTCCAATGAGGAGTTTTCTTTAATAATCCAATCAAAGCGGGTGGGCCATAGGCAACACTAATAATAGCATTGAATGTAATAAGTAAACTAAATGTACTTTTCCCACTCACGCTCATTATCAAAGCAATAATTGGCACAAGAATTCCTATTCCAAGAGTTGACAATCTTCCTAATAAAAGTAATTTTTTATCATCCAAAGGATTTTTAAAAAATTTTGGAAGTATATCCATTGTAATTATTGAAGAAAAAAGGTTATAAAAGCTAGATATATTTGACATTGAGGCACTGAAAATAGCTGCAAGCATCACTCCAATAAGACCATGTGGCAATAATGTCATGCTGATAACTGCATATGATCCTTCTTGGGGATTAGATGAATGCTGCCATAATTCACCTAAATCAGGATATAATATTCTAGCCGCCATTGGTGGGATAAACCAAATAAACGAACCAAATATGAATAAGATAAAATTTAGAATTGATATTTTTTTTGCAGATTTTTCAGTATCAACACTATAATATCTTTGTGCATGCGCCCTGGTGTTATAACCAAAAATTACCATAATTGTCCAGGATAGTATATACATCCAATTAGAATGTTCAGAATGCCCCACTTCCATCATTTCAACTGGTAGGGCATTTATGAATTGAAAAATTCCTCCAAATTGAGCTAGAACAATTACAGCAAGAATAATTGTAAACGGCAATAAAATTATTCCCTGTATGAAATCTGTAATAACAACTGCCCATAGACCACCAATCGAACAATAAATCATGATTATCGTTCCTGCAGCAATAATGATCCATTGAACCGGAATTTGAGTAGCTACTGAAACAAATTGTCCTAAAGAAAAAAGCCAAACTGCCACCATAAATAGATCGAAAAATACTGTTGAAATGGAAAATATTTGTCTTGTAGTAGTATTAAATCTTTCTTCAAGATACTCCATTGGTGATGAAATTCTCGATCTTCTCCAGCGTGCAGCAAATAACCAGTATCCGAAAAGAAATGTAACCGCATTACCTATGTATAGATACACAATTATTATACCTTCATTATAGGCAATCCCAGAAGCTCCGGTAAAAGTCCAGGCACTAAAACCTGTCATAAATGCACTTAATCCGGAAACCAGCCATGGTATTTTATTTCCACCTTTGAAATAGTCGGAAGCCCCTTTATTAAACTTCATAAAGTAAAACCCGACTCCTAAAGAAATTATCATATAAATTAAGATTACTATATAGTCTAATAATTGTACTGTTTTCAATTAATTCCCAATAATGATTTTTGTTGATTCTTTATTTTAATGCATCTTTATTTAATTAACCTTCTTATCTGATTTTTCTATTTCTAACAGAGAGAATAAACTTTATGATAAATAATTATAAACTTACATTTGATCAGTTTGCAGTAACTTTTTAATAACATTCCTTAGTTTTACCTTATTGATAGGTTTCATTAAAAAATCAATCGAATTATAATAACTCGCTTTAATTAAAAACTTTTCTTGAGAGGAAATAAATACTAACTTAAAATCATTTGGTACAATATCCAGGACTTGAAAACCAGAAAGCATTGGTAAATCAATATCTAGAAAAATGACATCAGGTTTTAATTTATTAATCAGTTGTACTGCCTCTTTCCCATCCTTTGCTTCACCCACAATCTCAACTTCAGGATACTCTTTAAGTAGATAAGCAAGTTCCATTCTTATCGGTTGATAGTCATCGATTAAAATAGTTCTTATAAGTTTGTTAGATTTCATCTTGAGGATTGTTTTTTGCAATCTCTGAATATAAAATTTGAATGGTTAAATAAGCATTATATATAAATTAACAAATGCTAAATGGAATGAAAGGTCATTTAAGGTTTTTATTGGCAAATTATATTATAAACATATCCCTTTTGGCGCATATCATAGGGAAACGAAATTATTTTTTGGTATCCTAGTTTATCACCCACCTCAAAGATCTTTATCGATTCAAGTAAAGCAGACATCCCAACTGAATTAGTGATTATATAACATCAAATATATTTTACTCGGACCACATTCTTCTTTTTTTTATTTTAAGTTAGCTTTTGTAAGCAGCGGGAAGTATTTTACTTGACATAAGTTTTAAAATGTTTAAATTCTCATAAACAAATTACAGTATAATATTCATAAAAAAACCATATGAGATCATTGTTTTTTAACTACATTTTTGTTTATTCCTTATTTTGCATATCCCCTATTTGTAACCTTTTTCCAGCAGAGCAAGATTATAGATTTAGGCATATAGCGCAAGAACAGGGTCTCTCTCAAAACACAGTAAATTGTATTTTTCAGGATAGTAGAGGATTTTTGTGGTTAGGTACTGGAGAAGGTTTAAATAAATTTGATGGTTATGATTTTGAAATATTTGCTAAGGGAAAACCTAATTGCATACCATTAATTGATGATAATATTCAAAGTATCTATGAAGACAATAATCAGATTCTGTGGTTTGGAACCGAAAACGGTGGTATATATAAATATAATAGAACACTTGATCTGATTGAACAAATTAAACTTGATTCACTTCCACTTTTGATAAATAATAGAAACAGAATACGCTCCATAATTGAAGATCAACAAGGAGATATTTGGTTTATCGCAGGTAATGCAATAATTCACCTTACTCAAGCAACTAATTCAATTAAAGCATACATACCTGATCCAAAGATTAAAGAATTAAATGTCATTTTTCAAGATAGTTTTAATAATTATTGGATAGGCACAGACGAAAAAGGGTTGGCTTTTTTCAATGAAGATGATAATACATTTCGGTTTTATAAAAATAATGCCTCCAACGTTAATTCAATTAATGATAATGAAATTAAATCTATCTATGAAGATTCAGAAAAAAATCTCTGGATTGGGACCTATAATGGAGGCCTTAATCTCTTCGATATACAAAACAATCGATTTAAGAATTTTATTCCCGATATCCGAAAACGTGAAAGCAGATCAATAAAATCAATAGAGGAAGATGATGATGGCAATCTTTGGCTTGGAACACGTAATGGATTATACATATTTAATAGAACAGATGAGAAATTTGATCATTTTAAAAGAAATTCAGAGAACCCGTTTAGTCTAAGTCATAATAATATTCAAACAGTTTTTTTTGATACTGAAGGTAATTTCTGGGTAGGTACAAAAGGAGGATTAAACTTTCTGAATAAGAAAAATATTAATATTACTCATTATAAACCTAATAACAAAAACAAAGGTTTAAGTGGCTCAACCGTTTTGTCATTATTGGAAGATGAAAAAAATAACATTTGGTTTGGTACTGAAGATGGGGGGTTAAATAAATTGGATGTATCAACTGGCAATATATCCCATTACAAAAATGATCCTAACAATAAATCTAGTATTTCGGATGATAATATAAACGCGTTAACAAAAGATAAAAATGGTAACATCTGGATAGGAACATATCAAGGTGGTCTGAATTTATTTAATATTAAGAATCAAAAATTCACCCGTTATATCTTACATCCAGATAAATTAACAGATTTTCAATACCCAATTTACGCCTCCCTAGCTGATGATTATAACAAAATTTGGCTGGGAACTGATGGTGGCCTTGTTAGATTTGATATAATAAGTCGAAAAATTACTTACGACTCTTTGAATCAGATAACTCAAAATCTGGTTATAAACTGTATGGCAAAAGATTCAAATATGATTTGGCTTGGTAGTCGAAATAATAAAATATATAAAGTGAATTCCTCAACATTAGATTACAAAATTTACCAAATTCCTTCGGAAAATGATTTCACTTGGATCACTTCAATTTGTGTTGATGATAGCAATTTGTGGATTGGAACCAAAGGTAATGGATTATATTATTTTAATGAGAAGAAAAACAAATTCCATCATTTTACAACAAATGATGGATTATGTAATAACAATATTTTAGGAATTTTAGTTGATAATTTAAATGATATATGGGTCAGTACACAAAATGGATTGTCTAAATATAATTTACTAACGAAAACATTCACAAATTTTAAAATCGATGATGGATTACAAAATAATGAGTTTTCTTCTGGGTATTTACGAGCAAGCTCTGGATGCATTTATTTGGGAGATATAGATGGTGCAATATCTTTCATTCCTGAACTATTTGTTAGTAATTCTAGAAAATATCCAATCTATCTTACTGAATTTAAGCTATTCAACAAAGAAGTTAAAATTGGGAATGAAGGTGGTGGAATTATTAGCTCTCATATTAATGGAGCGAAGGAAATATCTTTATCACATAACCAATCTTCCTTTACCTTTGCATATGCTGCTTTAAATCTAGATTTTAACAATAACATAGAATATGAATATATGATGGAGGGCTTTGAAAATGATTGGAATTTTGTTGGGAAAAGAAGATATGCTACATATACAAATTTAAATCCGGGAAATTATAATTTTAAAGTTCGTACAATCAATAATAATAAAGAAATCAGTGCTAATTTAACATCTGTTTTAATTACAATCTCCCCTCCATACTGGCAGACTTGGTGGTTTAGATTAGCTATAATTACTATTTTCTTTTTCATTATAAGGCATATTGTAAACTATTATAAACAAAAACGAGATTTGCTAAAAGCTACTGTACTTGCAAATCATACTCAATTGAAATTATTAAGAAACCAGATGAATCCTCATTTTTTATTTAATGCACTTAGTGTAAGTCGGGCATTAATATTGGTAGACAAAGACAAAGCATGGGATTTTGTTTCAAAAGTAGCTGATTATTTTAGATATGTACTTCTTAGCTACAGCGATGAAAAAAACACATTAACTAAAGAGATTGAAGCTGTAAAAAATTATTTAAGTATTCAGAAAGCTAGCTTGAGCACTAAAATAGAAGTCTCTTCAAATATCGATAGTAATATTCCAAATCTCATCGTACCCACTTTTATTTTACAACCTTTAGTCGAAAATGCAATTAAGTACGGAAACCAGGGGAATAAATTAAAAATTAATATAAGTATATCTTATATCAACGAAATTTTATCGATAGACATTTCAAACACTGGCAAAATAAATCCTTCAAGCAAGAAATTTGGAGATAGTAATTCTACAAATGGCACTTCAATTATTAACATAAAAAAAAGATTAGATATAATGTTTAATGAAAATTATACTTTAAAATTGTATGAAGAAGATGGTTGGGTTCATGCAACTATTAAGATAAAGTATTACGTATAATATTTAATAAGTTATTAGGGTATCGAAATAGAACCAGCTCAAATAATCCTTTAGATACTATGATTTTTTTTTAATTTTGTACTGTAACGACGGCTCATTATCACAGGTTCCTCGATCCCTTCAATAAAAACTTTCTGAGTATTATTCTTACACTTAATTATCTTTGAAACGTGCTCAAAGTTAACAATTGTTGAACGATGAATACGAATAAAATATTTTTCTGGGAGAATTTGTTCCCATTCCAGCAATGATTTTACCGCAAGAAGTTTTTTTCCATTTTTATAGATCAAAAGTGAATATTTTCCTGCTGGAATAATCATCTTAATCAATGCAACTTTTACAAATCTTAAAGATCTGTTAATAGTTAAATATATTACATCACTATAATCTATTTTACTTGTTGAATTATTATTTAAATCCGAATTGATATTAGTACATATTCTATCAATTGTTTTTTTTAATCTGTCTTTTTGAATTGGTTTTAATAAATAATCAAGAGCATTTACTTCAAATGCCCTTAGAGCGAACTCACTATGAGCAGTGATAAATATTATTTGTGAATTGACCTCAGTTTTATTAAAAAGATCAAATCCTGTTTCATCTTGCAACTGGATATCAAGAAAAATTACATCAGGTTTTTTATTTTCAATTAAAATTATAGCATCACCTAAATTTGTTGCGGATCCAACCAAATTAATTTGTTTATAATCATTTAACAAAAACCTAAGCTCTTCAATTAGTATCTCAGAATCATCTATAATAAGAGCTTTTAACGGATTCATAAAATATCCTTTATAATTACTATATGATTTATTTTCTTAATATATTTATTTTCAATAATTAATGCTAGTTTTACGGATATTAACTTCCGCAACAAATTCAGATATTTTTATGCAATAATAAAAAATTATTACTTTACTTCTTTATTTTTATCCAAGTATTTCATCAACACTTTCTTCAAATACTTTTAATGATTCTCTCAGGGCTTCTTCACTAATAACCAATGGAGGAGAAATTTTAATTGATGCCCCCCCAAAACCAACAGGAGCAAACATTAACAAGCCTTTTTGTAGTGCTGATATATTAATTTTTAATGCTATTTCTGGATCGGGATCTTTTGTACCAGGTTTAACACATTGAATAGCTGCTACTAATCCTTTTCCATTAAATCTTCCTAAATTTGCAGAATATTTTTGCTGAATTCTCGCTAACCCAGAATTCATTATTTCACCCATTTTAGAAGCATGTATAGTAAGGTTTTCTTTTTCAATTAATTTTAGATTTGCAAGTGCTGCAGCAACCGGTAGAGGTGAAGCTGAATGTGTAGAAGTCATAGAACCTGGTGGATAAAGTTCTAACAGGTCATTACGGCCAATTACAGCTGAAATTGGTAAAGATGAAGAAATCCCCTTACCAGTAGCAATCAAATCTGGTTTTATATCATAATGATTAAATGCCCAAAATTTTCCAGTACGCCCGAATCCAGATTGAACTTCATCCATAATCAATATTATATCATTTCTCTGGCAAAAAGCTTCAAGACTTTTAGCATACTCATATGGTAAAAATTCAACACCCCCGCCCTGATAAGATTCTGACATTATACCAGCTATTTCTTCTGGTTTAATATTTGATTTTTCCAAGGATTTTAAGAAAAGATCGAAAGAAGTATCTTCATTTCTGTATCCATTTGGAAATGGAACATTAACAAACGTCCTATCTCGATCTCCAATCCAAGTTTTAAGATTGTCTATACCGCCAGCAAGTTGCGCTCCCATTGTTCTACCATGAAAAGCATTTGTAAATGTAACAATGTAATTTCTATGAGCGCCATACTTTTCCATTGCATAAGTTTTTGCAAGTTTAATACAGTTTTCTGTTGCTTCACTACCAGTTGAAAGTAGAAATACTTTGTAATTATCTGGGTCAGGAGATAATTTCGATAAGGTTTCAGTTAAATCTATTCTTTGTTGATGCATAAAAACGTAAGTTGCCAGCAAATCTTTCTCAATTATTCTGGATAAAGAATCTTTTATTTCCTTTCTTCCATGACCGGCATTTGTAACTAAAACACCTGAAGACCAATCAATCCATCGATTACCCCATTTATCTGAAACAGTAAAACCTTCAGCCCTTTCCCAAAATACTGGTGGCTGTCCTTTCATTGAACGGGGCTCATAATTACTTATTTTTTCAAATATGGGAATTGATTCCGGCACTGGAATTTGTGTTTTAATCGTTCGAAACTTAGTTTCCACTTTGAGCACTTCAACAGGGACTAAATCATATGTAGCCATAATTTTCTCCTATCAATTTATGTCATCATTAATTTGCAAACTTATTTAACATGAGCATTATCCCCATAGTATATCTTTATCCTATCGCCATCGTTTTTTATTGACTTTCTTGCCGCCTCAACTACTAACTCATTTATAGAACTATTTGCTGGAGTAGCAATTAAACCTCGATCATCAATTTCTTTTATTATTTGCTGCCGCTTTGATAAAGAATCTGTAGCATTTAGTCCAACTACTTCATTTTCAATTTTGTATGTTTGCTTAATAGTAGCAGCAACCGAATCATAACCATAGCCTATCGGTTCGAGGCCTTCGCCATTCCATGGAGCAAGCTGAAGGAAATCTGGATTTAAGTATGAAAATGTTTTTTTAAAGATGTCCCTATTTTTCAGATACGAATGAGTAACTCCTCTAAACTGATCATTATGCTTTATCATCCCTGTCGATAGATTACTTTCACAAAACATTATCAGTCCTTGATCGTTACTACCGGCTCCTTCATGTGGGTAACCAAGTCCATTATTAACATTAAGTATAGCTTCATTTTCAAAACGAACGCTACCTTGACTCCACATATAACCTTTGTTTCCATTTGGAAATGATCCCGTAACACCTCGAACGGATACTTCAGTAGGTTTTAATCCTGTTATGAAATAAACAAGATCAACATAATGACATCCTATATAGACAAATGGATCTGTTTTATCGACTGTAAACCAATTTTTGAAATTTGAATTACGGTAAAAATATGGTTCTATTAAACAAGCTTCCCCTAATTTAAATTCACCGAATTTCCCATTTTGGTAGTGTTTTTTTGCCAAAAGTGATCGTCTGTCAAATCGTTTGTGATACTCAACTCCAACAAATAATCCTTTTCTGTAAGCTAAAGTCTCAATTTTTACAGCTTGCTTATATTCTAAGACTAAAGGTTTTACACAAAGTACATGTTGATTTGCATTAAGAGCATCCATAACAATATCATAATGAAACTGATCAGGCACTGCCACAATAACAACTTGTCTTGGTTTCATATTTTTTAAAACATCTTTATACAATTCTGGAAACATTTTTTCTTTGTCTTCATCAGCACTCGGGAAAGCATTAAATTTTTGTCCAGGAAATGCACTCATTAGTTCAGGATTATCTTTTAGCTCTTTAAGTGGTTGACTATTTAAAGCACAAATATTAATTTCTCTAACTACATCTATTCTTTGTAAATGATAAACTGCTGGAAGTAATAAATCATTAGTTATCATTCCTCCGCCCACAATAGTAAGATCTAAAGTTTTCATAATCTCTCCAATATGAATTGTTAAATTATATGCCCTGTTATCTAACAATTCTATTTTGATTTATCGTTTAATACTTTTTTAAAATTCCAAATAAAATAGATTCATCATTGCCGATCAATTAATAGTTAATAAATGGTTATTGGTAGTTTGGAACGGTTCTCCAAATGTGAATGGATCGCCATAGAGGTACAAAAAGTAAACGAACTATTTATTGTTTTGTAAAGCTTTGTTTTGTGCAATTAAGTTTTCGTGAGGAGAATTATCTGGTATTTCACAACCTGCTCCACTAAAAGATTTGTTCCCTCCTTCGCTAAGGCATCTTACCGTCTCATCGTAAACGAGATCTGGTGTTCCTTGAAGCATAACTTTTACTGGGTCAAAATTTCCACAAAATGAAACTTCTTCACCATATAATTTGGAGATTGAATTCAAATCTACCATCCAGTCCACATCAATAATATCAGCCTTAGTACTAATCATGTCCGGTAAATTGGCAGTTATGTCGCCGCAAATATGAAGGCGTGCAAATGCACCCATTTTATGAATTTCTTCAATTATTCTTTTCTCATAAGGTAGTATGAAAGTTTTATAAAGATCTGGAGAAACCTGTGAAGCAATTGCATCACCTACACCAATGATATCGGCTCCTGCTTCAATTTGATTTTTTGCAAATTCAATTTCTACCTCAGTTATCATTTCCAAAAGGTCAGAAAGCCATTCTGGCCTTTCATAAATATCCGTTAATGTGTTGCTGATACCTCTTAAATCTCCAGCTTCTGCAAATGATCCTTCTATCCAACCCAATATCATCATATCATTTCTACAGATATCTTTCATCTTACTTATGGCAGCCAATCTATCGGACATACGTTTTCCTTCTGAAGGCTTCGGCTTAATTAGATTTTTAATTTTTTCAGGTTCCTCGAGAAGTAATATTTTATTAGTCGGTAAGTCATCATATGGAAATTCAATTTTAGCTCCCCAATCGTGAGTCTCTCTGTAAGGATCTGAAATAGTTTGCATGATATCAACATTAAAATTTTCTACCATTGCTAAATTGGCATTGACTAAAACATTATAATCTTGGTAATATTTTGATAATGGCTCATTTATATAATGTGCTGCAAACGTCATAAACAAATTAAAGTTTGGAACTCTATCTACCGGTTGTCCTTCTAATCGTTTTAAAACTCTCTCTTTAGCATTCATAATTTTATCCTAATCATTGAGTGCAGTACTATATAGTACTGGGTTTATTGGTGAATCAATTATATTTCCTGAACTCACCCCAGGGCACCATTTTTCTTTATCTGCTAACTGATGTTTATTGGTAGGTTCTTTTAACTTAATATTTTCATCCATATAAATAATAGTCATCACCGCACGAACTTTTTCGGTATTGTTTGCTCCCGCATGATGGAAAGTCCAGCCGTAATGAAAACTTACTTCACCAATATCAAAAGGTTCTACAATTTGATCAAACTTTTCTTTAGTCAATGCCTTCTTTAATGCAGCTTCAGATTCATCACTTATCTCCAAATCCCGGCCAAATGAAAAATTATGACTTTTTGCTGAAAAAGCTAATGGGCCCATATTTAAAGGAGTATTTTGTAAGGGTATCCAAATTGTTACAGTCTTATTCGAGTCAAGCGGCCAGTAAAATTGATCTGCATGCCACGGTGTTATGCCACCGCTTGGTTCTTTATACAAAGCTTGATCGTGGTATAATCTAACTCCACTTGTACCTAAAAGGTCGGAAGCTATTTTTGCTAACCGCTTGCTTTTTACAAATTCATTAACAATTTCGTTTTCTCTCCAAAGATTGAAAATCTGTAAGAATGCTTTTTGATAAGTTGTTCTTTCATCCATTGGAAGATTCATTCTATTAAATTGAACAACTTTTTGGCTTATAATATTTCCATAGTATTCAATTGTTTCTTTTGACAGAACCTCTTTAAGTTTTATAAAGCCATTCTCCCTAAAAAAATGAATTTGTTCATCATTTAATTCAAGCGGTTCATCTATCTGTAATTTGAAATCACTCAAGTTTGCCTTCCCTTCAGTTTAATTATATTAGTCTTTCAAGCGCTTATAAATACAGTTTTCGCTTTCACAAACACTACAACCATAGCCTTTTCTTTTTACATTTTCCCCGATTCCAATTATTCCACTGATTGATTTTGCTGGGATCATTAACGAACTAGTGGTTAAAGACACTCCACAGAAATTATGAGGTATTAGTTTAAATAATTTCTGCTGTTCGGAGACCGGCCAATCACAATAGCCGGGGCTATATCTATTTGTGATATTATACCTTTCCGAACGGTAAAAATTCTCAGATTCGTTTTGAATTTTGTCCATGGCTGCTTCCACGATTTCTGATCCTATTATATCCAAAATGTAACTTCTTAGCGAATCACCTTTAGCAGCTTTTTTTTTCGATAAGTCACATATTTTTTTACCTGCAGTACATACAAATACATGCAGCATTTCTGATTTTTTAATACTATTATAAATTTTTTTGCCAATAAAAAATTCCAATTGATTGTGTAGAATATCGTGAGTTATAACAGAGTAGTTTACCGAATCAAATTCAAAATTGAGTATTTCAACTAAACCAACCTTAATCTGTAAATTGATCCTTGCAATTTCCAGACATTCATCTATAAGAGATGGGAAAGGTTCATCCGCCGGCTTATCTTTAAAACCTAGAATGGTTTGTATTTGTTGATTTGTAATCTCGAGTTCGGAATAATCAAGATTCACTCTTTTTTGAATCTGAATTCCTGGGTCTGTTAACACCGTCTGACAATTGTTACACATAACTGTTATGCCACCATTTTTTCTAAATATTTGACTGCCCCTTGAGGATCAGGTGAATAAGCATCTGCACCGATCTTAATTGAGAACTCCTCATTTACTGGAGCACCGCCAATAATAATTTTCGTATCAGGACTACATCCCTTAATTGCATTAACAACTTTCTCCATATTTACCATTGTAGTTGTTAATAATGCCGATAACCCGACAATACAATTCGGATGTTCGTTAATTTTTTGGATAAATGTTTCGGATGACACATCAACACCCAGATCAACTACTTCCCAGCCGTTTCCTTCAATCATCATGGTTACAAGGTTTTTACCTATATCATGCAAATCCCCAAATACAGTTCCCATTACAAAAGTTCCTTTCCTAGTGAGAGATCCATCATTAAAATAGATTTTCATATGTGACATTGCTCGATCCATAGCTTTCGCTGACATAAGCATTTGGGGAACAAATATTTTATGTTCACTAAACTTTTGACCAACTATTTCCATACCTTTAATTAATCCTTGATTTAGAATTTCTCCAGGTGTAATACCGTTCTCTAATGCTTCAGCAGTCAATTCATCAGCGCCTTTCTCACCCTTCATGTCAGGTGGAAACGGACTATTTTCGTCAATTTTTCCAAATTCAATACATTTTTTAATGCTTTCAATAATTCCTTCCATTTAAGTATCTCCTTATTAAAGTCCGTATTCTTCAATTAAAATTTTACTTTGATCCAATGTTGGTAGAATATCTTCAACTAATTGCTGTTCATCGTTTGAAATTGACAGAATATCATTTCTTAAACTGTCAATCCAAGGTTTTTCCATATCACTTAAAGACAAATAGTTATTTTTACTAGCACTTTCAATTATGTCTAGCCCCTTAAGTGTTCCATTAACGGTTGCCTCTATATAGTTTTTCCCTTTAACGATTTCTTCAGAAATTTTTACAACGTTAAAAGGATCCAGAATAATTGCCTGCGGATCGAGTGGTGCATCTGATTCAACCATTAGACTTTGCAATGTAAGAACCTGATCTTTCCCATTTTCGATGGCCTTATTCATAAGCCTGCAATCATATTCTAATTGCTCGAGATAAACTGTTGGGGCCATACCAGCAAGTAATTTTATGTTTTGTACAGATTCATTACTCCAAAGATCAGCACAGGCTGATGCAATATTGCCGAGCGGACTTAAGTGAGCACATGCAGCTGTCTTGCCTTCCATTGAAATTGGAATTCCAGTTATAGCCTTAAGAAACGGACCCTCGTAGCCACAATCTTTATCAGGTCCTGAGGCACCTTTTTCAATTGCAACGAGTGTCCTAACCACCGTCGCTATTCTTGCAACAGCGGCAAAAACTTTTGGAATATATTTTTTCTCAGATAGAACCATTGCAGTGTTACCAAAACCACATGCAGTATCACCTCCAAGTATAGTTCCAGTCCTATCAGATATTTTTTTTAATTTTGTCCAGAGAAATTCCATATCTCGAACTCCAAGAACTGCTTGTGAAAATATAAATTGTTTTATATTGCACATCATTAAAGCATCATCAGAAATTTCTTTACCTCCAGTCGATTCAATTGAGAGAAGATCTCCCCCATTTTTAGCGCCTTCCTCAAATAATTCAAGCATAACAGGTAAATAAGCCGAAGATCTCTGTTTGGGTGGTCTGTCAAATTCTCTCAAATCGTTGGGTGTCAACCTAATTTCAGTCTTAAGTCCATCTTTATGAAAATATTCCTCACACACATCATTCATAACTTTTACAATTTCGATTCCTATTTGAGGATACTTTGTCATTTCAATAACAGTTTCGAGTTCAAGGACAAGACCATTACTGTGTAATTCAACAGCTCTTTTTAGAGCGTCATCAACAATATCCTTATAGTGTTGAACAATCTTATTTTGAGTGTTTGGTGAAACTTCTATCTGTGGCATTGTAAAGTTTAATTCTGGGTAAACTATATCGCCACCAATAGTCAATCCTCTTTTTGTTTTAACTGGATAAGGTGCTCGACCAAATATTAAATCTTCTGGTTTAGCAATTGCTAGTTTTTTAAATTTCATTTTCATGTGTTTTTTGTGACAAAATTAATAATTCATGTTGCTTATGTGTACAGAATCCTTATTCATAACACAATAACTTTTCGATGTAAAATAACATTACAATTAGATCAAAATACGTCCTATTTAGACAAAATATGATACTATATTGCATTTTTTAAGTTTTATACCTATTTATGTATCATGAAACCTGTGTTTGAACAAATTTACTTCAATAATTCTCAATCTTTAAATATATACGAGTTGAATGTTGATTGCTTTAACTCGCCATTACATTTTCATCCCGAAGTAGAAATTGTTTTGATCCTAGAAAGTTTTGGAAAAAGATTTGTAGGAGAATCAGTAGAATTTTTTAATGCAGGTGACCTTTTGATTATCGGTCCTAATGTACCTCATGTATGGTTAAACGACAAACTATTCCTAGATGAAAATAATAAATTGAAAGCACGTGCATTAGTAGTTCAATTCAATCTTAATATTTTTGACAACTTTTTGATTAACTGTAACGAGTTTAGCAAGGTATCCTCAATTCTTCAGGAATCCAAACATGGAATTGTAATCGAGGATTCTCTTAAGGATATTGTGACAAAAGAATTAATTAATATACCCAAACAAAAAGGAGTTAAAAGAATAACAAAGTTGATTGAACTTCTGGAATTTATTAAGGATATGAATCATTATAAATTACTGAATAAAGAAAAAATCATTTCTAAAGAACTGACTCATGAATCTAAAAATTTCACTTCTTTGAACCAATATTTATTAAATAATTATTCTAAAAACATTGATATAGAGATCGCTGCCAATTTAATGGGAATGACTGTCACCTCGTTTTCTAGGTTTTTTAAAAAAATTACAAGAGTAAATTTTACTAAATATATTAATCAACTTAGAATAGACTATGCATGTAAATTGCTCATAGATGATTTTTACTCGATTTCTCAGATCTGCTATGAAGTAGGATTTAACAATCTGTCATACTTCAATAGAACATTCAAATTGATAATTGGTAAAACACCAAAGGAATATAGAATGGAGTTTAGAATTTTGAAAGAGAATACCGTATAACTTTTTAAGCTATGTATTCAAGAGGTTCTTAAAAGTGACAAAATCTTGCTCTATTGCAGATAATACATCTTGCTTTGGAAATTGTATTTGAGATAACCCCAATTCAACCCCCCCTAAATTATATTCCATATGTAAAGAAAATGGCACATTTATTTGGAACTGGTTCAAAAGTTCTCTAAACCTCTTAAAATTTACTATTCCTAAACCAAAAGGGACATACCTAACTTTCTGAGTTTCTTCTTGCATTGTCCAAATAGCATCTTTAATATCAATTGTGTGGATATATGGAGCTACTAATTCCATTCCAATAGGCCATGAATTGGAGGATTCAATAGTTGCATTCAAAATGTCATACTGACAACCCAGCCAATCTGAATTGATTTCCCTTAAAATATTTCCAAGATCCCATATAGGTGCCCCAAACCAAATTCCATCATGATTTTGATAATTTCCTTTTATTTTATATTGCTCATTTATTCCAGCAAGCTCTCTCATTTTTTTGTTTATAATTTTAAGATTTTCAAATAGATCAATGGTTTTATCATAGTAATACCAACCCATTCTATAATTATTAATACCAAGTTGACTAGCTGTTTTAAGAATTTTCTTAGTATTAGGATCAGCAGCATTTTGAATATCTGTACAGATCATTTCGATTTTTATTCCGACCCTTTCACAAATTTCATGTACTTTAGGTAAATCATCTTCAACTCTTTCTGGCAAAACATGGCCGCCTGGACGGACTGTTAAATCAATTCCATTAAAGCCAATATTCTTAACTGATTCCACCATTTCATCCCAATTCAACCAATGGAGATGCTTGGAAAAAAGATTAATGGAATTATCAATGGTTTTACAGTTAGATTTTGAGTTATTATCATCCACAATAGGTTAACATCATTTAAATTATGTAGAATTTATTATACTTATGTTTCACGTTTAATTGACTCAATATTAAACATAAACTATTATTCAAAGATATTCTTTTTTTTTATTGTAAAGCGGAATGAGTCATTTTCTCGATCAATATTTAGATTTTCATTTTTAATTAATTTAATTATTTCTGAACCGGCCATTAAAGTGGGTCCATATCCATGCAAAGCAAACATGCTTGTTGGTCTATGATAATAGTAAACAATATCATCTGAAAATCCAGTACCAATACATACATTTTTTATCTGACCATTTGGAAGTATGTTTGTTTTTAGGGCGTTCCAACCAGTTAGTGCTACTGCCCCGTAAGTATGATCTACCCACCCCTCATTTACCGCTTTTGAAATACAGTAAGTAAACATTGCTGTAGAAGAGGATTCCAGAAAAGTATCCTCTTTATCTATCAAATTGTGCCACATGCCACTACCATCTTGATACTCAGAAACACCTTTAATTTGTTGCCTTAATATTTTTAATACTTTCTCATGATCTTTATAATTTTCGGGTAACAAAGAAAGTAATTCAGTCATTGCAACCATTGCCCATCCGTTGGCCCTAGCCCAAAAAAAGTGTGGATCATTTAAATTATTAAGACTAATTCCATGATCAAATAAGTTTTTTTCATATACAAATAATTTTTCGGAAAATTGTAAGACCTGCTTTATAGCTTCATCAAAATATTTACTATCCTTTGTTAATTCCCCCATTCTTACAAGGAAAGGAACACACATATATATATCATCTGTCCATAACGTATTTTCCTGCGGTTTCTTTCTGGCATAAGTTCCGTTATCTAAACGGAATTGTTTATTCATTATATAGTCTTCAACTATATCAATCATTTCTTTATAGCGTTTGTCAGGCTTTTTATAATATGCAAGTATCAAACTTGAACCAATTGATCCGCAATCATCAAGCTCATTCATATTGATAATGCGTTTTAAACCGTTATCAGAGATTCCAAACTTCGCTGCTTTTTTGCGAAAATACGGTAGATGATCAAAAATGAAATTGTAATTTTTTATTGGGTAATTCATAAAGCTTTCATCATTTAAAACTTCAGCAGCATAAAACATTCCTGTATAAACAACTCCCATCTCATAGACCCAAAGATTATATCTTCCGACTCTTGTATCTATTGCAGCATCCTGATCAACACAGCTAAAATCAATTATTTCTTCTCCAGTTTTTTCATTAATAATTTTATACGGTGTAATTGAGTAGAAATAATTTTTAATAGAATTAAGCGAATTTTCTATTTCACTTTTATCCGGAATTGTATAAGGATTTGAATAAATTGGTCTAGGCATTATAGCGGATTGGGCTATAATTCTTCCAGCTATTATTATAAAAAATACTATTAAGTGCAGATATTTTTTTTTCATCTGTTACCTTATATTATTATTACTCCTTCCAAATCAATTGAGCTTCATAAAAGAAGATTCAATTTTCTATACCAGTATTACTGTTTCTAAAATCAATTCTCAATGGATTGTCAAGCTTAATAATACAGCCGTCAATATATTTTCTTAACTCATCCTTGCCCTTTATACCTTCAAGTTCTTGTACTCATGCAGCGCAAAAATAATAGTGTACTTATTAATAGCAGGTTTTAGAGAAACAAAATAATTTAGTCCAGTCTCAATTTGATCCAAACTATTGTAAAAAAGAACAACTCTTAATTTGTCGTTCATTAAAATTGGTTTCCATACAGCGCTATGTATTGCCAAATTACTTGATCTGTTTTTGATACCTTTTCAATATTTTTTTTATTTCTCATGCCAATTGTGCCAATATCCAAACTACTACTAACTTTGAAAATATCCCTGCCCCAGACCTGTATCTCATTAAATACTTAATAATGGTTTTTGTTTGAGATTGCTGAAAGTCAGAGACAAAAACAATTGCTAAACCTGAATCATTACTATATAGATGGTTGGGGGTTTCATTTTCAATTCCATTCATTAAAAATCAACAAAAGGTAATTGTAAAAAATAATATAGTAAGCCTTACTCTTTCCATCTCGATCTTAAACTAATTGTTAACCTAATGAATTACTTATTTAATAAACCGGTTTTTTCCAGTTCAATTGCTGCAAACAACAACGGTCCGTATCCTTTAAAATCATTTGTTCTTTTCGGTTCACTCATATAATATTCGAATGATCCATCTCTATACGGAGCCCCACCAAGTCCGGCACTTCTGCATGTGTTGTAGAGATCTATATAACCCTTTTCATCGACTTTACTGTGAACCTTAATAATTGAATTGAAACTGTGTTCTGAAATTTTTAAATATTTTTTATCCAGGTAGCCTTGATTCACACCCTTAGCAAAAATATACGTAAACATAGCAGCGCAAGAAGCCTCAAGATAATTACCATTACGTTCTGGCAAATCAATTATTTGATACCATAATCCCGTTTCACTATCTCGATGTTTTAGTAGTGCCCCGCATATTCTGTTTAATATTTTAATCAATCTATCTCTTCTGTTATCTTCATCCTTAATAAAATCGAGAACATCAACAATTGCCATTAAATACCATCCAATTGCTCTGCCCCAAAAATGAGGTGATCTACCTGTTTCTTTATCTGCCCATTTTTCTTTTTTATTTTCATTCCATCCATGATATAACAACTTAGAATCTTTATCATAAGTATGATTATATACGGCTTCAAATTGAAAAAATATGTCATTAAAATTTTCTGGTTCGTTAAACATTCTTGAATATTGAGCATAAAACGGCTGTGCCATATACAACCCATCTAACCACATTTGATATCGATATTTTTTCTTATGCCAAAATCCACCTTCTAAAGTTCGTGGTTGATTCAGTAACTGTTTCCGTAAAAGGTCTGAAGCAATTTTATATTTTTTTTCATGTGTTTTCCCATAAAGAAATAATAGTGACCTACCGGGAGCAATATTATCTATATTAAAGGATTCATAATTGTAAGTTTTAATAGAACCATCTGACTCAATATACTGCTCCATGTTTTGTTTAATAAAGTCATAATATTGTTCATCAGCTGTTAGCTCATACATTTGTCTCATTGCTTCCAAAATAACTCCTTGTTCATAGCCCCAATTTTTTGAGACCATATATTCATCATAAGTAACTGAACCAGGGTGTCTTTGAACAAAGGACTGAGCTAAACGGGTTGACCAAGGCAGATTTTTAGATATGATTTTTTCTTCATAGGTTTTTTCTTTAGGATTACTATTTTTACAACCCAAAAGAATGAACATAAAAATAAAGAAAATATAAAAAGGAGTACGAATTAATAAAATAATTTTCTTCATATTTAGCTTTTTTTTATAAATATCTTTTTTTCATTGAATTGTGACAATAATTTATTTGCTATCAATATTTCTAAAAGAACATTTTTAGGAAATAATATTTTTAGTAATGAATTCAAAGTGGCTTAAATGATTTAAAAAAACTAAATCTAAGTAATGGATGGACTATGATGTGGTATTAACGGTTGAATTTATCAAAAAACAATGTTAACTATACTTGTGGTAAAAAATACTATAATAGACTTAAACTTCATAGCCACCCCTACCCTTTGTCAAGATTTTTCTCAATCCGAAAACTAATCTATATTTAAACGAACAATAGTTAAAAAGTGCTAAAATTGAAAAGCGATCCATAGCATAAATAATATGTGTTTCGTAAATTGAGGTTTTAATAAGGTGGACCAGGCAGAAAATTTTACATTTAAAAGTACAAAAAATAATTCTATAATTTTTATTCGACTTCAGACCCATATCGCATCAGGCCACCTTTCCTTTGCATTGTCAATGCATAATTTTTCATAGACTCATAATCAATTAAACTTATTCAATTTAAATACGAAATCTCCATTTATTTTTTGAATGATGAATTTCAATATGCATTATATACTCTAGATAAAAAACTAATGGGAACTAAGAGAATATCAAACCTCTGATGAAAATTTATTATTTTCGAAAATGTTTTTGGAATGGAACACTATTGCTAATGGAATTACAAGGGTTGATGCTTGTAGGCTATATGATGGATCAATATTACTGCTTGAACTCGAAGACCCTAATCCTTATTTCTCCATAGAGTTATTAAGCGGAAAAAAATCTATATGATTTACTAGAATATTAAAAAATATTATTTCGAATTGATTGATAATGTAACTAATAAGTTACACTGTTCTTGATGCTATTCCTCAATTATAAAGTTTAGTAAATAGAATAAATATGGTCATTATATTTATCAATTATCTCAATAGGAGTAGTTTTTTAACAGAGCTACCATATTTTGAAGTTGCGAAAATTAAATAAATACAAGAATTAACTTGGTTGAAAAAATTGTTGTTCCATTCCACTTTAATTCAATAGTCCTACTTCAATTCATATTAGATTCAATATTTTTAATCAAAGCACCTGTAATATCAAATATTTTGACTAAAATTATTGAAAAGCTATCCAAAGTAAGAACAATATTTACACTTGAATTAAACGGATTTGGATAGGCATCTAATTTCAATTTATCATCTTTAGGAAGAAATTCCTCAATACTATAAGAATGCGAAATTATCCCAGATAGTTTTGTAACTCCTTTATTTGTAGCAATCCAGATATTGTTTAAATTGCCAACCTTAATATCAGAAACAATATTACCAACGAGTCCATCAGTTTCTGTAAATGATAACCAACTTTTTCCATTAAAAACGGATACACCCATAATTGCACTAAACCAGAGATTTCCGTTATTATCAGAAGTAATTACATTAACATGATTATTTACCAATCCACCATTAATATTAAATATTTCCAACTTCACAGTCGTATATTCTTTAATCTGGAAACTAATTGTAGTTGTTGGATTAAATGGATTTGGATAATTCTGACTTAAGTTGTATTTCTCTGCAAGGAATTCTCTATTATTATTTATTCTTGTAATCTCTTGCTTTACATATCTTTGTTCTATGCCATCCCCCGTACCGAGGTTCCTCGTATATTGTTTATTAGTTAATTATTCCAGTGCTCATTTACTCCAAGACTTGAAATAGGAATTCCATCATTTTCTGGGTCATAAATAAATCCATCTGGCCAATAGTCAAACAAAGCAGCTTGTCTAAGATAATCCGTAGTTCCATTCATATGCGGATAATTAACTTTTTGAGCAAAAAATTCTGTAAATGAACCATCGTATTCAGCATATAGGAAGTCAAAAGCAACTAATTCTATGGCCACAAGATTCTGAGATAGAAATATTGAAGATGTCCAATCACCATTAAAAGGTTCCATACCCCATTTAGTTGGAGGATTCACTGCCTCAGAACCAGACCAACGTGCATCAAGAAGAAAGATCACCTGATTTCCACCAAATTTTTCATGACCCATTAAGTCAACTTGAACTCTATATATATTTGAATCAGTTTGAATAGGGCCGATATAATTGTACGGTGCCACCAATCCTTCGTGTAAATACTCCGCATCTTCTCTTGTATGAGATCCAAAATGATTTTTTGCAAATAGAATAATACCTGCTCGTGCATGAGCTTTCAGGATTGGAACATTTATTAAATAATCAGCTTCATACATTACACTATAAATTTTATCAACTATAGCATCTTTCATATCAAGCCCTTAGTCAGAATACTCAATAATATTATTTTCTGTTGGTACTACCTCTTCACGTCCCATACCTCCTTTATTAGCAACACAGTGAACATTCGGAAATTCTTTATACCAACGATCGAAACTATTATTATATAAATGTTTTAAAGGATCACCTACAGAAATATTCTCCTTGGGGATTCCGTATATATTGATTAATTGACGCAATAGGGAAAGTATTAAGTGAGGAGAAGTCTCAGACATTCCATAATATCTATTTCTCATATGTCCATTTTTGCTAGAAATATTTCCATTATTATTTCCTTTTCCATATGCTGAAGTTGGGTTTATTTTAATAAAGATTTTTTCTCCATCAGAATATCCTATCGAATGACCATATTTCTGTTCATTGAAATATTTAAATATAGCTTCCCAGGAAGCTATATTACTCGTTTCATTTAATTATAACTATTTAACTGTTGTCTTAATTTGAAATGTAGCATAACGGTTATGTTAAACTAAATAACTTTCCAAAAAGTCTACCAATATATCTCTATAATTATAATTCATCTTCCCATCCAACCACCATCCACAGTAACAATACTTCCGTTGAGATAAGCAGAGGCATCGGAACTGAGGAATACTATTGTTCCCATCAAATCTTCAGGATTTCCCCAACGTCCTGCAGGTATTCTGTTCAAAATAGCCTGATTTCTTACAGAATCTTCACGTAAAGCCTTAGTATTTGCAGTTGCAATATAACCTGGAGCAATACCATTAACTGTAACTCCCTTGCTAGCCCACTCATTTGCAAGGCCATCACTAATTGTTTTACTCCGCCTTTAGAAGCAGCATAACCAGGCACAGTAATCCCACCTTGAAACGAAAGAAGAGAAGCAATAAACACTACTTTTCCATAGTCATTTTCCACCATTCGTTTCCCTATTTCGCGGGTAAGAATAAACTGTGAAGATAGATTTACTTCAATTACTGTATCCCAGTATTCATCCGGATGCTCAGCAATCGTCTTTCTCATTATTGTACCGGCATTGTTAACTAATATGTCGATCTGGGGACAATCAGCTGTAACCTCTTTAATAAAACTATTCAGTGATTCTCTACTGGAAAAATCACTGACATATGATTTCAAACTCCTTCCCGTTTCGTTTATCATTTTTTTTGTTTCATCAAAATCATCAACATAGGAAACACCAATAAGATCAGCACCTGCCTGAGCTAGTGCAAGTGCATAATACTGTCCTATTCCCTGATTGGAACCAGTTACCAGTGCAGTTTTTCCACTTAAATTAAATTTATCAAGTATCATTTTTTTACTTCCTAAAAAGCTTATTTTAGATCTGCCATTTTTATCCAATCCATATCATCAAAATCTTGGTTCTCACCTCCCATTGACCAGATGAATGAGTAGTTTTTTGTTCCCGCACCCGAGTGAAGTGACCAGCTTGGAGAAAGTACAGCTTCGCCATCTCTAGTAATAATATGTTTGGTTTCATTTGGTTTCCCGATTAAGTGTACAACCAAATCATCTTTTTTTAGATTAAAGTACATATAAACTTCAGATCTACGTTGGTGTGTATGAGCTGGCATAGTATTCCAAACACTACCTACCTCTAACTCAGTTAAGCCCATAACCAACTGGCATGAATTAACACCTCCTGGGAAAATGTATTTATAAATTGTTCTTTCATTTGATGTTTCTAGACTGCCCAATTTTACCGGAGTAGCATTGATAAATTTTGCATGTGTTGTAGGACATTCATTATGAGCTGGATAACTAACAAAATAAAATTTTGCAGGTTTTTTGGAATCAGAGCTTTTGAATTCAATATTTTTAGAGCCACGACCAATGTAGAGTGCATCTTTTAGATTCATTTGAAATGATTTTTTATCTACAACTATGGAGCCTTTACCGCCAATATTAATAACTCCAATTTCCCGTCTTGCAGCAAAATATTTTGCTGCCATTTCTTTTTTTGATGCTGCAAGCAGAAGTACTTTACCCACAGGAACAGCTGAGCCGATTATAGATCTATCAATATCTGAATAAACCATTGGAATTTTATTTTTAGGAAAAAGTTTCACAAGAAATGTTTTAGCCAAATTTTCGGTTGCCATCCTTCTAAATCCATCAGCATCAGGTGAATATCTTACATCCATTTTATTTTCCTTTTATAATAGTACTAATTTTCCTTATTTATAAAATCTTCACGAAGTAAATTAAATACATCAATATTTCTTCTTCAAAACATAAAGCTCCATGTGCAACGTCTGGGGGAGCAATATATGTTGATTGACTATAGGGATGAGAGTATAGCGATGCAATTCCTACTTTCTCAAAGTAAACTTTAACAATCGTAAAATCCTCATTATAGTCATAAATCTTTCTTTTTCGGAATTTTCTTGATAAACTACTAAAGTTATTCAATAATCATTATTATATGCAGCAGCATGTATTGCTTCGAAAATATGAGCCAAAATAATTTGCAATAACTGACACTATTAAACCAGTTGTTTCAATCCGGTTTGAAGACAACTTTCTAACAGCAATATTTGGGCAATATTCAATTTGCTTATAGAATTTTGAATCTTAATGGTAAGTTCATTAGAAATATCCGAATGATTTCATAATACTTAACTAATTGTTACTGTTTATACATCAGGTCTATTAACAACAAGTTTAAATGTAAGCCTTTTTTTGTCTTTTCACTTCTATTGGAAATTTTATATTAACTATATATGGGAAGTATCTTAACGGATCAAGAAATAAATCACTATTAGGTAATAAAAGAGGGATGAGTGGTTAAGCAAATTCAATTTGGCAAGTTGAATAATAGCGCAATCCAATAGAAGTGGTAAATGATAAAATAAAATCTGAAAAATAATTACTCCCTTTTTACTCCCCAAGATTTCCTTTAAAATGACAAACCCTCATAAGACATTGTCCAATAAGGGTTAAAGTGTGGGAGCTACAGGATTCGAACCTGTGACCCCCTGCTTGTAAGGCAGGTGCTCTGAACCAACTGAGCTAAGCTCCCTTTTCGAATTTTTAGAGCTTTAAAATTACTTTATTATTAATTATTATGCAAATTTTATTTCCCAAAGTTTTGATCTTATCTCAACTATTTAATATGTGTAACATAAATAAGCTTACTTACTCTTTCATAACCCGATAAAAACTAAAACTTAACGTCATTTTAATTTGAAATAAATCTCGTATAATTCTAAGATTTCATTTTTAAATTCTTTTGCATCAATACAATAATCGGAAACTTTAAGCTGGCATCCCTCTTCAGAAGGATTAATTTGAAAATGAGAGTGTGCCGTTACAACATCGCCGCAAATCTTTAGATTTTCATCGTCATTTAACCTTTTCATGAAACGCTTAATGGTAGTTGATGATTTTAGAGGTGATTCTTTAATCCAATCTTTTAAGTGATGAGCTGTTGAAATAAAATTGAACAAATAATCTCCATCAATAATAACATCAAGCTTTTCAGAATCACGACATAATTTTTCATAAAGGTTGCGAGGTGTTTGGAAATTATATGATTGTGCCATATCTTTCCCCTCTATGTTTTAGGTTGGTTAAGTTTTATGTAGAATAATTCAATGTAATAATTCCTAATCTGAAAATCAAAACAATTATAATATTTTTAATATAAATGTAAAGTTCCGCAATGAAGAATAAAAAGACAGAACTGATTTTAATAATTATTATTTCTTTTATTAGTTTATTCTTTTGGGATACCGAAATTGTGTATCCCATAAAACTCTTCATTGTTTTAATACATGAAATAAATCATGTTATGGCCGCAATTTTAACTGGTGGTGGGGCGAAAAGTATAATTCTGAACATAGATTTATCAGGCTCAACTATAACTTATGGCGGCAATCAAATTATTATAGCCGCCGCCGGATATCTTGGGAGCCTATTAATAGGAGCAATTCTATATTTATCCTCTTTCAACAAAAAATTATGGAAATGGATTTCTAAAGCTATTGCCATAATTATTACGATTGTATCAATTAATCTAATTCAAGGCGGACTACAAATCTTTTTAAGCTTGGTAATTGCAGCTATATTTTTTTTCTTACCGATTTATTTATCGAAAAATATAAATGAAATCTTTTTAAAATTATTAGGTTTGACTAGTTGCTTATATGTAATTGCTGATATAAAACAGGATCTTCTAACAACGTCCTTAAGAGAAACCGATACTCAAATATTAGAATATTTAACCGATATTCCTTCATTATTAATAGGTTTTATCTGGTTTTTAATATCTATCATAATAGTATATGGTCTAATTAGAATTAGCTTTAGAAATATTAAAAAATCTTAAGGATTTTCTTTAACAAACTTTAATAAAATTAATCCAATTATAAAAAATATTCCTACAGAAAGGATTGCAAATCTTTGGTTTCCCGAAAGAAAACTTACAAATCCAAATACTAACGGACCAACAATAGCAGAACTTTTTCCAAATAAAGAATAAAATCCGAAAAATTCTGTTTTTTTATCGGGAGGTGTTAAGCGGGACATTAAACTTCTGCTTGTCGATTGTGTGGCACCCATGACACTACCGGCAAGCAATCCGACAACGTAAAAGCTCTTTATCATTAATTCTGTAGAATGAAGTCCGGTTGCGGAACTTAGCTCAACAATTATTAGGTTTTCCGGACTACTAGTATAATAGGCTAAAATGACCGTAAAAATCCAAATAAAAAGCGATATAGAAATTGCTTTCTTTTGACCAATTGAGTCAGAGATTACACCGAAAATAACCGAACCAAATATTGCAGTAGTTTGGACTATAATAAAAAATAAAATCAGATCTTCCATAGAAAAATTGAGGGTAGTTGAAGCATAATTTCCTGCAAAAAATATTACTGTATTTACCCCTTCTATATAAAAAAAGAATGCAAGTAGAAAAAGTGTTAAATTTTTATATTCTTTAAGATGTGTAATAGTTGTGTAAACTCTATCCAGTCCGATTTTAAAGTAAGATTTTTGAGGTATAATATTTTTCCGGGTATCATTCAGAAATAAAAATAACGGAATACTAAATACTAAAAAGAAAAATGCAGCCAGCGGGAATGTTTCTTTTATCATTTCATTTTGAATAAATGGAAAGGATATTGCTAAAACAACTAAAGAGCCGAGATAGCCCATAGCAAAACCATAGCCGCTAACGCGCCCGTAACTTTTAATATTTGTAATATCCGGAAGAAATGAATCGTAAAAAACTAAACCGGCTTCAAAGCCAATATTAGCTATTATAAAAAGAATTAAAGCAATATAAATATCACCTGTTCCGGTAAAGTATAGTAAGCTCGTTGGGATAATACACATTAAAGTAAAAAGTAGTAGAAACCTTTTTTTTCCGGCTGAATAATCCGAGATAGCACCTAAAACAGGTGCAATCAATGCTGTAATAAGCATCGAAATACTTATTCCAAAACTCCAATACAGATCACCTATTGACTCACCTTCAGCAATTGTGCTTTTAAAATAGACTGCAAAAATAAATGTTACAACTACAATTGAATATGAAGTATTTGCAAAATCATACAGGGTCCAAATAAATATCTTAAACTTATTCTGATCTGAATTTTTAGTTGGATTGTTTTGGGAGGGAGTTTTCAATAAGGCCTCTTCCTACTTTTTTAATTTTTCCTTCATTTTTCAAATCAACTAAAACCGCATCCAAAATTCCATTAATAAATTTTCCGCTTTTGGCCGTACTAAATTCCTTAGCAATTTCAATTGTTTCATTAATTGTCACTTTTGGTGGAACATCAACAGCATAGAGTAATTCTCCAATGCCAATTCTCAATAATATTTTATCTATTACAGCAATTCTTGAAACATCCCAATTAACTAGTCTTTTCTCAATTTTTTCTTCTATCTCTTTTCTCTCAGCTAATACAAAATTTACAAGTCCTGTACAAAACTCTCTATCTTCTTCTGAATTAATATTTGCCAATTGATCGTTAATAATATCAGACAATCCTCCACCGTTCATTTCATAGGCGTACAATATCTGTAAAACTTTTTCCCGTAATTTTCTTCTTTTAGATTTCATTTCCTTCCGAACTAACTTAATTGATTAAAAGTATTTATTTGATAACTTAATGTTCAAACTGCAAAAAACCAGAAAAAAATTAAACCGATACTATCTCTTAATCTATAATATACAGATTTTTGCAAATTTAATTCATATTCTGATGAAACTACACTAGCTTTTAAACTATAAAAATCTGCCATTTCAGAAATTCTTTTTAAGTGAAATTCGTCTGATATAAACAAAAAATTAACGTCATTATTTGTTTTTGCAAATTGATTTTTCATATATCTAATCTGTTCATTTGTAGTTGAAGTAGTTTCTTCGATTAGAATATTTTTTTTAGAAACACCAAATTTTTCAGTTAAGTAATTCAATGCTGCTTTGGCTTCACTTACTTCGCCGGGGGCATTTCCTCCAGTCAATTGAATTTTTCTTATAACTTTATCTTTATAGAGTTTAGCCCCTTTTTCAATTCTCCCTGAAAATATTGGACTAGGTCTATTTCCACTCCAAACTGCTGCTCCTAAAATAATCCCATAGTCATACTTATTCCCTTTCATTGTAAATTCGTACTTATCATTAAAATATGTAAATGTAAGCGACAGAGTAATTAGAAAAAGTACAAACACAAAAATTGATATAAGAGAAAATAAATATGCAAATAAACTATTTATAACATAGGTATACCATAGAGAAAATAGCACAAATAGAAATAAAATCTGATTGAGGATTAGCAAAATCAGTGGAATAATTTTCTTAAATGGAAAACCAAATAAATAATCATTTGTAAATTCAAGCTTTGCAACATTAAAGAGTAAAATCAAAATTAATGGGAAAAGATACATTAAAGAAATTATAGATAGAAAATTTAAATGACCGATATATATTTGTTTTGAAGAAATTAAAATAATGATGCAGCCTAGTAATAATGCTATTGTTAAAATTAAATTTATTAGATTACCGGTTTTTGAAAAACTAATTGTACTAAGCGGAAGGCCGTTGGAATAGTACTTTATAATTAATAACAGTATTAAATTTATTAATGCTGAGGCACCAATTACATAAATCTTATTACTCGAAGATTTTATCATTATTTACGCGTTAACCTTAAAAATCTTTTTTACAATTAGTATTTGTTATAAATTTTACTCAATTCCAAATACTTCTTTAATATTATTTTCCGAAATAATTTCATTTGAAAGACAATAATATAGTGTTTTTACATCTTTCATTAGTATTATTCAATAACTATAATAATAGGATAAATTAATGTCACACAAAATGGTAATAATTGTGATCCATTTTTTATCAAAATTGTTAATCAGATCAAGAAAACTTGTTCAATGTTTACAGCAATTAACAAGTTTGTTTAATCAAAAGAAAAAATATTGTTATTCGATTTAGATTATTTGAATGCTATATTCGAAATACTTACGACATTCATATTAAAAATTATTGATAGTAAAGATATAAATTTTAGGTGAGGATTACCTTGTAGAACAAATTAAAAGCGCCCATTAGAGGCGCTTTTTTTAGTTTAATTTAAACATAATCGGAACCGAAACATAAACTCTTACTGCTTTACCTCGTTGTTTACCGGGAATAAATTTTGTATTCATAACCGCTGTTACTGCAGCTTCATCGCATCCTGCTCCAATGCCTTTAAGGATTGAAGCGCTTTCAACGTTCCCTTCTTTGTCAATTAATGCTTGGACGATCACTTTGCCTTGTATTCTTGACCGAACTGCAAGATCAGGATATACAACACTATTTTGAAGTGATTTTAATCCTCCTATAATTTCGGGCATATCTTCTAATGCATAAAATATCTCATATTCATCAGTATTGTCGTCATCAAAATATGCCGGTGGATCTTTTCTAACAGAGTCATCTTCAATTAAATCTGTTTCATCAATTTCAACATCTTCTAAGTCTTCATCAACTGGGCTTTCAATAGGAATAACCGGTTTGGGGGGAGGAGGAGGCTCAGGTTTAGAATCAGTAAGAATAACATCATCAAGATTAATTAGTTCCTGTTTTTCTTCCAGTACTATGGCTTCTCTTTCAATTCTTGGGAAATATGTAAATGCTGTTAAAATAAGTAAAATTGAGAGTATGATGCTAATTTCAAAAACTCTTTGGTACTTCATTCTTAGATCAAATTTTGGATTTTTGGGGGGCATAACAATTCTCCTAAATTGTGAAGGTTACATTATTTAACAAATAAAAAAGGAGAATGTTTCTAATTAGCTAAAAAAAGTGAGTGTTGAGCAAAAAAAAGCGCCTAGTTGGCGCTTAATTTTTTAATTTAATTTGAACAAGATTGGTATTGAAACCTGAACTCTAACTGGTTTACCACGTTGTTTCCCAGGCTGGAATCTGGTTTTCATAACAGCATCAACAGCAGCTTCGTCACAACCTGCACCAATGCCTTTAATAACTTCAGCCTTTTGCACATTCCCTGCTTCATCAACAAATGCTTTTACATAAACTCTGCCTTGTACTCCAGCTCTTTTAGCTATTTCAGGATAAATAATTTTCTTCTGAATTCCTTGAATACCGCCAATTGGCTGCGGCATTTCTTCTACGGCAACAAAAAACTCAACTGGAATGTCATCTTCTTCTTCCATAGGTGGAGGTGGTGCCGCTACTTCCTCTTCCAAATCAATTTCCGTATCTTCAATTTCAATATCTTCCAATTCATCATCAGATGGAGCTTCAATAGGTATTGGAGGTTTTGGAGGTGGAGGCGGTGCGGTTTCTTGTTTAGTAATTTCAACATCTTCAACATCTACTAATTCTTGTGCAGCTTCAACTGCCATTTGATCCCCTTCTACTCTTGGGAAAAACTTAAATGCCAGGATCATTAATAAGAGAGAAAGAATTATACTTATCTCAAATACTTTTCTGTATTTAAGTTTTAAGTCTACTTTAGGATTTTTTGGTAAAGCCACTGCTTTCCTCCTTGGTACAAAAAGAATGTGTATTAATTAAGTGTAACTTATAAAATCATTCTTATATTGTCAATTACGATCTTTATTTTAAACAGTAAAAAATTCAATTTGTTTCCAAACCAGAATTATTCTTCTTTATGTATTTTAGAAATAATGCTGAAAAAATAACCCCAACGAAACTTCCAGATAAGTCAGCTAACCAATCTAAAAATTCTGCTGACCTATTTGGCACCAAAATTTGATGCAATTCATCAATAACTCCATAAATAGTACAAGCTAAAAAAGCATAAATAAATGGTGAAAAAGCTAAATTTTTCCATCTTTCTTGAAAATATAAATTTAAACTCAATAAAAAAGCTAGTATAAAATATGCCCCAAAATGTTTTAATTTATCACTTACTTCAATCATACCACTTACATGATCCGAAGGCAGACTTGTACCAATAAACAAAATTATCCAATAAAGAATAAGTGGAATTAAAAGTGCATAAATTCTATTCTTTTTAATAAAACTATACAATAGATTTCCTTAAAAATTTGATGGAATTTGAAAAATCGTCTATTAACTTCTGAGGTGTGATTCCAAATTCAGATTCGTTACGAAGGATTAAATCTGCGGTTAAACCATGAAGATAAACTGCCGAAATTACAGATTTTTCAATGTCATCCTGTTGAGCTAAAAAGGAAGAGATAATTCCGGTTAATACGTCTCCACTTCCGAATTTCGCTAAACCAGGATTACCGGTACTGTTTATAAAAACTTCTCCATCCGGATTAAAAATAATTGTCGGTGCACCTTTTAGTACCAAAAATGAGCCTGTATCCAAAACAAATTTCTTACCGTAATAAAGGAGATTCGATTTTAATTTTTCTAGCTCGATTCCAATTAGTGTCGAAAATTCCTTGTAATGTGGTGTGAGGACTTTATTTAATAAGTCCAATTTTTTATAATTATTATTTCCTAAAGCGAAAAGAGCATCAGCATCAATCACAAATTTTTTGTTAGAATTAACTTTTAATAAATCTAAAACAATATTTTTTGTTTCATTCTCTCGCCCCAAGCCCGGTCCAATTGCTATTGCATCAGCCCATTTAATATTTTCATTTATGTCATCTATATCTTGAGAACTTAAAAATCCTCTCCCTTGATCTTCATATCCACTTACTATTGCAGAATTCATTTCACTCTGAACTATATGCTGAATAGATTTAGGGATTCCAAGAATTCCGGCTCCCGCACCACTTGTCATTGCAGAATTCATTGCAAAAATCGCTGCTCCCGGCATCTTTTGTGACCCAGCAAGTACAAAAATTTTTCCTGCTGAATATTTATGAATATCATCCTCTTTTGTTGGTAAAAAGTTTACTATGTCTTCAGGTTCAATTAAATATTCTGTTGCACTTAATTCGCTAAAGTACTTTTCTCCTATACCAATAGATCCTTTAAGAACTTTCCCCGAATTTAATTTCCCTTTTCCATAGAATAATCCGGTTTTTAGACCTGCTAAAGTAACAGTTAAGTCAGATTTAAAAATATTCTCACCTATTGCCTGATCGAGATTAAGACCGGTTGGCGAGTCAACGGCAATTTTTAAGGCAGGAATAGAATTTAATTTATTGATGATATTATTAAGAGGACCTTTTAACTCACCGATACTACCGGTTCCTAAAATTGCATCTACAATTATTTCACATTTTTGGATTCCGGTTATATCTTTTATGGATCTAAAGTTAGTGATGCCGGAATTTTTATAATCTTTAATGAAATTTGCTAGAATTTTATAATTTAGTAATGCATCTCCCTTAAGTTGTTTTTCCTCACCTAAAAATAAAACCTTAACTTGAAATCCTTTTATCAGTAAATGCCGGGCTAAGGCAAAGCCATCTCCACCGTTATTACCTTTACCGCAAACAATTCCAAAGGTGTATGAGAGATCGATATACGGATATTTTTGAAGAATTGCTTCAGTTATACTGATGGCAGCATTTTCCATTAAAATACTACTTGGGATTTTTAATTCCTTAATAGCATATTCATCTGCAAGTCTTATTTGTTCTGCTGAATAAAGTGGTATCATAATTTTACACTATTCTATAAAAATTACATCTTCATCTAATTCTGTAATTTCCAGCTTATGGTTCTCAATAGGATTAAGTGATATTCTCCTATGGTTCTTAAAATCAAACATGTCCTCGTCGTCGTCAACAACAACTAATTTTATAGTCTCGTATTTTGATACATCTTCTAAAATGTTTTCGTGCTCAAAAAAGTATATTTCCGTATATTTTTCATGTTTTTCATAATATGCCCCTTCAGACATATGACTAAAATCCATAATAATATCATCATCTATCACGGCTTTAAGAATATCTGCAACAAAGGGTAGTATTACTCTGGTTCCATAATATAAACCATTTATGTTTTCTTTCAATACTTTATCTAAAGAATACATTTTAACCTCCATTATAAAAAACTAACCAAACGACTATAAAAATAGGTATCAGTACTGGAATAGCATACTTTAGCCAGTAAGCAAAAAAACTTGGCATTTTAATACCTGATCTTTCACAAATTGATTTGACCATAAAATTAGGACCATTACCGATATATGTCATTGCTCCAAAAAATACGGCTGCAACCGAAATTGCCGAAAGATAAATAGGGTAGCTAATTGATAATTCATTTACTTCATTCACAGAATTAACATCTAATCCAAATTTACCCATTGAGGCACTTAAGAAATTCAAATAAGTTGGAGCATTATCTAAAAATCCGGAGAGCAAACCGGTCGCCCAGTAAAATATTCCGGCATTTAGCTGTTCTCCATAAAGTTTAGCCTGATTTGCTATTAGCTGTAATGCAGGAATCATTGTGGCAAAAATTCCAATAAATAAATATCCTACTTCTTTAATGGGTTCAAAATCAAATTCATTAGCTTTTAATATTTCCTTATCGGCCCCTTTATAAGCAAAATAAACTACTGAAAACATTATTATTTCTCTTATACCAAAAGGAAGAGGCGATAAACTTGGAACCCATGGTATTACAACAGGATCAATAAAAACTGAAATTAAAACTATTAAGAGAAAACCAACATTTTTAAGACCTTTAAATTCGATTTTACCTGAATACTCTTCATCATCATTATGAGACATATTCCTGGAATCAATTATATAAAAAATTATCAACACCACTAAAACAGTTGGGAGCCAGATATACCAAATGTGACCAAAAAACCAAAAGAAGTCTACTCCTCGTAAAAATCCTAAAAACAAAGGGGGATCTCCTATAGGAGTTAAAGCTCCTCCAATATTACTAACAAGAAAAATGAAAAAAACCATTTGATATGCCTTTATCCTTTTTCTGTTAACTTTTATGAACGGTCTAATAAGTAACATTGAAGCACCTGTGGTACCAATAATATTTGCAATTACGGCTCCAATAAAAAGAATTATTACATTTAACATTGGAGTAGACTTTTTATCTACTTTAATTAGTATGCCGCCGGAGGCCACAAAAAGAGATGCTAATAAAGCTATAAATGCTAAATATTCTGCCAAAGTATGGAGCAAACTATGGAAATCTCTCAATACTGCTAAATAATATGTAACCGTTACAAGACCAAGAAAAATCGCAATTTTAGGATAGTGGTGTTCCCAAAAATGATGGTAAAATAACGGACCGGTAGCAATCATTAGCAGAAGTATAACAAAGGGTATTACCATGTATGTTTCTGGTAATGATTGGCTCGATTCTGATGCTGCAAAAAGACTATTCTGCAATTGAGACAATAATATTAAAACAAACAAGATCGTTTTTTTCATAACATGTTTTTCTAGTTTTTAGCTACGGAGTATTTCTATAAATCATTCTTGGAAATGGTATTGTTTCTCTTAAATGCTCTATTCCGCAAATCCAGGTGACAGTTCTTTCAAGACCTAATCCAAAACCCGAATGAGGAACTGATCCATATCTGCGTAAATCCAAATACCATTCAAAATATTTTTGGGGAAGATTATGTTCCTTTATCCTCTCCAATAATAGATCCAAATTATCTTCACGCTGACTTCCACCAATAATTTCTCCATATCCTTCAGGTGCAATAACATCAACCGCTAAAGCAACTTTAGGATTTTCAGGATCCCTTTTCATATAAAATGCCTTAATATCAGCGGGATATCTGTGTATCATTACCGGTTTATCGTATTGTTCGGAAATGATTGTTTCATCCGGGGCTCCAAAATCATCTCCCCATTTAAATTCATGCCCTTTTGATTTTAAAATTTCCACAGCTTCCGTATAAGATACTCTTGGGAATGGTCTTTTAATATTTTCTAACTTAGAAATATCGCGTTCAAGAACTTTCAATTCTTCTTCACAATCCTCTAATACTGTTTGTACAATATATTCAAGGAATTCTTCAGCCAAATCCATATCATCATTTAAATCGTAAAATGCCATTTCAGGCTCTACCATCCAAAATTCAGTAAGGTGTCTTCTGGTTTTAGATTTTTCAGCTCTAAAGGTTGGCCCGAATGTATAAACTTTACCCAGTGCCATTGCTCCGGCCTCAGCATAAAGCTGACCTGATTGAGTAAGATAGGCTTTCCCTAAATCAAAATAATCCATTTCAAATAATGTTGAAGTACCTTCGGCTGCGTTAGGTGTAATGATTGGAGGATCAAATAATGTAAATCCCCTATCATCATAAAAATCACGAATTGCTTTTACAATTCGGTGACGAATTTTTAGTATTGCTGTTTGTTTCTTTGAACGGACCCATAAATGTCTATTGTCAATTAAGAATTCCACCCCATGTTCCTTTGGAGTAATGGGATATTCATGCGACTCTCCGATTAACTTTAGATCAGTAGCATCCAGTTCAAATCCACCGACTGCTCTTGGCTCTTCTTTTACAGTACCGGTAATTTCGAAAGAAGCTTCTTGGGTAACGGAATTTGCCAATTCGAATATTTCCTCAGAAACATTTCCCTTAAAAACGATACATTGCAAATATCCTGTCCCATCTCTTATTATTAAAAACTTTACTTTTCCACTAGATCTTTTGTTAAATAACCAACCTTTGAGTGTAACACTTTTGCTTACATGTTTGGATAAATCTTTGATATAAACGTGAGAAACCATAATTAAACCGATTTTTTTTCAGAATTAAATATTTATAAGATGGGGAAAAATAGCATCTTTTAGGCTAATATACATAGCAAAATAAAATAATATTAACTAAAACTTTTGACTTTTACCTTTTTATTAAAAATTTCTTCGAACAGTCCTTTTCTTCTACTTAAACTCCACAATTCAATTTCAATATTGTTTAAATCATTTTCAACAGAAAAGGTGACAAAATTTTTCGATACATTAACATGAATATATTTGATTAATGAATGATGTGTCCTATCAAATGCATCAGCAATTCTCAGTATTGCTGATAACTTTTGTGTAACCGTTCTCCACTCTTTACTAAGTTGCATATATTCTTCGTGAGATGCTTTAGGATGACTTTTTCTATGATAACGTGCTATACAAGCTATCGTTCTAATTTCATTTTCATTAAAACCAAGTAGCTCACTATTTACAATAATATATTGCGAATGCTTATGATGTTTAGAATGTGCAATATGATAGCCTATATCGTGCAGTTTTGCAGCCGCACTTAAATATTCCTTAAATTTAGGGGGAAGTTTATGTAATTCTGTTAATTGCTCAAATAAATTTTCTGCCAAAATTGCAACCTGAGAACAATGCTTAAAATCAAATTGACTTGATTTTGCAATTTGTTCAACACTTTCCGTTCTAATGCCTCGCGTTATATATGTTTTATTTATGTCAATATCATATTTTATCGAATCAAAAATGATCCCTTCTCTTAACGCGTATCCGGAAATAGTTAATTCATTAATTCCAAGTTGATTAAAAATTGTTGATAGTAAAATAATCCCTGCTGGAATTATATCTGCTCTTTTTACGTCCAGTCCTTTAATTTTTTTTCTTTCTTCAACTTTTTTATGTTTTAATACATTTTCTTCTACTAATTCAAGTTTTTTCTTTGAAAACTTATAATTATTTAGAATTGCCAAAGAAGTTGAACGTTCATCCATAGATTTTATCATCAAACCGGTCGCCATTATTGTTCCGGCTGAACCAACAACTTCATCAATATTATATTTTTCCATAATTTTTGATATATGGAATAGTTCGCCTTCAATCCACTTTCTACAATTTTTAATAGCATGATTTGTCACGGAATAATCGAGAAAGAATTTTTTCGTCAACCTTACAGCACCCAATTTAAGACTATTGGCATAAAGAATTTTTCCACGATACCCTACAACAAATTCAGTACTCCCCCCGCCAATGTCTATACACAAAACACGTTTATTATAAACCGGAACTGATTGTAACACACCTAAATAAATGAGCCTGCCTTCTTCAACACCACTTATTACCTCAACAGTAATACCTGTTTGTTCATGAACTTTTTGCAAAAATTCGGCTTTGTTTAATGATTCCCTTACCGCACTTGTAGCAACAGCTTTTATTTCCGCTTCATGCGATTTAGCTATCCCCACAAATTTTTTAAGGGCACTTATTGCTCTAGCAATTGTATCTGGTTTAATTATTTTGATATCACCGGTACTATCCTCACTAAGTCTAATTACTTCCTTTTCTCTATCAATAATTTCAAATTTCCCATTTTCAGTTATTTCAACAATAACTAAATGAAATGAATTAGTACCGATATCTATAGCTGCTAATTTTTTGTTCATTGTTTTATTTTTCAGTCAATAATTTTTGGGATAGTTCAAAAACATCCTGTGCACTGACATCATTAATAATGTATGATTTTTTAATAAACTTTTTCGTTTTCCCAATTGGCGCGCAGTGAAATGGATTGGAATTTCCAAAAATTGAAATTTGAGAAACGCCTGTAACTCCGCCAAGAAACATTACTTCCGAATCGCATGTAATAAATAAATCTGCAAACGAAAAAATTTTCAATAACTTTTCATAATCAAATTTATTTACATAATGAAGTATTTCAATTTCAGATTCTAAAATTTTCTTTACATCTTCTTCCATTTCATGTTCAACATAAAAGAAAAAATAATCTCCCGTATTGGTAAAAGTATCTATTAAGGTGACTAAACTTTGAATACTCCACCTGTGTGAGGCCTCCTCCGGTTCATTATTTATAACAATAATTTTTTGGTTCTCTTTAATTCCAAATTCTTCTAAAGGATTCTTAACTTTTTTAGAAAATTTCTTTATTTCTTCAAAATTTATATGTCCGGATTTTTTCTTTATCTCTATTGGTTTGAGTAAAGATTGCATAAATTCCAAGTAATGAACATCAGGGTTTTCATCAAACTTTAATTTTACATCATTATTGAAAAAAAGTGAATAAGGATTTCGTTTAGAATCAATTTTAGAAACACCGATTCGGTTTTTGGTAAATACTATTCTTGATAAAAAATGATCTAAAAACTTAAATGAGTTTAAAGATGGGATTAAGGCAACAGCAAATTGCTTAAATAAATATGCTGAATAATCTTGAACACTGATTACATTGTCATCCGGGCTTAAACATAGTAAATCGGAATGTTCATAATTTCGTAAGAGCGGCAGCCATTTTTTTTTAACAATAAGAGTAATTTTGGATTCGGGATATTCCTTTTTAATGGAATAAAAAAGCAACCTACCCGAAAGTAATGCACTTATGTTATTTTCAAGCCAAATTATTAGAAATTCATTTTGATTTTTAGAGGCGTGTTTATTTTTTAAAGATTGATCTGAAAATGATTCCGTTGTTGCCAACGAAAAGGTAAAAAAAATATTCTTATTAAACATTAAACTCTAATTCTTTGAGGAAGATTTATTTGATACATCAATATCTTCAAATTGGGCATCTATAACATCCTTTTTATCAATTTTATTTTTTTTCCCATCAGAGTCATAAACTTTTTCAGAAGACCCTCGGGATTGAGCGGAAAATAAACCCTTAAAAAATTGTATCCCCTTATAAATAAGGTAAGCTAACAGTATTATATATAGAAATTTTAACATTTTTTATACCTTAATCTTAGGATTAAAATACTCGATAAATCCTCTGTCCTTCCTAAATATTTGTTGATATAACTCTTCAAAATCATCTTCTTTATTTACAAAATCAATATCAGTCGTATTTACAATTAGAAGCGGTGTTGAACTGTATTTAAAAAAGAAATTATTATAAGCTTCACTTAATTCTCTGATATAAGAGCGGGAAATGTTTTTTTCAATTGGTCTGCTTCTTTTTTTTATATTATAAATCAATCTATCAACACTGGCTTGTAGAAAAATAACTAAATCAAATTGACGAAGATCTCTTTTTAATAATGGGAATACATTTTCATAAAGTTTTAATTCTTCACCTGATAAATTAAGGTAAGCAAATATTTGATCTTTATCAAAAATGTAATCGGAAACTACAAAATCAGTAAATAAATCTTCCTGATTAAATTGCTCCTGTTGTTTAAACCTGTTAATTAAGAAAAACATTTGTGTCTGAAAGGCATGTCTTTTTCTATCATCATAAAATTTTTCTAGAAAAGGATTTTCTTCAAATTCTTCTTGAACCAGCTTAGCTGATAATTTTTCTGCAAGTTTTTTTGCCAGTGAAGTTTTTCCAGCTCCAATTACTCCTTCAATTGCAATATATTTTGGGCCTTCCAACCATTGCTCCTTAAGATTTATTTACGAATTACTTTTTATTCTTTGATCAAAAACTAATTTATTTTGCTAATAATATATTTATCATTTAGTTTAGATAAAAATGATTTTATATTTTTTTTCTTTACCGGGTGAATTATGGTTTCATCAATCTCAATTAATGGAACTATAACAAAATCTCTGTTTAACAGATCTTTATGAGGAATTGAAAGTTTATCATTTCGTACAACACTATCGCCATACAACAATATATCTATATCGATCTCTCTCGGTCCCCACTTTTCCCTTTTTTTTCTTCCAATTCTATTTTCCAGCTCTTTTACAATATCAAATAAAACATCTAAAGTTATATTTGTATAAAAAGAAATTACACCATTAAGAAAATTTTCCTGCTTTATATTTCCGTAAGCTTTAGTTTCATAAATTGATGATTGCTGAAGTTCATTAAATCTGTTATCAAATCTAAAAAATTCAATTACTTTGTTAATATTATTTTTTTTGTTACCAATATTAGAACCTAACCCTAGGAAAACTTTATTCATCTCTAGCTTTTACCACTTGTGCTTCAACATGATCTATTATTCCTCCAACCGGAACATTATTTTTCCTAACCTTAACATCAATTTTCTCAAGTATGGGGTAAGTTTGTAATAAACTATCTGCAATAATTGTAGCTATAGTCTCGATTAAATAATATTTTTTTTCATGAATAACATTATTTATATGTTTATAAATGCCGTCATAATTAATGGTTTTCGTTAAATCATCTGTTTTAGCAGCTTCACTAAAATCGAAATACATGTCGACATCTGCTTCAAAGTTGCCACCAATAGATTGTTCTTCTTTTAACGCACCATGATAGGCATAAAAAGAAGCTTTTTTTATACGAACAACATTAAGCATTATCTATTTCCTTTTCAATAAATAGGATTTTTTAAGTGCATTAAAATTACCAAATAATATACCTAGAAGCACAAAAAGTGTTCCCAACAAAACCTGCTGAGATAAATTTTCATTAAGAATTAACCAACCTAGCAAAACTGCAATAATTGGTGTAATAAACGAAGATAAAGACAAAATTACGGCATTTATTCTTTTGAGAAGCCAAAAATAAGTACTAAAAGCTAAAACAGTTCCGAAAACAGCGAGATATAATATTGAAAAAATTGCATTTTCATCAAATATCCATTTAGAAGAGTCCTCAAATAAAAAAGCTAAAAAAATCATTGAAATACCGGCAATCAATAAAGGAGGTCCGTTCATTGAAAAGGAATTTAAATGTCCTCCCCATCTCTTAATAACAACGGCTACTAATCCTTGAAAAAGAGCACTTACTATAACAGCCACTAATCCAAGAATATGGTTTTTTATATCAACTTGAAATCCATCGTAAAAAATTATTAATATTCCTATAAATCCCAAAACAACACTAATTAATTTGTATTTATCGGTCTCTTCATTTTCCAGCAAAATAAGGGAAAAAAGAAAAACAGAAAAAGGAAAAACTCCAAATAGAACTGAGGTTAATCCGGAAGGAATAAATTGTTCAGCCCAATAAACCAGGCCAAATGGAATTACAAATGAGAGAAAGCCCATAAAAAAATATAATTTTATTGAAGTTCTATCTTTTTGTAACGGTGCATTTCTCATTTTAATTACTACAAAAATTAAAATTGAAGCAATAAAAAATCTAAGACCGGCTGAAATTAAAGGGGAAAGAGAATCCAATCCTAATCTTATGGCAAGCCACGTTGAACCCCAAACCAGGCTTATAAATGTATAGCCAATAATTATTTTAGCCTTTTCAGCTTTCATATAATTTCCTTAAAGCGATTACACCAAGTGCACGCCCGGAGTTTTTTTTATCTCTTCTGAAAGAATGAAAATTATTTTTTGTAAAACTACAATTATCAGATACTTCTATATGATTTTGCGGGACACCAAATTCCAAAAGCATGTCTTCATTTGCTCTTTTTAAGTCGAGAAAGTATTTGTCATCAATTTTGGATAAGTATTTGGGTTCAAATTTTTTTGTAAAATCTTTACCTACTTTATATTTTTCCTGACAAATAGATGGTCCGAAATAGACAAAGATATCATTTGGCATTGAATTAAATTCTTCAATTAATTTTTGTAATGTTTTGCTTAATATTTGTAATTCAGTTCCTTTCCATCCGGAATGTACGGCAGCAATTATTTGTTGTTTCGAATCATACAAATATATATTTGTACAGTCGGCTGTTGAAATGGCCAATCCCAAGTTTTGCTTATTTGTAATTAATGCATCCCCAACCAGATCATTTGCGAATTCATTTACAACATTAACAATATCACTATGAGTTTGTTTCTGAATAATAACATCCGATTTATTTAATCCAATACTTGAAAAAAGGATGTTTCGATTTTCTAAAACATTTTTTTCATCATCACCAATTGATTTTGACATATTGAAATAAAATTTGTCGTCCGCTTGGTGATTTGATTTTGTACTGAATCCAAAAATTACATTTGGAAATTGAGAAAATATTTTAGTTTTTTTAAGGATCATATAAGATGAATCTTGAAAATTTTTGAGCAAAAATTTACCAAGGTTCTTTGTGGAATCAAAGACGATTGTTTCTATAGAACGAATTTTATCTTATTATAGAATTCAATGGGAAATTTATTATTCTATCAGCGGTTAGGATTTCCGCTTACTATTTTAAGTTTTTCAATGAGTCTAAAATATGAAAACCAAAGGATGTGAGTTCATACTTATTAGCATTATTTAAATTAAGTATCAGTCCAAATTTTAACGGATCTTCAAATTTTAGTTCATCATTATTATTTTCTGTGTATATGTACGGCACTAAATTTAAATTATATTTCCCCCGAATTTCCGTATTTGGATTTACAATTGTTGAATCATTATAAATCCTTCTGTAATATTCTTCGTACGTATCGTTCTGCTCAAGCTGAATATAACCATCATTATAAATAAGAAATACACCTTCATTAGAAGATATGATTCCAGAAATTGGAAGATTAGAATCTAATACATCGTTTTGTGAGAATAGCTGGATTGAGCAAGCTAATAATATTAAAAATATCTTTTTCATAATTAATTTAAGTAACTAATTAGATAATCGTCAAAACTCATTAAAATTCAAGTGCAGCTTACTGCATTAGACTCAGTAAACTACCAGAAATAACTAACAAAAACCTTAGTTGTAAACTGGCAATAATAACTCATTGAAGTATCCGAAAAAGCTAATGAATTTATCTATATTACACGATATTCCATTTACATAAATTCAGCTAATTATTATGAATAAAACCTCATCAAGTCTAAAATTATTGTTTTTACTTTATCGATCATTCTCTTATGTACTATTTTTTATTTATTAAAAATACGCCTATAAAAACCAGAACTGTTGCAAAATAATCAATAAGTTTAATATCCTCGCCTACCAAAACAACTCCAATAGTTAATGCTACAATTGGAGGTATATATGTTACAGCAGAAGCGTTAACGGCACCCAGTTTATTAATAATGTAATAATAAGCAATGTAAGCTATACCGGTTCCAAGCAATCCAAGACCTAGTACTAGTCCTATTGAAGCATGAACATCTGACCAAATATTATTTATGTCGTCAAAACTAACAATTATTAATAGTATAATTAAGCCCAGTCCAAGTTGATATGTCGTTAATGCTGCGGCCGGAATGTTAAGTGAAGTAACATATTTCTTTGCATAAATAAAAGAAACTCCAACGCTTAAAGAACCGCCTACCATATAAATTAAACCTTCAATATTTGTGGAAGATAAATCTCCGCTAAACGGATTAGCAATTATAACAACTCCAATAAATCCAACAAGAACACCAATAATTTTTAATAACGAAATTTTCTCTTGTTTTAAAAATATCATTGCAGTGATAAATGCAAAGATAGGAATCGCACCACTCAATGCTCCAGCTATTCCTGATAATAATAATGAAGCTCCCTTAACAAAACCATAGTAATAAACAACTGTTGCCAATAATGACATTACAAAATAATGTCTGGCATGTTTCAAGTGTGTTTTCTTAAGAATACCATTAAAATATGAATAGATTACCACTGGGATAAATCCAAAGAGTACACGAAATAAAACAATTTGGGAAGCAGAAATATATTCCGAAGCCATTTTCATATAAATGAAATTACTCCCCCATACAATTCCCAGAAACCAAAATGATAAAATTGGTAAATGTTTCAATTAACCTTCTATATCAATTAATTCAAATAGAAAAATACAATTTTTCACTTTATAAATTTTATGAATTGTTTTTATTATTTCTATTAGATAATTTTATATATTTTTGGTGTTATTATGAAATTAAATCATTTATTATTAGTAAAAACTGTTGCGGAAGTAGGTAGTCTAATAAAAGCCAGCAAGAAACTTCATTTATCCCAACCGGCTTTAAGCCACCAATTAAAAGATTTAGAAGAATATTTAAATATTGAAGTTTTTAAGAGAATAGGCAAATCTCTTAAACTAACCGATGTTGGAAAAAGAATCTTAAAATCAGCAAATGAAATAATAGATAATGTAAATAATTTAGAAAAGGATATTAAATCGAATTTCTTAAATTCAGTAAAAGAAATTACATTAGCTTCTAGTTGTTATACTGGATATTATTGGCTCCCAAATATTATTAAAGAGTTTACTAAAGATAATGAGAATGTTGAAATAAATATTTCACATGAGGCAACAGATGATCCAATAGGCTTTTTACTTGAAAATAATATAGACTTGGCGATTGTAAGTAGAAAAAAAAGAAATCCAAACATCGAATACCTTCCAGTCTTCAAAGACAAGCTTGTAGTTATTGTTTCAAAAAATCATGAATGGAAGGATAGAAAATCAATAAATATTGAAGAATTCCAAGATCAGAAAGTAATTATTTATCCTCGACCAATAACAGCTTTTCAAAATCTCTTAAATCAAAATAAAGTTACACCATTCAAAAAAATAAAAGTTCAATTAACTGAAGCTCGAGTTGAGATGGTTAAAGCTAATCTTGGAGTTTCAGTAATGGCAAATTGGGCTGTAAAACCATATATAGAACGAAATGAAATTATTCCAATTAATCTTACAAAAAACGGTATTATTAGAACTTGGTATGCTGCATATAGAAAAAATGATTCGAAAAAAAACTTAATATTAAGCTTACTACCACTAATCAAAAAGAAAATGAAAAAAAAGCCGATATAATTTATCGGCTTTTCAACAAACTTTCACTATATATGTTTCAAAGATTCTTCTAAATCAAGAAGAAGATCTTCAACACGTTCAAGACCAATTGCCAAACGAACTCCCCCAGCATCTAATCCCCTTTCTTCCAATTTATCAGCAGGTACAACAGAATGCGTCATTGAAGCAGGATGTTCGATAAGTGTTCGTGTATGCCCTAAACTAACAGCCAAAGTCATGGTATACGAATGATCAGCAATATGGTTCATCAAAATTCTTCCATTTTCTTTTGTCTCTTCCGGGGTATCTCCCTTGAGCACAAAATAAATCAAACTTCCCGGGGCAAAATTTCCGTAAAAATCAATCATTTGTTCTTTTGCTAATTCATACTGCGGATGTGATTTTAACCCAGGATATATAGCTTTTTCAACTTTAGGATGATTTTCTAAATATTCAGCTATTCTAAGAGAAGATTTAATTTGCTGTCTTTGCCTTAATGCTAAAGAAGGCAAACCGTATGTTAATATTGCCCAGGCACTTTTCGTATTTAAGACAGCTCCAAAATCTTTTCTATATAATAACAGTGCATCTCTGTACTTATTTTTACCAATTACAACTCCACCCATATCGGTTCCGAATCCACCAATTCCTTTAGTTAATGAGTGAACCGTAAAATCGGCACCTAATTCAATTGGTCTTTGGCTAAACGGAGTAGCAAAGGTATTATCTACAACAATTGTTATTTTCTTTTCTTCTTCCCTTGTTTCATTAATTTCATCAATTATTTTTCTTAATTCAATAATGTTAACAATATCCAAATTCGGATTTGCAGGAGTTTCAAAATAAATGACCTTTGTATTCTCCGTAAGTACGGAATTCATATTATTAAGGTCGGTTAAATCAACAGGATTAACTTTTATATTATATTTTGGATACCAATTATTAAATAATGAAATTGTGCATCCATATAAAGTTGTATGAGTAATTATTTCATCACCGGATTTTGTTAAAATACCTAGAACACCGGAAATTGCACTCATACCACTTGTAAATGTTACTGCCATTTCACCTTTTTCAACATGAGCAAGATTCTCTTCCAACATATCCTTATTAGGTTCACCTAGTCTATCATATATAAATATAGGGGACTCATGCCCATGTGCCTCAGTTTGTGCAAATTGCATAAATCCTTCAGCGCCGCGTTCAACAGAATCTAATCTAAAAGTAGTTGATGAAGAAATCGGTGCAGTTACATGATGGCTATAATCCCATTTGTTTGATACATTCTTTCCATAAATTAAATGAGTATCCATTGAATATTTTTCATCGATATCGTTTTCTTTAGTTTTAGTATTTTCAGCCATTTCGGCCTCCATTAATTATTTCTTAAATTTTAAACCGGTATTTTCGTTTGGAATTTTATTGTTGACATAACGAATGATGTTTTAATTTTTCCAATATTCTCAATTGCGGTCAATTTTTCCAGCAAAAATGCTTCGTAAGTCCTAATATTTTCAACAATTACTTTCAAGATAAAATCATTTTCACCGGCAATATGATAACATTCTAAAACTTCCGGTAAAGCTTCAATTGCTTTCCAAAATTTTTGTACATTTTTAGCAGAATGACCTGCAAGTGAGAGTGAGACAAATGCAATTGTCTCTTTACCTAATTTTTCAGGGTTTACAATGGCTACTCTTTTTGCAATGATTCCATTTGATTCTAATTTTCTCACACGGTCAAAAACAGTAGTTGTTGGAAGATTTAATCTCTCAGCAAGTTCTGCATTAGTAATCGAACTGTCTTCCTGCAATTCATTTAATATTTCTCTATTAATTTTGTCGAGTTTTTTCATAATAATCGTAATTTATTCGGAATTATTAATATATTATTGCTAAATATAGCAATAATATCAATAATTATCAATTATCTTACGGATTTTTGAGAGGTGCTGTAAATAAGCTGTCTTAAAATAATTTAATTTTTTCGAGTTGAATTTATTAAAAAATCGACCTATTGGAAATTTCTTATTTCATAGCTTGTTCAATATCTGTAATTAAATCTTCGCTATCTTCTATCCCAACAGAAATACGAATTAATGAATCTGAAATACCTGCTTTAATTCTTTTCATTTTAGGCAATGAGGAATGAGACATAGACGCAGGATGTGCAATTAGTGTTTCAACTCCCCCCAGGCTTTCAGCCAATGTAAATAATTTTGTTTTTCTAATAAATTTCTTTACAAGTCTAATATTTTCAAATTCTACTGAAATAACTCCGCCAAAACCGGACATTTGTCTTTTTGCAAGCTTATGTTGAGGGTGAAATTTAAGTCCGGGATAATAAATATTTTTAACGAATGAACATCCGCTTAAATATTTCGCAACAGTCTCGGCATTTGCATTATGTTGTTTCATCCTCAAAGCTAATGTTTTAGTCGAACGTAAAATCAACCAACAATCAAATGGTGAAGGAATTGCACCAATTGATTTTTGAGAATACCTTAAACTTTCTTCATAATCTTTATCGTTTGTAATTACAATACCGCTTATTACATCACTATGACCGTTAAGATACTTTGAGGAACTATGAACAACAATATCCGCACCTAGAAGAAGGGGATTTTGAAAAAACGGTGTCATAAAAGTATTATCAACTACACATAACAAATTATTATTTTTACAAATTTCGCTAATGGATTTAATATCAGAAAGTATTAATAACGGATTTGTTGGTGTTTCAAGAAACACCATCCTGGTATTTTCCTTTATTGATTTTTTAATTTTGTTTGAATCAGTAGTATCTATCCAAGAAAATTCAATTCCATAATTTTTAATTATAGTGTCAAAAAGTCTATAAGATCCGCCATATAAATTTTCAGTGGCAATTACGTGCTCACCTTTTTTAACTAATCCCATAACAGCATTTATAGCAGCTAATCCTGATGCAAATGCAACTCCGTACTTCCCTTTTTCAAGAGCTGCTATATTTTGCTCCATTGATTCTCTTGTGTGGTTTTGCACCCTTCCGTATTCATAACCTTTATTGATACCTAAGGCTTCCTGGGCATATGTTGAAGTCATTTGAATTGGAGTAACAACTGCTCCGGTTGTTTTATCCGGCTCCTGACCGGCATGAATGGCATCTGTTGAAAAGCCCATTATATTCCTTTTATCAAAATTAGAGAACTGTGCAAATTATAAAATTATACTAACAAATTGAATTTTCTATTTTAATAAATAGAAGTCGGAATTACTTTTTAACTGTGGTGATTAGTTTAACTTTAGCTTTGTTATCCACTTTTCATTATATATGGTACTTAAATACTTATAGCCCGAATCACAAAAGATTGTTACAATATTCTTGACAGAATCCATTTCTTCTGCAATTTTTAGAGCACCATATATATTTGCCCCGCTTGATCCTCCGGCAATAATACCCTCTTCATAGGCTAATTTCTTTGTCCATCCAATTGCTTTTTTATCCGATACCTGAATGATATCATCAAGTTGATCAAGCTTAGCCGTTCTTATTAAAAACTCATCTCCAATTCCTTCTAAATAATACCGGGATGGTTTAATTAGTTTCTTATCCTTGAAATAATTATAAAATACAGACCCGATTGGATCTATTCCAATAATTTTTATTTTCGGATTCTTTTCTTTTAAATATTTCCCGGCTCCAAATAGTGATCCGCCGGTTCCAATTCCGGCTATTAAAACATCAATTTTTCCGTTTGTCTGCTTCCAAATTTCCGGACCTAATGTTTTATAATGTGCCTCATTATTATCTAAATTATTGTGTTGATCAATATAAAAATAGTTTTTGTTTTTTGAAGCTAATGTTGCAGCATAATTATTATAGGAATTTGGATCCTCGGGTGGAATAGAAGCGTCTACTTCAATTACATCCACACCAAGAACCTTTAACATATTTATTTTTTCTGCGGAAGTAGTATCTCTTATAACTATTTTAAGTTTATATCCTTTTTGAATTGCCACAATAGCCAGTCCCATTGCAGTATTGCCGGAAGAGTTTTCTATAATTGTATCACCATGTTTAATTTTTCCATCAAGCTCTGCCTTTTCAATCATATATTTAGCTATTCGGTCCTTTACGCTGCCCCGGGATTCATAAATTCAAGCTTTGCAAAAATATTCGCATTAACATTGCTACTAATTTTATTGAGTTTTACGAGAGGAGTATTACCAATTGAAGAAAGCAGACAATTATTCATTGACTAAACTGTAGCCTCTGAGAAAATCTGCAATTTTCATTTTTTTTCTGCCCTCCGGTTGTATTTCCAGAATATCCAAAGCATTGGTAGAAGTTCCAACGGAAATTTCATTTTTCGTTTGTTTTATTTCAGATGGATTTAATTTTTTTGCTATATCAATTTTAGCTTCAAAAATTTTGTAATTCTTGTTATTCAAATTAAAAAAAGCACCTGGATAAGGTGATAAACCTCGTATTAAGTTATTAATTTCTTGGGCACTTTTATTCCAATCAATCTTACAAAATTCTTTACTAATTTTTGGGGCAGGTGTTGCAAATGAATTATCCTGAGAAATCAGTTCTACAGAATTTGTGTTAATAAGTTCAACTGTTTTAAGAACTAAATCAGCACCAACTAAACTCATTTTATCATGCAGCGATCCAAAATTATCAGATTCTTCAATTGATAGTTTTTTTCTTAAAATAATATTACCGGTATCAACTTTTTTTTCAAGAAAAAAAGTTGTTAAACCTGTTTCTTCCTCTCCATTAATAATTGCCCATTGAATTGGTGCAGCACCTCTGTATTTAGGCAGTAACGAACCATGTAAATTGAATGATCCTTTTGAAGGCATGCTAAATATTTTTTCCGGTAATATTCTGAAAGCTACAATTACAAATAAATCGGCATCAAGTAATTTTAATTCTTCTTCAAATTCATCACTTTTTAAATTTTCAGGAGTAATCACCCTTATGGAATTATCTATGGCAAACTGTTTTACGGGTGTAACTGAAACATTTCTACCACGCCCCCGCTGTTTGTCCGGTGCCGTAACCACAGCAACAACTTTATGTTCACTTTCAATTAAAATTTTTAATGAGGGAATTGCAAATTCAGGGGTTCCAAAAAATACTATACGCATTAGGCTATAAACTCTTTTTTATCAGTAATTGGATATTCACATTCAACTTCACGATCACTTATTAACATTAATAAATCTTGCATTTTTTTTCTTTCTTCATCATTTACTCTATCCGGAATCATTTTACCAATCAGATGATCATATTCATGCAATATTACTCGTGCAAATAAACCACTCGCTTCAATTTCTTCTTCTTGTTCGGCAGGACTCAAATATTTAACAATAATGTTTTCCGCTCTTTCAATATCTACTCTAAGTTCAGGTAAACTTAAACAGCCTTCTTCCATAATTATTTTTTCATCAGACTGCTTAATTATTTTAGGATTTATCATTACAATTGGTTTTATATGTTCATACTCTTCTACCGGTGAAACATCTATTACAAAAATCTGCTTATCAAGTCCAACTTGATTACCTGCTAAACCAATACCATTTGCATTACGCATTGTTAAGAACATATTTTGTATTATAGTAATTATTTCATCATCCACCGTATTTATTGGTTTTGCGGTTTTTCGTAATATTTTATCGCCATAAATTGTTATTGGTAATATTGCCATAAACACCCAAGAGTTATTATTCTCATTTCCATATGCTAAAATAATTAACTGTGTTGCAAGAATAAAGTAAATTAAATTCTAAACAAATCTTTAGGTAAAAAAAATCCCGATGAAAAATCGGGATTTTTAATTTGAATGGAAAAGCTATTTTATTTCTATTGTTTTGGGTTTTACCCTCTCCACTTTCGGAAGATGAACCAGTAATTTTCCATTTTCCAATTTGGCATCAATTTTATTTTCATCTACACTATCGGAAAGCTTAAATTTTCTGTAATAATTACTGGAATCAATTTCTTTCACAAGATATTTCCTTTGGAACTCCCCCAAGAAATTAGTTCTTCCCATTATTACTAAATCACCTTCTTCAATTTTTACTTTAACATCTTCTTTAGCGACACCAGGCATATTTGCAACTAGGAAGTAGTCGTCATTAGTTTCATATATATCAATTAAAGGTGCTACCCAAGATTCTTTTTCTAAAGCTTCTTCCCAGCTTCTTCTTTCTTCAACCCTTGTTAAAGCTTTTGTTTCTTCCATTATGTTTCTCCTTAGTTTTACTTTTTGTCATCGTCATCAACTACTTCATAAGAAGCATCCTGAACTTCATTTTCATCCTTAGGAGCTTCATCTTGTTGACCTGCTCCAGCATCGGCACCCGGCTGAGGTTCTGCACCTGGTTGTCCGTCAGCGCCAGGTTGTTGATAAAGATTTTGAGCAATTTCTCCCCAAACTTTATTCAATTGTTCTGTAGCTGATTTTATAGTTTCAATGTTATCAGTTTTTAATGCTTCTTCTACTTTTGTAATTTCTGCTTCGAGTTTTGATTTAGCATCAGCAGGAATTTTATCTTTTAATTCGTCAATTTGTTTTTTTGTTTGGAAAACAAGGTTATCGGCATTATTTCTTACTTCCACAGCTTCCTTTTTCTTCTTATCTTCTGCAGCATTTTCTTTTGCTTTATTCTTCATTTCCTCAATTTCTTGTTCACTCAATCCACTTGAAGAAGTAATTCTAATACTTTGTTCTTTTCCACTGGCTTTATCTTTTGCCGATACATGCATGATTCCATTTGCATCAATATCAAAAGTAACTTCAATTTGCGGAATTCCTCTTGGAGAAGGTGGAATTCCATCTAAATGAAATCTGCCTAATGTTCTATTATCAGCGGCCATAGATCTTTCCCCCTGTAGAATATGAATCTCTACGGAAGGTTGATTATCAGCAGCTGTTGAAAACACTTCGCTTTTCTTTGTTGGAATTGTAGTATTGGCATCAATTAATTTTGTCATCACACTGCCTAAGGTTTCAATTCCCAAAGATAGAGGAGTAACATCCAGCAACAATACATCTTTTACATCGCCGGCAAGTACACCACCTTGAATAGCAGCACCAATAGCAACAACTTCATCAGGATTAACTCCTTTATGGGGTTCTTTACCAAATATTCTTTTTACCAGTTCCTGAACTTTTGGGACTCTTGTTGATCCACCCACAAGTATTACTTCATCAATTTCAGAAGGAGATACACCAGCATCCTTGATTGCTTGTTCACATGGTCCGGCAGATCTTTCAACTAAATCGTCAACTAATTGTTCAAATTTCGCTTTAGTCATTGTAATATTTAAATGTTTAGGTCCGTCTTGTGTTGCTGTAACAAATGGTAAATTAACATCAGTTTGTGATGTTGAGGATAATTCAATTTTAGCTTTTTCCGCACCTTCTTTAAGTCTTTGAAGCGCCATAGGATCTTTTCTTAAATCAATATTTTCTTGTTTCAAAAATTCGTCTGCTAAATAATCAATTATTCTTTGATCAAAATCATCGCCACCTAAATGTGTGTCACCATTGGTTGATTTAACTTCAAACACCCCATCACCCAATTGTAATACAGAAATATCAAATGTACCACCGCCAAGATCATAAACAGCTACTATTTGTTCTTTATTCTTTTTGTCCAAACCATAAGACAATGCAGCTGCTGTTGGTTCATTAATGATTCGTTTAACAGAAAGTCCGGCAATTTCACCGGCATCTTTTGTTGCTTGTCTTTGAGCATCATTAAAATAAGCAGGTACGGTTATTACAGCTTCAGTTACTTCTTGCCCAAGATAATCTTCTGCTGTTTTTTTCATTTTCTGCAATACCATTGCACTTATTTCCGGAGGAGAATAAACTCTATCATCAATTTGAATTCTGGCTGAACCATTATCTCCTGAGATGACTTTATAAGGTACTTCCGAAATTTCCGTGCTAACCTCTTCATACCTTCTACCCATGAATCTCTTTACAGAGAAAACAGTATTTATAGGATTTGTAACAGCTTGTCTTTTAGCAGGCTGACCAACTAATCGATCTCCATTCTTTGCAAATCCAATAACGGATGGAGTAGTTCTTCCACCTTCAGAATTTGGTATTACAACCGGTTCGTTCCCTTCCATTACCGCAACGCATGAGTTAGTCGTTCCTAAATCTATTCCTATAATCTTACCCATTATTTTTCTCCTTTAATTTTTTCTGATTGTCATTTCGAGCCTGACTGCCGAATGGCAGACAATATGAGAAATCTCCCTAGATTCCCACGTAACTAGCCCAAGATTATTGGGCTAGTTCCTCAGGATGACAAAATGTTTTATTCAATTATTTAATTTAGTTCTATAACTCTTTCTTTAGCTTCTTTTGGTTCTATTTTATTTAATTTAATTTCTAATGTTCCACTTTTAAAGTTTGCATCAACATTATCCGAATCTACTTCAACCGGGAGAGTAAAACTTCTTTTGAACTTACCAAAACTTCTTTCTTCCCTATAATAGTTTTGCTCTTTTTCTTCATTTACTTTTTTCTTTTCGCCTTCAATTGTTAAAATGTTATCTTGCAATGTAATTTTTAGATCATCTTTTGATACACCTGGAATTTCTGCCAAAATTAAAAAGTTTTTATCGTTTTCAGAAATATCAATCCTTGGTGAAAAAGATTCATTTCCATAATTACGGAAAGTGGGGAAATCATCGAATATTCTTTGAAACCGATTTGACAAATGGTCAAAGTTTCTCATTGGTTCGAATCTTAAAAGTGTCATGTTAATTTCTCCTAATATATTTTTTTGTTAATTTTTTTGTTAATTTTTTTGATTTTTGCTACTTTCTATGCAAAGCTTGTGCCAGATAAATCAATTCTTTTAAGTGGTTATTTTATAAGAACTTATGGAGAATGTTAAAAACTAGTCATATTGCGTCATTTTGTCTCATAGTGGTTATTATGACAGACTTACTCATTTTTTGACATATAAATTGCCATAATGACTTATTTTTTATTTCGGAGGGAATGTGTTTAATATTGAAGATTTTGATATAAAACTAGATACAAAAAATCTAGGTAGGAACTTTATATATAGCGAAGAAATACCTTCTACAAATTCATTTCTACTAAATAATTTAGAAGATTTCAACCACGGAACAACAATTTTAAGTGAATTTCAACAAGAAGGAAAAGGGAGATTAAATAGACCTTGGTTTAGTAACAAGGGACAAAATTTAACTTTTTCAATATTACTAGCCAAAAATATTAATAGATATAACCCAAATCATATTAGTTTAGCTGCTTCTTTGGCTGTTTCATATGCAATTGAAAACTTATTTCAATTAAAAACAAATCTCAAATGGCCTAATGATGTGCTTATTAACAATAAAAAAGTAAGCGGAATTTTATTGGAATCTTCCTCACAGGGTTCTGAAATTACAAAAATTGTAATCGGAATAGGAATAAATGTTAATCAGACAAAATTTATAGGTGATTTTAAGTTACAACCAACATCCGTTAAATTCGAACTTAAAAAGGAAATTCAAAGAGAGAGATTATTGAGTGAAATTCTAAATGTCTTTGAAAACCTTATTAGAGATCCTAAAGAATGCTCCAAAAAAGTATTAAATGATTGGAGAGATAAATGCAGAATGATTGGAGAACCGGTTTCAATTACAATTGGTGATGAAAAAAAATACGGGATTTTTTACGATTTAGACGCAAATGGATTTTTAATTCTAAAATCAGGAGACAAAATAGAAAAGATAACTAGCGGAGATGTTTCCATAAGGTAAATAATTATGCAAATTTATTTAGACAATGCTGCAACGACAAAAATACATCCGAAAGTAATAGAAAAAATGCTGCCATATTTAAGAGATAATTATGGCAATCCTTCATCAATACATTCTTGGGGAAGAAAATCAAGAGTAGCAATTGAAGAATCGAGAGAAATTATTGCTGATTTTATAAATGCAGATCCAAGTGAAATTTATTTTACAAGCTGCGGCACAGAGGCTACTAATTTTATCATTAATGGAATTTCTCTTTGCGAAAAAGAGGAATCCGGTAAAAATCTTTTAATTACTTCAGCCGGCGACCACAAAGCCACTTTGCAATCAATTCGTAACCTGGAGTCTAAAGGTTTTAATTCAACAATTTTGAAACTTAATAAAGACTTTACTATTGAGACGGAAAGATTTGGGGAATTTGCAGATAAAAACACTTCCCTATTATCAGTTGTGCATGTTAATAATGAAATAGGTACAATTAACAATTTATCCGAGCTGGTGGGTGTTAGCAAAGGTTACTATACGCACACAGATGCTGTACAGAGCTTTGGTAAAATCAAAATAGATGTAAATAAATTAGGAATACATTCACTTTCTGCTTCAGCACATAAGTTATATGGACCTAAAGGAATTGGTATTGCCTACGTTAAAAGTGAAACACCAATGCATTCGTTTATTCTGGGTGGCGGACAAGAACGTAATAGAAGAGCCGGAACGGAAAATGTTGCATCAATTGTTGGTTTTGCTGAAGCAGTTACAGTAGCAAAAGAAAATATGGAAGAGAATTTTAAAAGAGTATCCGAATTAAGAAAATATCTTAAGAACGGTTTGGATGCATCAATAAATGGATTATTTTTTAACGAATCCGAAATAAATTCACCTTATATACTCAGTGTAACATTTGACCCGGAATTGTATAACAATGATTCTGAAGCAATTTTAATGTATTTGGATATAAATGGTATAGCAGCCTCATCAGGTTCGGCATGTGCCTCCGGAACCCTTAAACCATCTCATGTTATCTTATCTGCAGGATATCCGGAAAAATACGCAAACGGAACACTTCGATTTTCTTTTTCGAGTGAGAATACTTTTGAAGAAATGAAATACGCTATAGAAATAATGAAAAGGTTATCACAAAAAATTAGGAAATGAGCTAATAGTTAATATTGTTGTTTGATTTGTTCTAATATTTGTGTTTGTTCAGCAAATAATAGAACATCGGCAAATACAAAACAACAATAATAGATGATAACAATATGCCACCGACGATACTTAAACTTAAACTTTTCCAGAAGGTAGCTTCTACGCTAATAAGTAATGGTATCAAAGCTGCAATAGTTGTTAATGTTGTAGTAAAAATGGGTCTTAGTCTTTCCGAAGCTAATTTAATTATTGATACTAAATCAGACTTTACTTTACCTTTAGAGATATGATCTGTAAGAATTATGGAATTATTAACCACCAAACCAATAAGTAAAAGTATTCCAGCATAAGCTCCCCTGTCTAAATTATATTCTCCAAAATAAAAAAGAAAAAACGTGCCTATTATTGCAAAAGGAATTGCAGTAATAATTAAGACCGGCTTTTTTAGTGATTCAAATAAACTTGCCGAGATCATAAATATTAGAATAACAGCAAAAAGCAGAATATTCCATACATCAATTTCTTCTTCTTCACCAAAACGGAATTTAAACTCTCTCTTCTCAATAGAATAGCCCTCATTAATATTCATATTAGCTATAGAAGATTTTACAAACTCATTACCATATTTATAAGGACCTTTATAATCAAAAGTTATGTAACGAATATACTGCTGGTTTTCTCTATTGATCGAGGACAATACTTTCTTTACTTCAAAGTTAATGACGTCTTTAATTTTTAAAATACTTCCTTTGTCACCTCTAATTATCAAATTTTCCAACTCATCTAATTGAATACTATTATAATTAGAAAACTTAATACTGTACTTCACTTCATCATTATCAATATTGAAAGTATTCCAGCTTAAATTCCCAGCCGTATTCTTCGTTAAGTTCTGAATAATTTCATCTGATGAAATGTCATAATTTAGAAGCTTTTCTCTATCAACAGCGGCAATAATTTCATAAGTGTCTTTTGCCCAATAATATTCCGATTTATCAATATCAATATTATCGATACGAGGATTTCTAGAGATCATCGTACTGAATTCTTCTGCAAGTTCTTTTGTCTTCAGATAGTTAAATCCTTTTGCTATTACCGAAAAGTTACTAAATGACTCCCCGGAATTTGAAAATCCAGGGCCAAAACCATAAACGGAAACATTTAAACCCCCTAATCTTGTTGCATAGGAAGTAAGATAATTTTTTAATATATACGGAAATGATGTCTGACTTTGTTCATTTGAAAATTCAACTCTTAAACTCGCGTTTTCTTCATCGTTAATGTTGGTTATTAAATTTTTTATATCGTTTTTATACCTCAATATTTCCGTCTCAAAATTTTTAGTTAAATTATTAATTCTCTCTATTTTATTTCCGTTTGGCAGTTCAAGCCTGACATAAATATATGTTTCGTCTCCAAATTGCCATACCTCTCCCCGACTTATATGATTAAAGAAGATATTTAAACTCCCACCAAAAATATAATTGAAAAAAGGTTTAACCTCTGCAAATATTTCGGAATCAAACACTGAGTTATAAAGAGTATCAACAACCGGAGTTTCTATTCTAGTAGGTAACAACCAGACCGGTAATCCAATTATTAACACTAACGCAATAATGCATAATTTTTTCCAACGATTTATAAATCGAACGATTATACCATATAATTTTTCTCCAATACTAATCTTGGTATTCATTCTTTGTTTTAGATATTTGCTCATAAATCTAATGTAGAGCATCGGAATAATTGTAAATGAAACAATTAGTGAGGCAAATAACGTTGAAATTACTCCCAGTGCAAATTGTTCAAAATATAACCTCAGCTCACCGGTTAAAAATAATAAAGGAACAAACACTGCAATTGTTGTAAGAGTAGAAGCAAATACGGGCTTGAATATATTTTTTAATATAATTGTAAGTCTTTTTAATCCGTTATCAGTATAGTGTTGTTCAATATAATCAACAACAACAATTGAATTATCGACCATAAACCCAAAGCCAAGAATAAAAGCTGAAATTGTTAGAATATTTAATGGCAGCTCAAAAAGAAAAAAAAGTAGAAAAGAAAAAAAGAGAGAGAATATAATAGATGTTACAATTATAAATGAAATTATTAGTGATCTAAATACTATCAGAAGTACCAATACTATAATAAGAAATGAATAAACTGCATTTTCCGTAAGTTCTTCCAATTCATCCCTTATTGCCTCGCTCTTATCAATTTCTTTGATAACTATATAACCATCCGGTAATTTTTCCTCTAGCTTGTTTATTTTCTTATAAACGTTTTGAGCAACATCTAAAGTATTGCTGCCTAATTCTTTGCTAATAATTAAAGAAACTGTTTCCTTCCCATTTATTCTATAATAATTACTAGTCTCTCTAAAATCATCAGTTACAGCTCCTATATCT
>Ga0209633_10000266_pt1 | contig 62626 bp, 82 predicted proteins | sample Cruoilmetagenom1_FD_187290 | JGI IMG/M metagenome (GOLD analysis project Ga0209633, IMG submission 187290) | Oil polluted marine microbial communities from Coal Oil Point, Santa Barbara, California, USA - Sample 1 (SPAdes) (version 2) | ecosystem: Environmental > Aquatic > Marine > Oil seeps ... | reverse complement strand
TACCGCCGCCAAATGCATCCTCCGCCCACTTGATCATTTCTTCTTCTGGATCGTCAGCATCAAATAAAGCTGCAATGGCCTTCGCAATCCCGATCGGGACGGTAGCACCAAGACCACCGATTACCCCCCCAGATAAGGCCATGTATGCCGCTGCGCCATATTGCTTTTTAACAAGCCCAAGCCTTATCATTTCTTGCAGATAATTGTGGGTGAATGTTTGGAACACGTAAGTCATCTGTAAAACTCTTGCTCCAATATGTTCACCCCTCATATGGTACGGTCGGTTCCCTTTTTCATATACACCGTGGGCTACATCAGAAGCATTCCTGGCTTTAAGCAACAATGTTTCATGAAGTTTGCCGGAAGTATCTCGTAGCCGGACATTATTCTTTTTACATAAGGCCATGTAATTTGCGCCTATAGTGGTTGCTCTGTTGATCTTTTCCGTTACCCCGAACATCCACATAGATTTGTCTATAACTTGGCCCCAGGCCTTACCGTACTTGTTCTGGAGGGCATTTAACGCTTCCATATTGAACTGCGGAGCGTCCCAGCCCCGCTTTTCTATTTCTTGGAATAAATCAGACTGACCAATATCTTTTAATGTTCCAGTTCTGAATTTACCGTATGCTATTCCAGCACTGCCTATATGCTTGAAAGCTTGTCTGAATGAAATCTTACTGGCCTTGTCTGATAATTCTCCAACCATCGTAGCAGGTACACCCATAACCATATTTGTTAAATTCACAGCAGCGGAACTCACCCTGGCTCCTAAATACCAAACAACAGCCATACCTTTAAGCGTTCCAACAATCCTGTCTGCAAGTTCCTGGTTCTTTAAAATATCCTGTAGCGTTTCAGTCGCTTCCTTGTATTCAGTTTGTTGCCTGGAAGCATCGGCGCCGCGTTTACGGATGTCCTTTAAATAATCTTCATGTTTTTTACCGGGATTGTCCTTCTGGTATTCTTCCCAGGATAAATCTCGACCCGTGATTGCTTTCATTGCGTTAATCGCAATCTGTTGTTTAGCATAGCCGCCAGCAGCGGCTTCCGTGGCAATCGCAATAGCCTTGACTGGATCAGTTTCATACCCACGTTTTACATCAATCCCGATAGCATCTGACCGGCCGATCATCCTTGCCCGGGAGCCATGAGATTTTAACATCTCAGCATATTGCTTGGCAAACATATCAGCATACACAGCGTCAAAATCTTCGTTTTTAGACACTCTGTCTATTACGCTATTGACTACCTGTTCTTGAGCAAGAAGTGGAGCCAGCGTTTGGAACAGGTCTTCTGAGAAAGCCCCTGAATGAGTTGATTCAACCTTGTATCCTTGGCGTCTTAATTTTTGAGCGTATCCTTTTGATAGTGCTTTTGATGCAAAGAAATCCATTTGATTTGGCATGCCTTCTTTCCGGCCTTCAATCTTCCATTCTCCTGATTCCCGAATTCTTGGAAAGTAATATCCCTGCCTATCGCCCATATCTTGAATGGCTTGTTTTAAACTTATCTTAACCGGCTTGCCACCTACTATGGTTGTTACTTTCGGCGGAGGCTGACCTGATAACCGCGCCATTTCAATAATCTCATTCATGCCCTTGGCATAATGTTTGTACAGGTTGCGGGTCATTTTCCGGAAATTAAGTAATGCCTCTTTCCCTGCATCCGTAAAGTCGGTTGCATCGGCCTCCATCTCCCATACTTCATTAAAGGCTTCATCTTCAGTTGTCTGGGTATCAATGACCGTGCCTTTCTCGTTGATTATATCATATGCACCTTCAGATAATGCGCCTGTTTCTAATGTCGGCCTAACCTTGTAACCTTCAGCATTAATATCCTTGTTGACCAGGTATTTTCTTAATTTACGATATTCAGTTTTGTTTTTTTTGGAAAATGTTTCCAACGGTGCGAATAGAGAAGCATCACCCTCACCTCTAAGCCGGTTTTGCTGCTCGAATTTATACTGACCCAGATTCCGAATTACATTGTAAAATCTGTTATACCACCCGCCAATACGCTTGGCGTTATACATTGTGGTTCCGAGATGATGCTCAAGGAAAGTCAGCTTTTTACGCTCATTGGTATATTTGCCTTGCTTGCCCCAATGTGCTGAAATTAAATCAATTGCTTGCTGAAAGGCTGTGTCTTCCTCTTCTATTTCTTCTGATAGGTCTACGTCTTGGGTTTCAAAAGCCATAGCAGGCGATAAGGACATCTGCCCAACATCAGCATCTTGCGTAACCATTTTTCCGCTTTCCATCTTACGCATAACGCCTCGACTGGTAGTCGCAACTATATTAACCATAGCGTCAAAGAAGTCACCAATCTTTTGCAAGATGCGACCTATAGCGGAATCTCTGGCATATTCCCTGCTCTTTGCGGCATCTGCTATCCATGAGGCTTCTGTTTCTTCTGTGATAATTCCTAAGTTACCACTGTGCCTGATTGCTCTCTTAACGGCTCTTAAATCTTTTCTTGATATAACACCCATTTTTTTAAACAAATGCCAGTTCTCGTGATGCAGCGTTCCTATATCGGCTTTTACGCCCACACCTCCGGTCTTGAACCAAATCTGTCTCGATTCACGTAAAAAGGCTCCTATTTTTGGCTGTTTTTTTGATTTTTTATCTGTAAGACCTACCCGATCATTAATTGAATCCACCTCAAGGATCGTAAATTTCGGGAAGCCTTTAAACTGAAACCAGAAATTATTTGCCTTATCCTGGCCTGTAGTGACATTTTTCATTTTGCCGAAGGCTTTGTTTATATCCTCGTTTGTTAGTGGCCGGCCTTTTGTTCCGGCTGTTTCAAATTGGATATCTTTAGTTTCTGGGATAACAGGTTCTTCTTCGGATAATTCTTTTTCAAGGGATGCCGCTTCGGCAATTTTTTCTGTAAATTCTTTTGCATGCTCAAAGGGGGCCCCAAGCTTTTTGTTTATCCTTTCAATTTTCTTTTTGTCTTGATCAAGCTTTTCTTCTGATTCTGATTTAACAGAGGAAAGATCATTGATTGTATTGGTAATTTTTTTTGTTAACCCAACGGCATCGGTAGCGTCCCATCCTTCTTGTGATGTAAAGGTATTATCAATTGTACGGCGAAAATCATTTTTTGAAATTTCAATATCTAACTTTGGGGCTGTTATCTGTCTCGTTACGCCCTCTATAGTTTCAACATTAATATCTATTCCACTAATAGAGCCAAGCATAGAAAGGCTTTCATTCTTCTCAACAAAAACTTGTTTGATTTGTTTTTTTAGTGCGGCCCCAAACTTTTTCCGTTCCGTAAATGTTTCATTCCCAACTCTCCCGTCAATCTCTGCACCAATAAAACCAGGCAAGGAATCTTCAATGGTTCCAAAATCTTCAAGCCATCCTTGAGTTATAGAAATACTTTTTTCAAGATTACGCTTATCGGATGCTAATTTTGTTTGATTATCCTGGTGTGCAGTTTTAAGAAGGTGGAATCTTTCAATATCGGCTTTTATCCCAACAAGTTCAACTACTCTTTTATCTCCAGAGGCCAACGCCGCAGCCATTTCATATTGACTAGCTTCTGATATATCCTCAATTGATCTTACATTCTTATCACCAACCCATACTTGGTCTATAAACCTGGCTTTCCTTGCAACCATTTGCCACAAAGTTGCATCATAACTTCCCTTTGTAGCGTACCTGTATAAAGATACTTCTGTGTTTTGGTTCCCTTGCCGGATTATTCTGCCTTCTGGCTGTTCAACGTCAGCAGGATACCAAGGCGCATCCAAATAATGCAAATGCGTTAACCTGTTTTGAGCATTAATACCTGTTCCCATCTTCTTTGCGGAACCAAGTAATATTCTCTTTTTCCCATTGCGTACGAGTTTTAAGAACGCTTGCTTTGCTGGGGCAGTTTTATAATCATCAATCCAACCAACATTTCTTGAGGAAATACCTGCGTCTTTAAGCCTTTGCATTACAAATGCTTTAGAATCAAACCCTCTACGCTTAATTACACCGCTCCCAAACCCATTATTATAAAAACATATTTGGCACCCGCCTTTTATTTTTGATTTTTGGGATGTCCCATACTCTGTAGCATAAACAAAATCTTTTGTTTCTTTATATGTTTTAATAATTCCATCTATCCATATGTTTAATTTGCTTTCAGGATCATTTTTGGCCCCTTGGTCAACAAATCGCATATCAATAGAAGCTAATTTCCCATCAGTTATTATGTTAATAATAGGATCGGGGTTCCCAGGTTGACCCTGAGATGGCTTCCAAGCTCGGCTTGCTTCTATTCTTGGTTGTAAATTATCTTTTTGATATGCTTTAAGCCTTTCATTCGCTGGTGCAAGAACTATCTGTGCCGCTCCATTCTTGATTTTAGGTCGATTAACCCTTGTCCCTAATTGGGAACTTGTTAACACATCTGTAAACATTCTAATGCGAGACATTAACTCAGGGAGATTAACAAATTTTGAAAACCTTTCTACCTGTTCATATTTTCCAGAAGCGGTCATTTCATAATCAGATACAGGCTCTCCGAACATATTCGCCCATGCATCAAAATGGTTTATTCCATCTTCTTCCATTTCCCCTTGATCAAAAAATCTTTGGAGAGTGTACAACTCCCCCAAAGTATTTACAATAGGTGTCCCAGACGCAAAAGCATGTGATCGCCCACGGTTTTGCTTTTCCAACCAAAGTGTTTTTATATAAAGGTCAATAGCCTTTTTTGAACCCTGAGAATCTATTCCCTTTATTTGCCTATTTGTAGCGAAATCTAATTTTCTAAATTCATGAGCTTCATCCACGAATACAAAATCTGCACCAAGTTCTTCAAAAGAAACAACATTGTCACCATCTGAAAGTAAGGAGTTAAACCGTTGCTCTGCCTGCTCAATCCTTTTTTCCATCCGTTTAATTTTCATTTTTGGTTCATCATCATCTTCCATTTCAGATAATGAAAATCTCATTTGCTCTAAAAACTCATCTCTAACAGGTGCTAATGTTTCTTCTTTAACTCCAAGCATACCAAAACTTGAATGAGTTAAAATAACGGCATCGGGATCGTTTAAAGTCGCTTTCGCTACAAATCGTTTTCTATTTTCTGTATAAAAATTCTTTTCATCAGCTACAAGAATATTCGCCATAGGATAAAGCTCCTGAAACTCCTGCGCGAATTGTCCAAGCATATGTTTAGGGACAACATAAAGAGGCTTATTAATCATTCCTAACCGGCGCATTTCCATACCAGCAGAGATCATAATAAAGGTTTTACCTGCTCCTACAGAATGTGCCATATAGGTATTCCCAGACTGTAGTATCCGCCAAATAACACGTTTTTGATGATCATACGGGATAAAATGATTACTCATCCCTGGAAGGGTTAAGTGTGAACCATCGAATTTCCTGCCTTTGATAACATTTATTTTTGAATTATAAATATCTATTAAATCGCTTGCCCTATCAACATTTTCCCATGCCCATGAATTAAACCGGTTCCTAATCTTTTTAACAATTTCATTTGCCGTGGCAGTAGCTTCAGCATCAAAAACAGTTTTTTTCCCACCGCCTTCTATATCAATAGTGTATGTGATTCTGATGCTTCTGTTATTCAAAATTGAATCAAAAATTTCATTAGGCCCACGGTGTTCTGTTCCCCATTCATTTGCAGCATCCCTTAACTCTTGTGGAGAATAACCTTGTCTATCTCCACGCCTGCGCCAGCTTGGTCTCGTATCTTCTTTGGGTAACACTTTCCACGAATTATCAATTGGCTGATATGTGACTTCTGTATTTGGCAGTTCAAGAATTTCTGTAGCAAATTGGCTATAATATTCAATAGGTATCCATGTGGCTCCTGGCGTTATTGTAATTTGTTTTGGGCTTAATGGTTCTGGTTGTGTTTTTTTTAGGGCTACAACATTGCGTTCAAAAGCAGAATCCAAAACTGCGGCTGCCTTTGCTTCTTGAAGTTTTTTTACAACGTTGCCGGATAAGTATTCATCTGACATTATATAACCAGACCCATCAGGAGCCTTATAAATTAAATTGCCAAGAGTTTCTACAACTTCCTTGTTTGATTTTTTAATTAAACTTGATATATGATCAATGTCAAGGGTTCCTACCATGTCTAACGAAACGGCGAAAGCATCAGGGACAGATTTAATTATAGGAGTAGTTGGCTTCTGTACTGTCCTACCTTTAAGAACATTTGACTTAGTAATTTCTCCATTATTCGTTATGTTTTCTAATGTTAAAACAAGAGAAGATTCACAATCTATCTCAACAAGGGATTGGTTTTTATAATTACGGTATTCAACTTTTTCCGTTATTCCTTCGGCATTCTTTTTTTTACGCAATGTCGTAGTAAACGATCTGATCTTACCATGTTTTTTAACAAAGTTATCATACTCTTTATTAAGAGTTATTAATGCTTTTTCCCAATCTCCATTTTCGAGTTGCGCTTTATGTGAAAGTTTTAAAGCATCTCTTAGTTTAATATAACTCTTTAAAAAACCAGTTGTTTTAGGCGTAATTCCTTTATGCAGTGAATCAACAGAAACACCAGAACCGAAATCAACCTTCATAACGGACCCGTCTTTTAAATAGATACCGCCTTCTTTTTTATTTTTGGGATCAAAGTCTCTTTCAATTATAGATTGTTTTTTAAATTTTTCTTTAACTTTGTTTGAAACTTTTTGGTAAACATTGGCAGGCAATTTTTTTGTCGCCTGTTCAAAAAGATCTTCTATTTCCCCATCAATAGGTTTTACTGTATATTGATTTTTCCCATACATTTTACCTTCAAGGGAATGCTCACCAAGCACCATGTCGGGATTGTTAACGAAATATTCATTGATTAAAGATACTTCATTGCCAATAGAAACATCTTTTTGTTTCGACCAAGCCTCACCCTGTTTTTTTTCTTCCGGTTCTCTTTTCTGTAAAAACAAAACATCCGTTACAACTTCTGTACCTGCACTTTCAAGGAAAGCTGTTTGAGGGAGTCTTATTGCGCCCAACAAATCTGCTTTGTCAGATATATATTGCCTGGCTTTATCTGTTTTTGCATCCATTGTATATCGACTGGTAACAAAAATTAAAAGCCCTCCAGGCTTTACCCTGTCAATTGTTTTGGCAAAAAAGAAATTGTGTAAAGAGAACCTATGCTTCCTGTATTCAGGGTCCCCAAGTATTTTTATTCCTCCAAATGGAGGGTTGCCGATTGCAGCATCGAAAAAGTTTTTTGGGAAGGCTTGTTTAACAAAATCCGATTGCAACATATTTTGTGTAGGATATAACAGCTTTGCTATCCCGGCAGAAATGGAATCCATCTCAACCCCTGTATAATTTGATGTTTTCCGCATCTTGGCAGGAAGTAACCCTACAAAATTACCTATCCCCATACCAGGCTCAAGAATCTTTCCGCCCTTAAACCCCATTCTGGCAAGAGCTTTGTAAATAGATTTAATTATTGGCTCGTTTGTATAATGAGCATATTGAGTACTCTTCGCAGCAGTTTTTATTTCTTCAGGTGACAGAAGATCAACAAGACGCTTTATGTTCGGCAACCATTTAATTTCTGCCCAATCTGGTAAAAGCTCTCCATGTTGTGCATACCCTGGGAACATATTATTCGCTAACTCGGACGCTCCCCATCCTACATATTTAGCAAGAATTTTTTGTTCTTTTAGAGTAGCAAGCCTTTTTTCTTTATTTATTTTTTTAAACAATTCAATAGCATCAAGGTTATTTGTTGCGGCATCTTTCCAGCTACCTTCTCGTTCTAACGTGCCGGGCTTGATTATATAGTCTGATCGCTGAAATCCAGAAACGTTTCCAGCGTCTCTTCCCATATTCTCTTTATCAACATTTCTGTTTTTTGTACCTGCGCTATCGGGTTTTTGACTTGGCTTAGATTTTTCGACCAAATCTTTTCCTTTTTTTCTTCCCTGAAGACTGACATTACCTGTGCTTCCGTCTCCTTTAGGAAGTTTAACAACTCCCTCTTTTGTTTCAACCCTTGATACATCTGCGGGGCCTTCCATTCCAATGCGTTCTGTATCATCTTTAACCGTTGTTTTCTGTGGTTTGCCCCCTCTAACATTATCGGTAACATTGGTGGCCTCCTTTCCTATTTCTTCTTTAACAAACTTTTCAAAGTATGGTTTACCGGCAGGGCTTAGACTTTTCATCGCAATTGCAACAAATTCAGCCCCACTTTTACCAGCCGCTATAATTTCATCAAAAGCAACTTTGAGAAGAGGTTTTATCTGTGACCAATTCCGTTCATCGACCTCATTAGAAATAGCACCTTTTTTGCCAATGATATCATTAATAGCCTTGAAAGCATCGGCAGCTTTTGCAAGATGTGCTTTTGTTTCAGATAACTTGTCTTTTGGCGTTGGTGTTTCTATCTGCGCTGCTTGTTTATCCCATTCAGCCAACATTTCATTTGCTGACATTTCAGAAGCTATCTTACTTTTTGGTTTGGTTTCTTCCTTTTCTGGTGTTTTTTTTAAAACTGGTTTCGGTAAAATTTCAGTTTTGCCTTTACCTTTTCTATCAATAAGATATTGAGCATACTTGCCACCAGTCTTCCCAACATCAAACCCGATTACTGACCCGCGTTCATCAGGCTTCCCAAGGATATTCCCTGGTATAGTTAAAGCACTGTCTGCTGCTACTTCTTTACGGATTAAGTCTTTTAATGTAGTTGGAACGCCATCGATATTAACTTTCTTGTTTAAATCTTTTACGACTTTACCTTTTCGCATGGCTGATAAATTGTCACCGAATCCGTCAATATCCCGCTTTTCTGCTTCAATTTTATCAGCTTTTTCTTTTTCTATTTTATCTTTTGCGTCTTGTTTATCCCTGAAAAGCTTATTCGCATCATCCAGTTTTCTATCTTTTTTTGCGCCCTCAATGGCTTCTTCAAGCGTTTTAAAAGCTGCCTGTGGATCGGCCTCTTCCTTTAAGATACCCATGTTTCTATCAGGATAGATATAACGTACTCCTTTAACTCCAGACTGGTTGGGCTTTTGGATTTTACTAATTTGGTATCTACCATCTGGGGATTTTGGGATTTCTTTTTCAGGCTCACCAGGTTTAGGTTCAGATGTTACCGGTTCAAAAATCTTTTCTTTACGTCCACGCTCAGGAGCAACACGTCCACCGCGCTCTTCCTTATCAGCCGATTTCATAGCGGTCGCAAGTTCATTATTTAAAACTGCAATCTCGTTGGCTATCTGAGATTTCTTTTTCCCGGCGGGTAATGTTCTGGATTTTTTCCAGCGGTCTGTGATTTCTTTTTCTATTGCTTCGAGATTGCGCTGTCCTTCTATTTGCGTAGTCGGCTTATCTTCCCCTAAAGAAAGTTCCCGAACCCCGGCAGGTGATATTGGCCTGCCATTCTTATCAACAATATTGATAGCGAGCTTACCCCCTAATTTTTCTGTAGCAGTATCTATAAAATTAAGAGATTTATCTATTTTATATTTATCTTGGGGTGTTTTAGCTTTAATGTCGATATCAATAGGCATTTGGAGAGTACCTTTTGATAACTCCTCAATTCTGGCCTTATCTTTTTCATTGGTAATTTTTCTTTTTTTGAGTAAGCCTTCTATCTCTTCCATCGTCACGGTTTTGCCCGCTGGATAATGGTCTTTAATAACCTCCGCTGGTCTTTTTATCTCACCAGCAGCATTAATTCTTTGCTGTCTACGTTCTGCACCAGTAAGCTTTTTTTCTTCGGGAAGGCTTTTATCTTCCTGCATTTGTTCAAGAATGGTTTTAGTGCCGCTTACTTCCGGCTCCGGCATTAACTCCGGCTTAGTTGGTTCAACAGGTACCGGCTTTTCCTCAACTTGAGGCGTCAAGGCTATCCTTAGTGGATCATCTTCTGGTAATCGTTGTACTACCTCGGTCAAATTGTCCGAAGTTAACGTGCCGTCTTGTAATCCTTGCCCCGCTGCCTCCAAAATTACCTTATCAATGGCAACTTGTTTTTTAGGATCATCAGCAAGATTAGAATGCAGATCAACTGTTGTGCTTATGTCGGCAAGTTTGTTATCTGATTTTTTTAATCCGTCCGATAAGACATTCAGTTGATCTGCAAAAACTTTTTTATCTTTTGTCTGGTCTTCTGGTTTTTCTTTTTTGGAAAGTTTACCTGCGACCGTGCCAGCACCATGCACAAGCCCTGCTGTCACAGCAACGGTTGGGGCTACCTCTTTTGCTGTTTTTAATGCTGTAGGGATATCCCATTCCTGCTGTTCTTCTCCCCACATCCCGGCCTCGACATTACCCCCGCCAATACCACTTACGACTTCTTCCGCTGTTTCAGAGATAAGAGTACCGAGCAATTTTGTCGAATTAACTGCGGCACCTTTCGCAATTTTATTCTTGATCAGACTGCTTACTAATTTTGCAGCTTTCTCTCTCATAGGCGCGGGTAATTTAGAGCCTATGCCATATATAACTAATTCTATTACTGTCCCAGCTGCTTCCGGGATAGATTCCCAATCAGCTATTTTACCAATTTCAGAACCATAGACCTCTTTAAATTCATTTTCTTGTTCTATCGTTATGGGTTCGCCAGTTGTTTGTATATTCAAGTCGTTTAGGCGTTTAAGGTTCCGGTTCATAGCGGCATAAGCTGATACCCTATTTGTAGCAAGATGCGATCCGACCAGGCCGCCTGCTACCCTTGCCCCAGGTATAGGGATTGGAGAAGTGACCGCGGCTCCGGCAGTAGCACCGGCCATTGCCAAACCTGTATAGGGCAAACTTGAAAGCGCACTGCTGACAGCTTCATCTGATACACCAGGTATGAATTTGCCGCCACCAGCTTTAGCCTCTTCGCTTAGGGCGGTATTCTCAGCCTCTACTTTATTGTACCATTTATCAAGAAATCCTTGATCCGCAACACTCGCCCCTTTTGCGCCTTGGAATAGCCCGATTGTTTCTTTAGCCAGATTTTTTGGTAGCCTGCTTATGCCCTCTGTGAAAACACCTAATGTGCTTTTAGGTTCAGGATCAGGTTCCCCAACACTTCCAAGAGGCTCCGAACTCCATTCATCTGGGTTATAGGTACCTGCTTCCATCTCATCCTGTGGTTTTACACTCCATTCATCTGGATTGTATGTTTCCCTTTTTCCTGGCTGCTTGCCTGATTTCGTCCCGCCTTCGAATTTAGCAATCGCATTAGAAATTTTATTTACACCAAGAGTAGAAAGTAGTGCGTCTGCATTAGCACCGAGTTCTTTTTCCATAAATGAAAGATAGTTTGCAGTATTGTTTTCGGAAGGTGGTGCATATTTTTTGATAAAACTCCCAAGCGTATGGCCTCTTGAAGAATCAAGGACAACCTGATCTTGTAAGGCGTGAAATCCCTCTACGGGAGCGTCAAAACGAGCAAATCCACCTTCTCCTTTTGATGCCTTTTTTTGGTTAGCATACTTTAAATTGCCAGGATTATTATTTCTATCCGCAAGTGGTAACCTTTGTTTATTAGAAGATGCTACGCCCCATTCTTCTGGGTTGTATGTTTCTTGTGTCATATTTTATTGTCCGAATGATTGCTTTTTATTTTTCTTCTTTAAAGGGACTTTTACCTTGTCTTATTCTTTTTTTAGCATGTTCTACTGATTTTTTTACAATTTCCCTTGTTGGCTTGTCGCCTCTTAGCAAAAGAGTTATTTCTTTTTGAGTTAATGTCGGGATAAGTGTCGGTATTTCTGTTTCTTTCCCATCAAAAGTTACACCTATAGAAAGTTCAGTTGAAACTCTACCATCGGGTCTTTTTAATTCACCTAAGAATCCTTTACCTTTTTTCGTTCCATCTTTTCTTTTTCCATATCCTGGGCCGGAGAATGATTGCTTTCTGGCTTTTGCCTGAGATGCGGTCATTGCTTTTGCAGCTTTAACTATTTGATTAACCGCAGCATCCGTTACTTTATTTTTTGTTTTTATTAAATACGCTCGCGCTGCATCGGCAAGGTCACTCGCTTTCATACCAACTTTAAATATAGCCTTGGCAGCCCTTGTAATATCTTTTGTATCAAAAACAGGCTTGTTGGGATCACCAGTTATTTTTGATCTCTGGAATGACTGTTGTTTTTTTTGTTGTGGGTTTTTCTTCGAGCTTAATCCTATTTGCGGTTTTTTTGTTTTTGCGCCAGCTCCTGGTTTAATCCTATTCTTGGTGGCCAGACCAGATTTCTTTTCTTTTGCGCCGCCTGCTGGCTTTAATTTCTGAGCATACTGATTATACATATTACCCTGCCCATCTGTTAACAAAAATTGCCCCGCTTTATCTCCTATTCCTGGTATTACATCAAGGCCATGCAACTGTCCATATGTTTTCCAAAGAGCTTCCTGTGTTACAGACTCACCTATAGCCAAATTTTCCTGTACAAGCTTCAGAGCCTTTACATTAAAATCAGATTTTTGTTTTGGAGTAGTGTATGTGCCTTCCCTGGCATATTTTCGTTCAGCAAGTCCTTGTTTTGCCGCTTGAGCCGCAGTCATAGGTTTGCCTGCCGCTGTTGCTTTTTTAAAACCATGTTTTGTGAAATACTTTGGGTCTTCCGTTACATCTACCAATCTTCCGTTGTCATCAAAAATTTCATAACCAACATTATTGGTATCTGTTCTTAAACTACGAATAACATTAATTCTTTTATTCGTTTTGGGATTAACAAATACTATTGGGTTTAAGGCTGATTCCATATTTAATTGTTTCGCTGCATCGGCTGCATGCATGGATTGAACAACAAAATTCTTTGTATCTTTAAATTTTGACAATTCTCCAAGAGCTTCTTGCGGAGAAATCCAAGTAGATTCTTGCTTTTCTCCATCCTCAACCATAAAAACTTCTATTTTGCCGTTTTTAATTTCTCCGGTTCTATATGGAGTAGGTGATTGATCCGTTAATGCTGAAAATAATTGCAAAGCTTTGTTATCATCTCCTATTTTAACAGCAGACTCAATGTTGTTATAAAATTTAATGAAATCAGAATGTTTCCCCGCAGACTCCTTGACTCTGCCAGTTTTTATTCTTTCTTTTATTTCAGGTATTTGTGAATAATCATTAAGAAGTGTAGCCGCCGTTTGCCTTGCATGAAAAGCGTTATCACCAAACTGGCCAAATTCTTTAGGGTCTATTTGCGATAAATCTTCAGCCGACATGCTTGCAAGTTGATTCTCAACATTTCTTTGTTGGCCTTGTTGAGCAAGAGTTCTTCTCATTCCCTGGATATTGCTTAACCCTGCTGTCGCACCTGTCGCTGATTTTATGGCTTTAGGCGAGTACCCTAATGCTGCTTGGTTAACATCGGCGTTAGGGTCTCTTAAAAATTTTTGGGTTAATTCTGTTGCTTGCTTGTTCTCTCTTGATGTCCTTACATCATTACCAATACCTCTAACAATATTGGAAACCCCTATGAAATCTCTAATCTCTGGTCTACCCCAGCTATCCATCTTTCACCCTTTCTTTACAAATAATACATTGCAAGCCCTGCTCCTATACCGATAGCCGCTCCAATTGGCCCGGCCAAACTACCACTTGCCGCACCGGAAGCTGCCGCACCGCCTGCACCGGCTGCTGCACCACCTATACTTGGTACAGCAAGTGTTCCCATAGCACCGCCTGCTGCACCGGCTGCACCGCCTGCTGCACCGCCTATACTTGGTACAGCAAGTGTTCCCATAGCACCGGCTGCTGCACCGCCTGCTGCACCACCTATACTTGGTACAGCAAGTGTTCCCATAGCACCGCCTGCTGCACCGGCTGCACCGCCTGCTGCACCGGCTGCACCGCCTGCTGCACCACTTACACCGGCGGCTGTTTCTGTTGCGGTTTTAGATGTCAGTATTATTTCTCCAATACTTTTGCCAACCGTCCACCCAAGTTCACCTCCGCCAACGCCAGACAATACCCCACCCGTTACTGTTTTTGGAGGCTCAGAGATACTTTGTTTCTTTTGCATACTCCCCAACAAACCGCGCGCCCGGCCTAATCCTTGTGTTGCCGGGCTTTTCAGTCTATCGGTGTCGGGACTATTGTAAAAAGGTTGTATCATTTTTTTATATCCTATTGCTTAAAGCTATTGGCAAGATTAAGCCTTTCAAAGTTTTCAGCTTCAGCAGTTATCCCAGCATGAGTTGATGCTCCGGCTTTTGCTTTAGCTTTATCAAATGACGCTTTACGCAAATCTCCAGGTCTGGCTGTTAGCCCTCGCCTTCCAAGATTTTGCATATATTGTGGCATTGCTTGACTATATGCATGTTCAACCTCCGCAACAGCCTCTTCTTTACGCTTACCAACATCAATCCCGGTTAATGCTTGTTTGAAAAATTCTGTTTGAACTGGCGCACGTTCTATTAAAAATTTTTCGCTGTCTCTTAAAAATTTTTCGCTGTTTTCCATTAATTTTTGCTGATGCTTTAAGCCTAATCTTTCAGTTTCTCCACGAAGAGGTATTGAGGCTTTTTCTTCTCTGGTTTGTAATGGCAAAAGATCTATATTAGCAGCGGCAGTTTCTTCTTCCAATTTTCTTGGGCTAAGATTCCAAGCATCAAAATATTTTTCTGCCATAGCTGTTTCGCGTTCAGCCAGATCAGCCATTCGCCGATTATATTCATAATCTATTTTTTGCGATGGCCCACCACTGCTACCACAAAGGCTAACTTCACCATCATACTCAAAAGATTCTTCTTCTATTACATCCCATGTTTCCATGTTGTATATAATTTTTGTCGTTATTTCCATAGACTCTTAACCTCTGGCATAATAAAAAAAATGCGCTGGAACTTGTTTTTTTTGTTTAGCAGAAAATAAAAAAAAAGGTATCTCCCCAGAATAAAGCATGCCTATTTTCGGCACAAAAGAACAAGCGGATAAATTTTCGGTAGGGATAATTCCAACAAGCACATCATATAAAAATTCATCCTTAAATTTTAAATTTATAATAGAATTAAGCACAAACCTTCCTATCATAATAGCCTTTTCTCCCCAAAATTCTTTAAAAAGAATTCCATGTATATTTGCTTTTTTTGAAAAGGTATCTGATAGCCAAACAAAACCGGCAAGTTTTTCTTTAAAAAAAATTATAAAAAGTTGAATATTTACATGTTTCATATAATACAAAAAAGAAGTTTTATTTTTTTCTACAATATCAAACAAAATAAAGTTATCAAGATTTTCTTGAACAGCCTTTTCCCATAAATAAACAATCTCGGAATCACGAAAAGAAGGAATACCATCCTGCTTAACATATGGAATAATTTTTATGGAATCAGCGACTCCACTCTCTTGATTTCCGTGTCCAGCCATTCCACCGCCCTCTTAATGCTTCTCAAAATATCATAAATCTTTCTAATGTCAACATTATCAGCCGACATGGTAGGTTCTTTAATTTTTGGTATTGTCATATTCTCACCAAGGGTATATCTCTATGATTCAAATAATTTATTAAAAAGTTTTTTTAAAAAACTTTCTTTTTTTTGTGTGGTCATTGGAATTTCTTTAGAAGACCAGGAGCCTTTTCTTGAAATTCCTTGAGTCCTAATAGAAGATGGAATAAAGTGATTGTGGATAAAAGCAGTATTTTTTGGTATACTTCCTGCAACTTGGCAATCTTGATGCAAGCAACCGCCATTTAATGTTTTAAATGGCTCAATCTCTTTTAAACGATACCCTTCAGGAAGCCGACTATTTTTTGTCAATAATAGAGTAGTACCCTCTTTAAGTATATTCTCGTGGCTCATAGTTAATTCTCCCCCCAATTTCTTTCTTAAAAAGTTTTAAATACTTAATTTTTTTTGCTCTGATTGTTGATATACTCTTGGATGAATACGTTCCCATTAAAACGTTGTCTTGAGTAGCAACAGGGAAATTCTGGATAAAAAAATCTTTCATAGATTCCATAATTCATTACCTTCTAATTTATTTTTTGTTATGATAACATCATAATTGAATGTTTATGATGTTATCATCTCTTGCGCGGAACCTGCAAGCTCTATTGTATACATCGGTATGTATCCAGACGCTATCATTTCCAATTCACTCCCTTTTGCACTTTTTAAAATTTTAAAAATATTGTTATTCATTATTGGCTCAGAATGGACAAGTTCACCATCTATATATACCTCCAAGTCAGCATTAGCATTTGTTTGAATGGAAGACGGAGAATACAAATTATCCCCATTAATTTCAAAAACAGTGATGCCATCACTATTGATTTCACCGGAAACATTTCCAGCGGCAAAAATAGGAGCGTTTAAATCCTTAATATAGTCTTCATCCTCAGCAGTATCCAAAATTGTTTGATGATATTTCCTGTCTATAAAAACACGTCCTACAGGAAATATCATTTCATTCGGTAATAAATATTTTCTGGATTTCCATAACCGCCGCAAGTAATTATATGGATCGGCATTCCACTGTTTGATGTACATGCTTGCATTGGCAGCGTACCGATTATTTTCGGTTAACACCATGTATAACTCACCATCACCGTAACTAGGGTATCCAGCATAAGCGAATAAAGAAAGTTTCGTTAATTTATTCCCGCTTTCAATATCAAGCAGCGCACCATTTCTTTTTCCATCTATATCTGTATAAAAGAAAAAATACTTTCCGTTATAAAACGTCCCGTTCATGGTCGTTGGATTCATATCAATCCAATCCTGAACACCATAAACGCTACCTTGCGTTATATTAATGCAACCGCTTGCATTGAGCAGCATTAATCCTTCATTCCCCGCGAAAAGGACACCTGCATTGCATGTTGCCATACTCGCTTTAGATGAACAAGGATACATTGTTTCTGAATTATCCTTGCTCATATTCCCAGGGTCATCGCCATAAAAAAAATAATACAAATCGTCTGTTACGGCATAAATGATGGCGCCATAGACTTTGATTCCCTTGATAAGCGAGGCTATTGGATATTGGTTTTCAGTTGGCCAGGCATGCGGGAACCCAGGCGCACTCATATAAAGAACGTTATCTTTAAATGCAACCATTATATTAGACGAAAAAAGCGTTAACCCTTCAAGGCCATCAGGTGGGGGACTCCATGTTTCGGAAGGGCATACTTCGCCAAGATCAACCGATGCGACATCATCTGTTATGCTATCGGTTGCAAATGTAAAACCATTTATGTTTGTATCTTTAACTTGTTGGAATTCTGCTATCCCGGCAGTTGATGAGTTGGTTCTGTATAAACGTATTACTCCATTTTCTAAAGCTCTTCCTGTTGGAGGTTCTGTGAAAGTATCAAGGGTAACATTCCCCGAAAGATAATCAGCAACTTCGACAATATCACTTGGAGGGCCTTCTTCACCATATTTGTTTACATAAGTATAATACCAAGCTCTATAATCAGAACCGCTACCTGTATACGTATCTACCACACACGCCGAGGTAGGCGCAGGCACCCCCAATTTATAATAGTCTCCCCATGGGTCGAAAGGAGATGATACAAGGTCATTGCAATATACCCATAATTCATTTTCGCCGGAGAGATAGACACGTTCATATATATCTGAAGGATTAAGAGATCTAACATAATCACGTGTTTTATCTGAAACAATCCAATGGGAATTAGAATTTTCTTCAAATCGGAATAAACTTTGTATTGGAATTAGCGTCCATTTAGTATCATCCCATGCACCCGCAGGGTTAGGAGTGTCACTTGTGCAATAATAAAGCCGCCCACTGTAGATAACTTGTTTTGCATCAGTAGCTAAATATTGTGCTGTTGCATCATATGTACTTATGATAGAAGCTGTTAAAAAAGGCATTTTCCATGCCCGAAGATCACCTTTATCATAATTAACATTTTCAGTGTCTTGCGCCCCATTAGCCGGTAAAAGATGCCCTGCTGTTCCTGGAGCCATGCCACCGAATTCTGTTATTTTTATTTTCATATGCTAAGACCAAACTTTTATACTTGAAAACTGTCCATTTGAACTCCAACATCCACAAAATAAATACCCATCATGATAAATTATATTAGAGATAGCCTCAAGGGCCGCATTTGTTATATAATTTATTTCTACAGGGATAAAAGGATTAATTGTATCTACAACAATTGCTGCTTGACTCGTAGCACTATACCCCATAAAGACATACCTCCCGCCCCAAATATCGAGACCTTTAGCATATGTCCCGGAATGCATTACCGTATTACTTATCAATACAGGATCAAGTGGGTCTGAAATATCTATAAGCGTTAAATCATTATACAAGGATATCAAATAGGCTATCGAACCGCTAACTTTTAATGAACGTGAATTCATAACTACGCCATTTGTGATATATCCTTTTGCAGCAAAAGAAAGCGGATCGGAGATATCAATAATAGCAAAACAATCGGTTCCTGTATATGGGGTTACCGCGACATATAAATAGTTCTCCTGAATGCTAAAACCTATCACTCCTTTTATGGCTGGAGCTGTCACGCTATAAAAAGAAGCTACTATACTTGGAGATAATGGATTTGAGATATCAATCGTATTAATATAAAAATCAGAATACATTCCAGTAAATAAATAATCACCATGAACTATTATTTGGTTAGAACCACTATCAAATTTTGAATCTATTAGCGTTGCTGCTATAAAAGGCGTATCGGGAGTTGAAATATCAATTATGATTAATTGATAATTTACGCCATCAGAACCTATTGTATATGCATAGTTTTCAGCGACGGCCACCGTTTGCATATATTGATATGGAGATAACGATAATGTAGCAATCTTTACAGGAAAGTTTGGATCAGAAATATCCACTACCGAAAAGGAGTTTTCCCCATAACTTACAACGAATATGTATGGTTCAGATAAAGCCATCGCTCCATAGCCAATAAAATTAAAATTATCATCCTGGATTGATGTGAAGGAACCGTCTAATTCTGGCGGAGAAAGATATTTACAAGAAATAAGCTTACTATAAGCTGGCCTCCAAGTATTTCCCGAAGCCATACCATGTGTATGCGCAAGTCCGCTGCCAGCGGCCTTCGTTTCAATATCCATGGGCGTTCCGCCCCAGTCAGCATTTCGAACTGTGCCCCCGGTGGAAGCTACGTGCCACCTTACATCAATGCCATGCTTATGACTTGGAAATTCTGACAATGTTACAGCATGGCCATTAACGCTTATTCCTGAAAACGTCCAGCTTCCGCCTGTACTCCCGCCTTCACTTTGCGTTGATGTATTAAGTATTACCATATCATTGTAAGAGGAATCGAATACCCAATTTGTCGGGACAGTCTTTTGCTTGAAAAACATGGCTGTATTAATCGGAAGGTTTTCTTCAAGATAAGAATTAAAACCTTGCATTTCTCTTAAAGGCGACATGCGCGAGATGTTGTCGGTTCCGGTTTCAGCTTGTATTTGAGATGCTAAAGGCGCATAAGCCTCAAACATCTCTACACCCTTCAACGATGACAAGACGTGTTCATCGTTTACGCCAGCTTCGGCCTCGACAGTAGAGGCAATGATAAATGACGCATCTATAGCCGCTAAATTGGCTAAAAATTCATCAAGCGCACTCGAAGTCACAACCATGCGCAATGTATGGTCTTCATCTTTATCAATTACAAGTGCTGTTGTATTGTCATACCCGCGCCCGTTTATGTTTGGGGTGTTTAAGGTTATTCCGACCGTTACTATTCTGCCGATTATACCAACACATTTAATAACTTCAAAGTTACCGGCTTCATCGGTTAACAACAATAAAAAATGGTCATCACTATTTGAAAGCGTCAGGATAGGAGATGGGGCTCTATCAATTTGCAATTCTGTAGTTGACGCTGTAATGCTTTTTGTCAGATTTGTTTTATAATTATTTCTTACTTTAAGCATTTATTTAACCAGTTTTACATCATGTTGCGATATCTGTTGATTTTGGTGCTGTTGCAGCGCATTCCCTATTGCTACAATTCCATCGGTATAAAGATTGTTTGTTTTTGATACATTTTCAGTTAAAATTGCAAGGGCTTTTGTTACATTAACCCAGAAGTATTTTTCATATACCCTGTCACACATTTTAACGATACGTTTATTCCCCTTATCGTCTTCCTCGATCATTTCTAACCAGGCAGGACAACCCTTTGACGTATTGCATTGAGGGCAATCTTTGCAGTTAAAAGCGTTTTCATAATTTATATTTTCATGTTCCATATCAAATCCTCCTTGCTGTTATAGCTTTCACATACGCTGGTCTCCACGTGTTCCCCAGCGTTATCCCATGTGTATGTGCAGCTCCACTCCCAGCCGCTTTTGTTTCGGTATCCATAACCGTTCCGCCCCAATCGGCATTTCGAACTGTGCCAGAAGTCCCGACGTCATGCCACCTTACATCAATGCCATGCTTATGTACCGGCATTTCAGCTATGCTTAATGCATGGCCATTAATGCTAATCCCGGACAACGTCCAACTACCACCTATGTCTCCGCCTTCTATAGAACTATCTGTTCCAATAAAAACACGATCATTGTCTTCAGCCAAAAATACCCATCCGGTGGGCACAGTATTTTGTTTAAAAATACAGGTTGTTCCAGATTCAAATATAGCCTCATAAGCAGTCGCTACCGCTTGTCGTGAACGAAGAGGACTCATTCTTGCTATGTTATTTGTTCCGCCTTGTGCTTGTACCAACGTAGCTAAAGGAGCATATCCATCAACCATAACGCGGCCTTTTAAAGGAGAAAGGGGATGAACGTCATCTGTCCCTTCTTCAGCCATGGTGATTGTTGCAATTGATGTATTGGCTTGTAATGTATTGATCGCAGTAATTATAGTTTCAAGTAATCCTGCTGTTGTCCGCATACTAATAATATGCTCATCCGTATGCGTAATGGGAATTGCAGTTGTGTTTTCTTGCGCGCGGCCATCAATAGAAGGTACACCCAGCGCAACGCCTATCGTAACATCAAGCCCCGATATCTCAACACATTTAATAATTTCACGGTTACCGTTTTCATCAACAATAGTGAGTTTAAAGAAATCATCGCTTTCAGTTAAAACTATTGCTGGCGAGGGGGCAGCAGTTAAGGCAAGCGTAGTGCTGGTTGTGGTGATTGTGGCTGTCAGGGTAGTTGCAAAATCATTTCTAAATATTTGTCCCATAATGGGCTATCTCCTCGGAACATTCGGGCTGTCTCTGTTTTCAATGGCTTCTTTGTCAATGATATCACCAGTGAATAATCCCCAATACATTTGCGCTCGAGCAACTGCATCCGATATTTGGCCGGTGTCTTCGCTATAAATCCTAAATAATAAATAGTTCAGCATTTCAGGTGCATATTCATCACCGACAGTAAAAGCTACATCATAGTTTTCATCTGTAACAATTATCGTTGGAGGTAATGCTGAATAATCATAATCCAAATATCCTTGATTCACGGCTGGCTGAGGAGGTGATACATAGAAAACTTTTGGATTTCTTTCATCAAAAATAACTGCATTAATTTGCGCGTCAGCGTTTACTGAATGCCAATTCGGTGAAGTCCTGTTAATTCTTTCACGGGTTACAGTATAGACAACTCTTCCAGGCGTTGAACCATCTGTTCCCATATTACAATTTGGTTCAAGAAATATTATCCCATCCTCAGCAAGCGCTTGTTTGGTACCTTCCGTTAATACTTGATTTGCTGTTTTAACATAGGCATCCGGTTTACGCTTAACAAGTGCTGTTTCACCTTCATTAAACCAATCAAGTAGTTGTGCCCTAGTAGGCTCCACGAAGGCTGGATCACCAGTGACCCGTGCAACTCTATTAAAAATTGTCGATACATATATTGTACTCATAAAACTAATCTCCCAGGTAAAGAGACCTATTGTCAAAAGGAATTGTTACCTCAAGTAACCTAACAGCATCATTAAAAAGAATAGTATGCTTTTCTATGTTTGAGTTTTCAGAAATATTAAAAAGTTCTTTGCAAACATAATTAACCAATAAAGGCTCTTGCAAATGTTCAGGGATACCGTCTGGAGTATCATCACTTGTTGTCATATCAACAGGATGTCTAAAAAAATGCAATGTCAATGTCTCCGACACGGTTGGAATTTTTTGGTAATAAAGATTTCCACCCTGCTCAACAACACTAGAAATTGTACCAGACCCATTCATTAACGGATAAACTCCTGCAAATTCAATCATCGAATTATAAATTTCTATTTCTGAGCCACCAGAGTTGGCTACGAATTGAAGCTTTCTCTGAAAGGTAGCAGGCATAGAAACATAGGCCGCGTCTGTTGCTGTGTTTATAGTTGCGATGTTAAATAGCTGTGGTAATGGCGGAGTAAGGAAATCACCAAAAGATGATTTTACCCCGCCAGCGATTAGAGATATAGCAAGATTTATTTTTGTTTCGATATATTCCTCAGAAAACATTCTTGTATTTATTATCTCAAGAATATTCGCTTTTAAACTCGCTAAAGTCGCCATTAAATAAAAATGTCCTCCCCTGGTGGCCTATGAATAGGTACAGATTGCTTTTCACCTAAAGGTTTTGGCTCTGTATAGTGAGGATGCTTTTCTTCAAAGCATGTATCTGAACAAACTAATTGTTGTTTCCAATTTAATTGACATTCTGATGCATATTTTTGAAAACCGCAAATATCACATATAACTAAATAGTCACCTGCTTTATATGGCATTTTAATACGCTCTTAATACTGCATAATTAATCAAATGCCCAACTGTTGGGTCAGCATTAAACGTCCATGTTACCGTATTAGTTGTTGGAACGACTTTCAGTATATTGGTTGCGCCACTTGTTGCATCTTCAATAACCGACATAATAATATCATCCGACAAAACTCCAGTTACAGTCGCCACCTCTGTTGCGTCACCTCCGACACAAGTGTGTTGTCCGGCATATGCAACATAATGACTTGGTTTAAAAGTCCCACGCTCTCTCAAAATTACATAATGAATGCTATGGGTGGTTGACGGATCAGCAGACAATGTGACAGTCAAAGTATCTGTGGTACAAATAGAATCAGAAATAGTATCTGTGTCATCTGTTGAACCAAGACACACAAAAGCGAGATCACCAGCCTTTGCCCCTGTAATAGTTATAGCTTCGGCGGCAGCTCCGCCTACAGTGGTGTGTGTCCCTGCTGCAAAAACATCAAATTTAGGTACACATTTATTTTTTAATCCAGCATAAACATAATCATGCGCGGTCAAAGGGTCAGCGCTTGCAGTAATTAATAAACTGTTTTGTTCCCCCGGTGCTGTTGACTCCGCACATGCTACACCTATAATTTGATCATTATCGTCTGAAACTTGATGAGCTGCGAAACAAATATCAGCAAGGCCAACATTGCCGTCAACAGCATATTGCGTGGCTGTTTCTCCGTTTACACAATCTACTGGGCCACCAGCCCATGCAAAACCATATCCGAAACCAGCGCCGGAAGGAACAAAAAGGCACGAAGTTGCGGAGCCCTGGTTAACCCATTCAATGTTTTTGCCTAAAGACGCACTAGAAAGAATAAATTTACACCCTGGATTATAACCGGATGCTCCGGTTACCGGGATAGTTGACCCAGAAGCAATGGATATATATTTTGTCGTATCCATAGTGAGTCCGTTTGGAAAATTTGTTACAGGCATTTTTAAAATCCTTTTCACAGTAACACCCACTTTTTTATAATGGCTGCCATGAGGAATTTAACCTCATTTTACACAGGTTCTATAGGGGGTTCTTTATTTACCCCCTATAGATTAGTTTAAAAATCTATGCCCCAGGGCAACCAAATATACCCCTGGCATCAGACCAGCCAAAAGCACATCTGAACGTTGCTTTGAATTTGGCATTTTCAGTATCAAAATCATTTTCAGTACCGAAAGAATCTGCACGGCGTTCCATATATTTCATCCCATCGGGGCAATCGGTTTTAAGAAACCATGCGTCTGTATCGGTCAAATAATGGTTTACCTTGATACCTTGTGGAATTTTTCCAGTAACATAGAGTGCGTTGTTATCATTATTCGCGGTACTAACGCGGCCAGACGATTCTAATATTCTACACGCTTCGAATTCTAAAGCTGGGGGCACGATAAGCTTCACTGGTTTAATCGCAATGGTCAAACCTTTATCTGTGGTAAAACTTGCGATGTCAATACAAGCTTGTTCAAGGGCAGCTTCGCTCAAATCTGCATAGGTTGACAATTCGTTTCGCCAAGTACCGCCTGATTTGTTGGGATGATCCGCTGCGCACAATTCCTTCCCATCACTATTTGCTCCCATCGTATATGCCGAATTGAACGCTCTGTTAAGCACGTTTGCAGCAATTATTTCTTTGGTTTGTCGAATAGAGAAGGCAAGTGCCCCGGCCTTTCTTAGGGCAACAGTTACCGCGATTCCATCCTCGTACATTTCTCTGGTTATGATATAACCAAGGCCATACGTTACATTTGTATATCTGTTAACATATCCCTGCTCCGTATCAGCATAGGCGATCCCATCTGTTTCAGATTTCATTTGAGCTAGACCGAAACCAGTAACGCCAACCTCTTCTTCAAAGGCTCTTGTAGAAATAGTTTTATCAAAAATATCAAGATACTCAATAGGGTATTCTCGATATTTTGTTGCGTACCAAGTCTTAACACCAGGGATAAGATCCTTAGCAAAGTTATTTGTTGTTATAACACCCATTATAGTTTCCTCCTACTATACGTCAGTAGACGATCTCATTTCATGTTCAATTATAAGGACATCGAATTTGCAATGAGCCCCAAGTGCGTTATCTTCTTTCCGTGACACGTTCAATATTTTGCATTGCCCGGCTGCTGTTGCGGTGTCACTACTATCAAGTTCCATCCCAGATTTTCCTGAAGCCGTGTCCCCACTGCCTACAGTAATATCGGTACTGAGCCCAATCATATCTGCATCAATATCGTTTCCAACGTTATCTTCCTGTATTTCAAAAATTACATCAGGGTCATCAACAACCAAACAATACATTGCTGTACTGGCTAACCTATATGCCCCGTACAGATTTGTAGTGTCAATACCAATATTAGGTTGATCAGAAAAAGCAATCGCAACCCCCCTTATGGTATCTGACGCTGCCGCTTGTGCAATTGTTGCGTATTTACCCGTGGTATCGGCACTGCCCGCAGATTTTACAGCATCGCCTTTAAATATAGCGGTGGAATCAGTTGCCGGGATATAATACATCCGTGCTTTACCATTCCATGGGTTTCCGTTTAAATGTTTCACTGGTGTAAAACCAGAAATTCTATCTATGTTAGCCAAAACAACCTCCTAAAGCCGTGTTATAGCTTTTTTATTTATCAAGAAGATATTACAATTCTTCCGTACATACCATCTTGGTTTGGGTTTAACGTTCGTTTCATGTCGTTCTCACCGGCGGTAATCTTATCTTGTTTTGCTTTTTGATCCTCATCGTACCAATCTTTTTTTGTTTCCATAAGGACTGCTTTTACTCCACCACCGACCGGTACTGACACTGAACTGCCCGGTAGTTGGGTTCTCTTGATTGAATTATCACCAACAAGGATATCTTCTTCAACCAATCTATATCCGGCAGCTTTAAACATTTCAATTCTTCCATCTTTGTCATTCACAAATTTACGGATATACCCATCTTTTTTTGGGGCCGTTAAAACATTCCGAATGCCAATTGGAACTCTGATGGGTCTTTTTTTTGGTTTAATTTCTGTATTCGTATCTTTTTTTTCTGAATTATCTTTCATTATGCGTATCCTCCCGCAAGCTTTTTTATGTCATCAATATATTGTTTTTTGGTCATAATACCTTGTCTAACAAATTGGCTCATAATATTTTTTTGCCCTGCTGTTAAATCAGCTTCAGTAAAAGAAATATTATTATTGTTGCCACGGGTAGCGCCTTCCACTCGGTTAACTATTTCCGTTGTACTGTTTTTTTTCTGGAATTTTTCTGGGAAACCATCTTTAACTTTTCTTTCTACAAGAGCAAGCAACCTTGTATATGGAAGCCCTTCATTTTGATCACCAATAGCGTCTGCGTAGCTTTGCATTTCTTTATTAGTTCTATACCAATCGTTTTTTGCAACCCATTCCGTAAACTCAGGGTCTTCTCCCTGTGGTTGTGCGGCTGTTTCCGTTGCCTTTTCAGGTTGGCTTATAGATTCTTGAACTAAATCAATCTTGGCATCTATTTTTTCTACAAGGTCAACGTCTCCGTCTTGAATGGCTTCGTTTTTTTCTAATTTCAGGCTGGCTAAATCTTTCTTCAGAGTTGTGATTTCAGCCTTATATACTCTTTCATTATGCTGTTTCAACTCTTCAATACTATTTGTCATTGCTGTTAATTGACGTTTTTGATCTTTGATTGATTTTCGCATATTTGTTTGGATATCGCCGCCTCTGCGGATATATGTAGCAGCATCTACAAACTCATTATTGCTTTCCTCGTCAAAGTTTTCTTTGGGTCTCCATCCCATTTCTTGAGCTAACTCTTCTACGCTGGCACTTTTTATTTCTTCGGGAGCCTTTTCCTTTAAATCTGTATCGACATGGTCTTCATCGTTTTCCTTTGTTTCTGTTAAAATCTCATCTATTGTTTCATCATGCATTGTATTTACCTCAATTTTGAAATCTTATTTGTCTAAAACTGCTAAAATATCTTGATCATTTAATAGCGTATATTTTTTTTGGTCGATACCATCTATTTCAATTCCGGCATATTTGGCGAAAGAAACATGGTCTCCTGCCGCCGCCCAAGCTTCTCCATTGGCAAATTCAACCCAAGACGAAAGCCCAACTGCAATTAATGTTCCAGTCGTTGCAGCTCGCTGTTCATCATCCCTGCTTTGTGGCGCAAGATAAATGCCTCCTGTGGTTTTTTCTTTAACTATATCCGGTAAAACTAAAACATGATGGCCTGTAGGATCAATCCCTGACTTATTCTGCATATTCTTCCCTCTCTTCTAAAAAACTAATATTCAATATTTGATTTAATCCCTCAATATTCCCAACGATTCGTGCTGTATTAATTGCTATTTGATCGGCTGTTAGGCCAATTGTGGCCCCGCTCGCTAAATCAACAGTCAAAACTTCCTTTAAGGCTTCAATCTGTTTAAAGATTAATATCGTTGCTGATAAACTTTTCCATTCGTCAAACTGTTCTTTATTCATCATTGTTAGAAACCATCCCGGCTTCACGATACGGGCCTTGAGTTTTTTGTTCTGAAAATTTATTTATTTCGTTTGTTTCAATATTTGAAATTGCTTTTGCTTCTTCTATGTCAAGTTTTCTGTTATCAAAACCAGCCCCCATTGCTTTTGTATTTTGGATAACTCGTTCAGTGTTTATTTTTTCAATAATTAAACTGGTTTCAGCATTAATTTTTTCAATAGCAGCTTGCTTTTCTTGTATCTCCAGTTCTAATGCTGGGTTTGGTTCATCTTCTTCTGGAATTAATATTTGAGTATTTTCTATTTGTAAAGCTTCTAAATATCTCTTATTAATTTCCATATCGCTTAACCCTTGCCCTCGCATCTCTAACAAAGCTTTAGCTTTCATTATACGTTGCATATTCGTTGTGGCGGTTGGATCAGATACAGGTATAATATCCATGTCTTTATCTGCATAATCATCCCGCCGAATCGCTCCAGGGTCATCCATAACGTTTGCATATTTTTGATCTGTTAAATATAAAATATTTAACTGGCGTATTTTTTGGAACTCCGCGTATAACGATTTATGTATTCGCTTATGAATCGCAGAATATACTTGTAACCCCTGCTCTATAAGCGCAAGTGTTGTTGTGGCCGGAACGTTCGGTCCAGGGCTTTGGCCTGATAAAACATCTGTGACGCCGGATAGTTCCTTTCCTGTTTCAACCAACAATCCCAGCAATCTAAAAAGAGTCGGAGATGGTTCTTTGGTAGGAAGTGGGACAATGTTTTTCCGTAAATCATCACCTGTTGATTGTATTGGCTTCCATTCACCAGCTTTAAACTTTAACGATGCACCACGCCCTAATTGAATCCCTCGACCTAAAAATCCAGATTGCCGGTTAGAGAGTGTTCCAGCATCAAGTAACTGATTTAGTGTGGTGTTTGTTGCTGAGTTGATAGAATACAATAGGCTTCCAAATCCGTTACCGTAAAAGCTTCCGTCTACTGCTGGCATAAAAATAAATCGTGTAAAGTAATGTGTGGGCTTTATCCTTACAATTTCTTTTTTTTTATTCCCTGTTACATTCGCAAGTTCAAATCTTGCAGACATCCTAACTAGTTTTTGCGTACCTTCATGTACTGTGCATATATAAGGTTCCTGATATCCATCCTCATCAAGGTCATACCACCTGTGTTGCTCAAGGAACTTATGTGGTGTATCTTCATCTATTATTGCATCTTCAGTATTTTGCGCTAATCCTAATTCTGAAACATCAAAATCAAGAAAAACACCATTTCTTATTCTTTCAACAATTTCATTCTGCGATAATTGGATAATGTGTGTGACCCTTAATGCTTTTTCGAGCGATACAGTGTTAATATTAACCACTAAATCATCCGCAAAAACCATTTCAGACACATTTTGCCCTAAAAGTGTAGAGTAATATGTTTTCTTAAACGCACATCCTACAATAGGCAGTGTGAATAACAACTGGTCAACGCCATCCTCCCATTCAGACATTTCGTTGAGTAGTTGGTATGACATGTGTTCACATATTCGATTACCGCGCTCTAATTTTAGCCCATCCGGGTCATAACCAATAATTTTAGGTTTAACAACTTCCGTGCCTTTTATAATTTCAGGATAAGCTCTTGCCGCAAATTGTATCCCTGCATTCGTAATGATAGGATACTTTACATTCGCAACAACATCACCAGCATACATTTTTTTTTCAATAGATAGTTTTGCTAATTTTAAAACTTCAGTATTTGTTTTTTCCCATTCAGCCCGGGATTCTTTGTCTAAATTATATCCATCAATCACTTTTGCTGCGATGGTATCAATGACACTTTGTTCAAGATTTTCCGCAATGTTGGTCATCGCGTGTCTAGCTTCAAGCAAATCAATCATTGATTGTTCAGCTCTACGTTGTGCTTCTATTTCTGCTTGAGCTAAAGCTTCTTGCTCGGCATCGGCTTGCATCATAGCCTGTTGCTCTGGTGAAGGAACTTGCTCTTCTATATATTCTTCACCAGGAGGCAAGATGTTATTCTGCGATTGAATATATTGTTCATTAATCATTAATAACCCGTGACACTATCTATGGAATCTTGTTGGTATTTATTAAAATTATTGTTTTCCCAAAATTCTGGGGGGGCTGTTGTCGCTACATCTATCCCTGACATGCAAAGATAACGCAAACAATCCATTAAGTGATCATTTTCTTTCACAATATCGCCTTTTTCATTCCGTCTATAAATACGATATTCAGCAAAAAAGTTTTGTAACCCCCGAAAAAGCTTTAATCTGCCGGTCGATAACCGTTGCCATACGTTCAAGAGCCCGGCTTCAACTGCATTTTTCGCAAAAGAGAGATTCAGCCCTTGATTGACATATTGATCAATTAATCGTTTCCCATCTTCCTGACTTCTGCCTCTCGCTGCCGGATCAATTACGCCAGGTATCCACGCACCCCTTGCCTTAACACCTTCAGCATGTACAACTGGTTCAGCTTGTCCCCTATAATGCTCTGAAAAAATATATATTACATCGCTCTGCTCATCCCAGGCCCCCCACAGAGCTGCCGTTCTATTCCACCCAACATCCAAGGCATAAACCTTTTTCCAGTTTGGGGGAATTACAAACGGATCGACTGTAATGTCTTCCTCCTGAATTGGGTAAATAGCCCCTGCACCAAGCTGCGGAATCCCTTTCGCTCGCGCTTCACGCTGATAAGGAGGGATTGATTTAAAAAGTTCTTCTTTTTGTTGAGCGGTTAAGTGCGGAGCATCATCCCAGGTGGCGTTGACAACAAACTTCCCTGTTTTTTCATAATTGTCTGGAATTTTTCCGCCTGGCATAAAGGACAAGACCGTCTGAGATAAGCCCATTAACGGCGTAAAAGTACACATGATAAGGCCATCTGTGGTCATAGTCCGCAAGAGACATTCTGAATATATATCTAGACTCGGCTCTTCGTCTAACCATATAACGTCTTGCTCTGTCCCCTGAAATGATTTTCTTTTCTGATCATATGATTTTAAACCTACGTATGACGTTCCACCTGAAATATGTTTTACTGCGATTGATTCAACTGTATCAGGAACACTCCCGCCTTTATTTTTTGTACTAATTAATAGTTCGCCGGGGATAAGTCCTGTCCCATACTCTCCGACCGGCCCTAAAAGTTTTTTTTGAATAATATCACGAACGGTTTGGGAGGTATCCCCGGCAGCCCACGCTGAAATCGGTTTTTCAAATCTTTTTCCCTCCCACCATTCTGGATATTTACCTGTCAAATGTAACGATAATTCATAGCCCCCAACTCCGAAGGTTTTCCCAACCCGGTTGGCAGAAATCATCGCACGTTCTTTATATGTTGCTCCTGCTGAAAAAAAATCATTATGCGGTTTATACAATTCACGCCGCAAGGTTCCTGTATCTGGGTAAAGTGTATAAAGCAACCGCAATCCTGCTCTACGCTCTTTTTCAGAAAATAAATGCAATAATTCTATTTTATCAGCTCTACTCATCATTCTAAATAAAATTTATATGACCCTTACTATTCCTTTTTTAAAATCTCCAGTTCTACGGCCTCCCAGGAAGCCGATGCTTTTTATAAATAAAATTAAATACTTACACTATTTTTTCTTTTGCTCAATAATTTTTTCAGCAATTTTCTGATCAATTTCTTCATCCGTCATATTTTGAAACAATGCTTGACCATCTTTTCCTGTCAATTCATGCTTAGTCGGAGCATTCATGCCTCTGACTTTTAACGCCATATCGAGTGTTTTTCGCTGCGTTTCAATAGCTTCAACATCAATTTCCTTAACAAAAATATCAACAACAATCCCATTTTCGTCTTTAATGGGAGCTGAGAAAAACTTTGTTTCTTTAACCTGCATGAGTGATAACATCTTAATTTTTAAAGCATTTTCACTTAAGCCATGTTCGTCAAGCCATTTAGAAATCTTGTCGGTAAGTTTTGAAAAGTTTTGAGAACCTATGACTCGGAAAGAATCATCGCCATTGCATTTATATTTTGCAGCCTTTGCAGATTCGGTCTTATTTAAAAAAGTTGTAGAGCAATTTTCATTCAAATAATGTTTCAACCACACGTTTAATTTAGATACTCGCTCTTTTTTTGTAGACTCTTTTCCTTTCATACCCTCCCCCCTATCAACCATCTTATTTAAAGTCAACCAATATTTCAGACAAAAAGTCCATTTTAAATTAAAATATGGCCACCAGGCGAAAATGGCCAATCGGCGAAAATGTCTATAACTTATAAGTATATAAAATTATTAACTATTTTCTATTTTATCAGACGATAGCACCTTTTTCAACCCACCTGGTTGCAACTCTTGCCAAATCAATTTAAAACTTATTTTTACCAATAACTACCTAATATTGTTATAAATCTAATTTATTTTATTACTTTTTATTACTTTTTCGAAAGTCTGGCACGCAAGTAGCAGTATACATAGATAAAGCGCAACGATAACCGGGGCGCAAAAAAAAGGAGAAAATAAAATGATGGATAAAAAAGATGAAGGAATACTATCTTTTGATAAAATAGATGAAATGGCTATTTTCTTAATTAACGATGATAGAGTTAACGATTCTGACATTTTATCTATTATAAGAGTAGCAGGAAATAAATACGCGCAAAAAAATGGTCTCGAAAAAGCAAAAAAAGATTTAATAAAGTTTTCCCGGCCTGAGAAAATTACAGTTGAATGGTTAAAAAATATTTTAACTATTCTAAACCCTGGGTATTTAGATTTTAATGATCCTATTTCTGGCGAATTTACGACAGAAGCATTTATGCCAATTTTTTAATTGCCATTTCACAATAACAAACAAAGGAGCAAATAAAATGAAAACAGAAATCACAGAAATTGAAGAATTAGAGCAAGTTTATGAATTACTTTATGATGCAGAATCCGGAATTGAGCCTGGAACTGTAAACATCTGGTTTGAAGGGGATCCGCCTTACCTAAAACTTGAGTTCCTATCAGATACATCTGAAACTACCATAGAATGGGCCTACAAGGCTATTGAGGAAAAATTCTGGTTTAATTTTAATTAATAAGAAAAAGGAGGGAAAATGGATTTTAAATTTAAAACACCTGCCGAGGCTGAACGCTTCGGCAAGCAAGCGACAAAAAAAGATATTGCTTATCTAAGGTACGTAATAATGATTTTAAACGATCACTATGATTGGTTGAAGACGTTGCCGGATACTATAGAAAATTTCGAGCGCAGGCTCGATCTAATAAACTATCAACAAAGGTGCAGAGAAGCGTTGTGCTACGCTGCTCTACGATAGGATATAAAGATGGAAAAGATCAAAAAAGAAATAGAGAACATCGACCACGGTTGTACCCGAATAATAGATGGGAAAAAATATCTTGTTACTTTTTGGGTTGAAACTTTTGATATATTTGTTGCAAAAACAGGGCAAAAATTTACAGGATTATCAAAAGAAGAGTTGCTTAATACAATTTTAAAAGTAAGGGAGGGTTAAAAATGAAAAAGTATAATTTCAAAACATTAGCGGAGGCAAAAACTTATGGCTCAAAAGCAACCGATTCCGACCGCCGGGAACTTAAAAAGGCTATGGCCATCTACAATGATCAATTCATGCATCTAAACGGACTGCCCCATACAGGTGACAGCCTCTCAAGGCGGATGGATGTCATCGGACAATACCACATGTGCCGGGAGGCATTAGAAGCCTCCCAGCTATAATTCTTAAAAAGAAGCAAGCTCTTTATTTAAGGCTTGCTTCGCCCTTTTCCGTTTCTCTTCCTTTTCACGCCGTTTCTGTTTAACGCTTTTTTCAAAATCTGTTTTTTCATTATTAAAAGCTGCTTTTTTTTCTCGCAGTGTCTTTTTCTTTTTTCGTATATTCCGGCTCATAATTCTTGGCCCTCATCACGGCCTAAATTTCGGCCAGCCGCATTTAATTTAATTCTGAGCATATCAATTTCATCCGCAGCCGCATTTAATTTTTCTGATATATCTTGAGCCGTCTTCTTATCAGTTGCGATAAATATACAATTTGCTGCTTTTCTTAATTCGTTAGTATCCATATCTCCCTTATCCCTCATCACTTATACCTTTTGAAAAAAAACCATCAAAAAAATAATTCCCGGGCCGCAAGTAAACAAGATTTTTCCCCATTTTCTCAGCCAAAAAAATCTCTTCTTGCACACCTCCCGACTCCTGCCATCCTGGGATGCACACCACAAAAATATCCGTACACCAACATATAAATGACTCTGTATTTTTTGACCAATAAACACAGTCGCCCGGCAACCCACACTCAACGGCTACTCCATGCCCGTGCGTAATGGGCGAATAGACAATTAAACCGGCTTTCATTAACCGGCCTGTAACCTGAGTTGCGAACTTCGCACGGTCTTTTCGCACATCTTTAAAGCTATGCGAATATGGACATGCAAGGTATATTCTTTTATTTTCCATTAAAATAACTCCATAATTAAATAATAATTTTTGTTAAGGCGGATGTCACTTAGTGTTCATTTACATTAATAATAACTATTTTTTCTTTTATGTGGTGATGGATGCTGGTCACTCGAAACTCTTTTTCTTTGACCCACACAATATCACCTTCACGCGGAATATAAGGAGTTGTCATTTCAAATTTATGAAGAAGTTCCCGAGGATAGTTTCTCATTATTTTATGTTCAATATTCATTTTGTTTTCTCTCCGGGAATATAACAATAGTAAAATTTAAAAATGGCATTCCCAATCATTATTAAATTTATTAAGTCCTACCCCAAAATCGCCACCACTTTTTACGTTTCCTGATTTTTTGTAAATCTGATTGGTAGTTACATACTGCAATTGCGACTTCGAAATCGATTGGTATACCTTTCCGGGCCTTATCGCTTTCAATCTCAAGTATATTAATATTATCCGGATTATAATTATACGGCGCCTTGACCAATATTTTTCGCTCTGCTTTTTTCACTCCATACATATTAGCAAGCCTCGCTCATTCTTACCGTGTCAAGAATATCTTCTTTCTGTTTTCCCTTAAACCCCTTACCATCAGCCTCCCACCCTAACCATTTTTCCCGCGCGACCTCGCCCAAACATTCCGAACTATTCGCACACTTATAAAACCATTCGCATTTTTGGAAAAATGGGAGGCCATCGATTTTTTGCTCAGCAGTGGATGTTAACTCACACCCGCAATTTTTCATTTTCTTGTTGGGAGGTGCAGAAATTTCTTCCTCAAGATAACTCTCTATAGCCAATCTTTTTCTTCGTTTCGCTGCGCGTATTCCGCAACTGGCACAGCGTCCTGAACTCGTACCATTGTCAAACCTTTGTTTTGACTGTTTCGAAACAGGCCGCGGTTTTTTGCAAACAGGACAAATTATTTCATATTCCCTGCCATTTTTATAGTTTTTGTTCCTCATGCTTTCATAGCCGCACCTCCTGCATCGTCCAGAACTTACACCACTATCAATCATTTGTTTTGATTGTTTTGATACAAGCCGCGGGTTTTTGCAAACGGGACAAATAACTTTATATTTTTTCCCCTTTTTTATTTCCACCGGGTCAACCTCTCAACCATCCGGTCCGCTTTAATTTTTTGCCATGCCTCGACTCTCTTATCTCCTATTTTTTGACTAAGCGAAATCAACCTTGCCCGGAATTCCGGGAATAAATCTCGCAATATTCTTTTATCACCACGCTCACCCTTATAGCCGCCAAGCCAAGTTTGAACAAAACCCATTGCCGATATAAGGCTTCCTATATTGTTATCATCCGACACTTTGAAACTCTGATTTTTATCGACATCAAACAAAATGTCCATCTGATCTAAAACTGCTAAACAATCAGCAGTTTCTTCAGCGACTTTATCTTCAACAAATCGACCCCGCTCTAAATGACAAAGTTCAACAGTTAACTCTCCAATTCCTTCAATCATATGTAGCATTTGTGCCTCGGCTCCGTATTTGTTAATACATGCTTGTGCTAACTCTATTTTAGTCATCCTCGCTCCTCCCAATACAATTCATTATTTACCAATAATACGTCAAAAATACGTGCTACCCAAATCGTTTGCTTACCCTTTTTCCCATTTTTTTTCAATTTTTTCAATTTCCGCCACGCCCACACCTCAACCCTGCCACCATTTTTCAGCCATATAGTTGTATTTTCAACATGATCCACCAGGATCTTTTCTTTATGCGGCCCTATGTCTACCCCACAGACCTGGACCCCCACAAAACCGTTATCTAAAGCCAGAACGTCAAAAATATTAAACAGATCTGTTCGTTTTTTCGTAAAGTGATTATAATTTTCTACAACCCAATACGGTATATTATATTTTCTCAAATCTGACAAAGTGCGCTGCATTGGTGTTGCCATATCATTTACCCTCCCCCATTCAATACCTTGTAACACCAAAAATATCCAGTTCCGATTCCTAACAAATAAAAACAAAATAACACTATTACCCGAAGAAAAATCCAATCAAGACATTTATCTATTTTTTTTAATATTTTTAATATCCTCCAGCTCGTTCTCTGCATTGTTAAGCTTTCTTTTTAATTCTTTTATTTTTTCAAGTTGCCATTCTATCTTCATCTTTTTTGCTTCATCCCAGGTGTCAAAAAAACTTGCCCACCCTGACAGCTTTAGATGCCTCCTACCTGCAATCCAAACAATCTTATCTGTTTCCCGTTCTACATCCACCGCAACAATCTCTACCCCAAAATCATAAACTTTATATTTTTTCAACATTTTTAACCTCCTTCAAAATTCTCTTACATAAAATTTCCAGGTTTTTATAATATTTAATATCTCCTTCCTTGTCATATTCGTTCCGGTATATCCTTTCCTCCCCTATCTCCCATCCCCTCCCGGCAATAACTCTTTCCATCGAGTAGCAATCACTTGCGCTGCAAGGGTCAAAACCATGTTCAAGAAAATGATTAACTTCATCCTCACATCCGTCATAAGTTAATGTATTTTTTAATAATTTATCGCAAGTTTCGCAATAAGGGATACTATCGCCATCAATGATCCATCCACCATCAACACAGCAGTACTCATTGTTTTCAGGATCGTCTTTTTTCAACAGAGATACTTCTTTCCCGCAACAGTCGTAACAAAAAGACAATCCTTCACCTCCATTCACCCAATATTCGGGCTCTGCCTCAATCCCCTCTGCACCATCTCGAAAAAAATCATTCAGCTTTTCTTGTTCTTTTTCTGTTAGCATATTATTCCTCCTCCAAAACAGCACGATATAACCCCGGCTCCCAGCAATTAGTCTGGATTTCCTTTAAATTTTCGTTGAAGTCATGGATGAGATCAATCAATTCATCATTTCCAACATCTTCACATAAAGAATCTTCAAAAAAATCATCGCTCAACTCACGCCATTCCGTTCTCTCGCAAATAATAAAATTCATAGATTCAAAAGACACTTTTCTATCTTCGTTATTAACACCTTCCCACTCTCCATAGTACCGATCTTCTGAATCAGAATATAACGCATCTTTGCCATTCCACACCATTACAGGTTTTGCTTTAAATTTTTCAAGCCTCCTCTTTTCAGCGCACGTTTTGCAGTAAGAATTTTTTGGGAAAATAATACCACATCTGCATTTCGTGTGAGTTGCGCCATCCCATTTAGCCATATGCCCATCTTTTCCCCAAAACCGGCCAGTTCGAGAGACCCATCCGGAAAGATTTTCTTTATATGTTGCCGCATCGGGGCTATTACTCAAAATTATTTTTTCGTTGTCCATATTCTCCTCCTCAAAACAGCCCTAATATCGACCGTCAAAAAACTATTAGTGCGTATATGTTTCAGATCATTATTAAAATTACTAACCAGCCTCGACAACCCAGTGGATTTTGTGCCATCTGACATAGCTCCATAAAAAGAATCCTCACAAATCTCCGGCCACTCGGCTTCCTCGCAAAAAACAAACTTCATTGATCTAAAGGATACTCTCTCTCCATCCTTGTTGGTTCCATCCCATTCACGATAAAACCACTCTTCAGCCCTGGAATATAAAACGCCCTTTCCGTTCCAAATCTTTTCAGGCATCTTCTTAAAAAGCTCTTCCTTTTCTTTTTCGTCACATATCTTACAATAAGAGTATTTCTCAACAATGTTGCCGCAATGTCCGCACCGTCTATGGGTCGAACCGTGCGCTCTTGCGCCCTCTTCATCTTCACCCCAGAATGTTCCATCCCGTGAAATCCAGCCTGATACGTTTTCCTTGTAAGTTGCTGACTCCGAACCGTTTGCAAAAATTACCTTATCGTTTTTCATATACCCTCCCTGTTCTCCTACGTTATGAATTCCAGATCACAATAACCCCTAAGATGGGAAATATTAATCCTAAAATTTTTAAATCATCCAGAAAATACATACTTCCGACTCCTAAACAACACACGCCTATTGAGGCCAAACCTTTTCCTATACTTTTATTCATTACTTTGCCCCCTAAAATCGACTAAAATAATTTACGCTTATACTGGCCTTCAAAAAAAAAGATCGTCCAACCTATACCCCAGCACATTACTTGCTGTGGCTATTCATCCAGCCCTCAATAAGACTGATAGCCACCTCCCTGATCGTCTTGCCTTTTTCTGCAACCATCGCCTTGAATTTCCTCCTAAACGATTCGTCCGCAAAAAAACCTATTAAAACTTCTTTTTCTTTTTGAGTCATCCAATCACCTCCCTTTTTAAAAACTTATAGAAATATACCTTATAGTTTGCGGATTGTAAAGAACTATATTAAAACCTCCACCCGCCTCCGTCCCTTACAATCCCTAACAAGATATTCAGGAAAGATTCTTTTAAAGCTACAAGTTCCATCTGGATGCCACCTTCTACACCAATGCATTGCTATGCTTGTTTCGGGGTAGTCCACAGAAAAATCCAAACAGCCATAGCAATATCTTGACTCAATCAATTTTGCCGTGCTGTGTTCTTGAGGCTTTTGTTTAATTTGCACAGACTTATCTTTAAGGTTCCCGGTTAAATCACTCTGCATCTTTTTTGTAGGTTTCTTTTTCAAATGAGCGAATGACATTAGATTGGGCACTACCTATCTCCTTTGTTAAAAAGTCTAATAAATTCAACAGCTTATATATTGTGTGACAACCCGTGACGGTTGGGGTGACAATATAAATTTCTCTAACCTATTTATATTATTATAAATTTGAAATCCCTGTCACAATGTCACGGTTGTCACTATTAAAAAATTATATTATATATATAGGGAAAATAGGTTTTTATTGTTTAATAGAATCACCTAAAAAACATTTTTTTTTACTATAGAATTTTTTCTATTTTTTAACCGTTACATCGTGTTTCCGTGACAAAAATGATTTTAATTCAATTAAAACAAACACTTACCACTGTCACTATGTTTTTTTTAAAAACTCTATATCGTGTAAAAATACCGTAATATGTGACAAAATCACTCAATATTGGCTCCAAAATCGAAAGAAGTGTTTTCACTATAAGTTTTTCCTTCATCAAAAAAAACTTTAACGTGTTTCGAAAACGAACTTTTCATTTCGTATATTTTGGGCAAATCAAGAAAATCTTTCACATCTCCATCTTGTCTTTTTTGTTTTCTTACAGGGCTACCACCTGGCCAAACTTGCCATGTTTGTCTCCAGAAACTTCTATTTGAAACAATATACCTTTCCTTATTCTTATTAGAAAATTCCAGAAATTCATTATAAATTTCATATTTCCAGATTTCTTCCGGCCATGCAACATTCTGATCAACTCCGCATCGAGTTTCAATCGGGGCACCTGTAAACTTGTCCGATAATAAAAATTCTCGTTCAAGGACAAATTGCCAGAAAGCAAAAACTACAGGCAAAGATGTCTCTATTTGTTCAGAGAGCGCTTGCGTGAAAGGAGCTTTTCTTAAATTTACAGCAGAATAATCATACCGCAATAAATCATACATCATTGCTGCTGGGCCACCATTCTCCATTTCGTCATCTATGCCATTAAAGTAATCTGTATTAAGTTTTTTATCTTCGTTAACGGCTAAGACTAAATATCTTCGCTCATCACTGGATGCCGGAACAATCCATTCTTCGTTGCTTGCAATAATAACATTCATATAATTACGCATAGTTATCGAGTCGATTCCTTTCGGTTCAAATAGCGTTACAGGATCGGTAATCATATTTTGCAATTTACCTTTATTTTTTTTGTCACCCCCGAACGTGGCTTCGTCAAGAAAAACTAAAATAGCTTTAGACATATGCATATTAAATTTTCCTGTAAACCCGGCAGCATCAGCTAAGGGAAGGTATCCCTCACCAAACATTTTCCCCATGTAATCAGCCCAAAAACCCTTTCCTATACCTTTGCCTCCCTGTAAGACTAAGGCTACCCCTGGCCGCTTCCCACCAGGGTCTTGCACTGCGCGAGCTATCCAGGCGATCACATATTTATATATCTCATCATCTCCGTTACAAATAATGTTTTTTGTATGCCATCGTATTTTTGACCAATCACCTTTTTTTGGCTCCAATAACCCCCTAAACATATTATATACCCCAGGGGTATCCTTCTTTAATGATGGGTCAAAAGTCACTTCGTTATAGGTGCGCCTACCCTCCCAATCTAACCATAACTTCCCGAGCGGAGCTGGCTTCAGGTCCTCATCTTTAAAAACAAAAACACGCTTGTTTCTAAAAAATAATTCAAAATCATAAGCCTTTAGGAACGATAGAAAATGTTTATGCCCGTCAAACCATTCTTTCAAGACGCGGAATGTCCCAGATAGCAGAGCCGCGCCAAAAACTTTATTCAGCCCCTCCAATTCTTTTAATGTTTCAGGCGGATAAATATCATTATTCTCCGGTTGTTCTGTCTGTGGTGGCACCGACCAAATAAGCTCTTTTACAGGTATAGCCTGATCAAATCGTTCTTTAATTGAGCCGCCATTCATCAAAAGATCATTAAAATCCAGTTTAATGGGTTCATCAGAGAAACATTCATTGCAAGGTGTGACAAAAAAAGTTTCAATATCCACTTTGGAGGCCAGGGCAATCGCAGCTTTTTGGCCTCCAAAACTTGTATCAGAGTCCACTATTATATAAAGTTTTTTTATCCCACTCGGAAGCGAAACCCCCTGCATTCCAGCCGTGGATAGACAGGCACAGCCATTCATATCCATAGATTGCATCGCGGACAAGGTCGTTTCTATTCCCTCTCCTACAATAAAGGTTTCAACAGACTGCTTCCTATAAAAAAAAACGCCTCGGCCTCGGCAAAAATTCTCACCATTATTGTTTTTGCCGAACATCTTGCCCTTACCTGACTTGATGAATGTTTCGCCATCAAAAGTCATTCGTTGAACCGCCAAAACCTTGTCGTCACCAGGCTTAGTCATGGCAAACACAAGATTATCCTCTTTTTTATATCGGTTTACACGAATAGCAGGGGAATCATATCCTATGTAAATACCCCTTGTTTTTAATACTTTCCTTACTGTTTCAGGGTCATTTTTAGCTTTCGTCCATATAAAATTCACAGGCGCAGGGGATATCTTTTTTGTTTGTTCAAAATTAGGTAGCAAACCCATCGTCCGTAACTGATCTTTTACAGTTTTCCATGAGCAACCGCTATGGCAATGAACTATGACATCCGGTTTTCCATTTTTGTCTATAGTATCTTTAACTGATAAGCTGGCGGTTTTATCTGGATGAGCAGGGCATTTAACGAGATAACCATCTCCAGAACGGGATCCGTCTAACGCAGCAGAAATTGACGCGGCTACACTCATATCAAGACATCCCCTAAATATGTTTGCCTATTATTCGATTTTACGTTTTTAATTGCCCGATTCAATCCTTTTTTGTTCCCAATCACGGTAAGCCGCTCTTTAAATCGGCTTAGGGCAACATATAGTAAACTATTACTCAACATAAAATAGTGGCTGCTGTGCATAAGGATAACCCCATTTGCGTATTCGCTGCCTTGGCTTGAATGGATAGTAAGGCAATAAGCCAGGCGTAGGTTTTTGATGTCAGCACGGTCAGAAAGCATAACCTCCTGCCCATCAAAATTGATAACTATCCCATCATCCGATATTTTGATTATCCTCCCAACATAACCATTAAAGATGTCCAGTTTATAATTATTTTTCTTATTAATCACTTTATCGCCAACCCGCAGGGTAAGAAAAGCAGACGCTACATACTCTCTTCTCCCCATGCCAGCGGGATTTAATTTTAATTGCATGAACTTATTTATATTCTCTACACCGCATACGCCTGAATGTTGTGGTGATAAAACTTGATAATCCATCCCGATATCAGCCCATTGGCGGCAAGTATCTAAAACAATATCAGGTATAAGTTCTTTATCTTCTATGCCTTTGAAAAATAAATCATCATACCTGGTTCCACCTAATGTTTTTTGACCATATCTTCCGAATAAAATTTGTTTTCTTTTTTTTACCCGGTCGCAAGCATCCGCGATTAAACTGCCTTCTGCTTGTCTAAAATTGACAATGAGCTTGTTAATAATAGATTTGTTGTCTGTATCGCAAAGATCACGAAATGGGCACCCAGGCGGCACCGGGGGGAGTTGATCTGCATCCCCAACAAGAACTAATTTTGCATTTTCTGAAACACCATTGATAATGCGTGCAAGAAGTTCGCTGCCCACCATAGAAGCTTCATCGCAAATCACTATATCCGCATCAAGCCTATTGTTTTCGTCATGGTGCCATACTCCTGGCCCCTGACATCCTAATAGCCGATGAATAGTCATCGGCTGGTTTATTAGACAAATTCCGTTCAAAGCCTCTTCCATGACCTTGGCCGCCTTGCCCGTGGGAGCCGTAAGATATATTTTTTTATTTCCAAATAAATGTATTAATTCTTTCAGGATGGTTGTTTTTCCTCTTCCTGGCCCCCCCGTAAGCACAATAATTTTTTTATCACTACTATATATATTGTTGATAGCTGTCGTTTGATGCTTGTCAAATTTCATATTTCTCCTTTAATCGCATTATAAATAATTCTTTCACAATTAAATAGATTAGCAGAATATATTTTATTTTTATCTATAATGACCTTTTTTGCCGCCGCAAGCCGTTGGATTAATTTTTTTACGGTACAATATTCAGGCGGTTTTATGGGCTGGTTTTGAACCATTGCGGAGTCAACCAGTTCATTAATAACCATTTTTACCAATGCGCCGCCATAAATCCATATATTACCATTATTTTTTTCGCTGTCATCCAGACAAAACGAAATACATGCAAGAATTCTTTGTTCACTATCGCTTTTCAATCCGGCCTTTAAGCTAATTCCATCAACAATTCTAAACCCAAAACCGTCAATATCATTGATGAGTTGATATGGGTCAGTCTGTATCTGCGTTATGGCCTCATTAATACCATATCTTTTTATAATTTTATTGGTTTGATTTTCCGTTAAACCTATACCTAATAAATAAGTAGTTGCCTTGTAATTAGATACTAAGCCTTTAGCTTTCTCTTGTATCTCTAACGATTTATCAACTGTGGTTACGCCCAAATAAGATGGACATTCTTGCGCCATCTTCCAGGCCATTTCTGGGCCTAATTCCTCAACCGCAGCGGTGGCTTTCACTTTTCCGATGTTTGGTAATAAACATAAGAGACTGATAACGCCACTTTTTGAATTCGTATCTGGAGCCACAGGCGCAACGGTTTTACATTTTAATTGTTTGCCGTATTTACCTTGCGTCCAAACACCTTCGCATTCAACACTAAAGCCAGAATCGCACATTGATGGTAATATACCCGTGCAAGAAATATCATCAGGGATGGCCTGTACTGAGAATACGGCCCAATTATCTGCATTCCTATATGTAATCTTATTAATTTTTCCTTTTATTTTAATTATTTCCATAAGTATCTCCAATGATCTATATAAAATAAAAAACTTTTGTTGGTGTTTCCTGCTTCGTACAAACCACATCAACACCCTGTCCGATAGCTTTCTTAATTTCATACTCGACTAAATCATAGTTATTGTTTTCCGTAGATAAATGAAACGGCAATACAAGCCGCAGTTTATCATGCCAGACTTCTTTTAATATCCAGGCAGAATCAATATTGTCCATGTGACCTTCATTAGAAAAGATGCGTTCCATTAATTCTGATTCGTATCGTCCCTCAGTGAGCGTCTTTAAGTCATAATTACATTCAATAATTATGACATGGTTTGCTATGCCCTTAAGATTAAACAGAGCTTTTGCGGCAGCCTCAGTGATGCAGCCGGTATCAGGTATGTAAGTCAATTTGAAGTCTTTATATGTCAAATCAAAACCGTAGCAAGGGGAATCGTGGGACAATAAAAATGCTTTTACCTGAATGGGAGCTCTGCTTATTATTATTGATGCCGGGAATACGTCTTTATGAATAAATATATCCGGATGTTTTTTGCGTATCTGCGGAACAGATTGGATATGATCTTTATGATCATGTGAAATAAAAATAGTTTTTACATGATCAATTCGCTTACCTATCCAATCGAGGCGTCTCTTTAATTCTTTGAACGAAAATCCGGCATCAAGTAAAAGGCCATATCCATCAAACTCAATATATGTGGCATTTCCACTCGATCCTGATCCTAAATTGCAAAGTTTTATCATAATCTTTCCCCCACTAAAAAGGCCGGATATATATCCGGCCTTTTTAGTGTTAAAGCATGTTAAAAATTATCATCCACTTCTTCAGCTTTTTGCCCAACAGGTTTTTCGTCTTCAAAGTTTGCCTGCTCCCCTGATAGTTGGTTATGGATAAGTGTCATTTGCTCAAAATCATCCGCTTCAAGCTCATCCAGGCTTGAAAATACTGGCACGTATGAATTGCCCGCCGGACTTGTTATCATGGAAACCGAAGCTGTGAATTTAAAACCCCACGCAGGAATCTTTTTTACTGTTCCACGCAGTTTCAGCATGGATACAATTTTCCTGGCAGGTTTTAATGCTGTTGATTTCAAGGAAAACCAGCATGGCATAAAAGTGTTATAGTCGAGCACTAAAAAATCCCACGACTCATTGCACCGTGGTGGCTTACTTTTCCCGGCATCATTCTTTGTCCATTTAGCATATTCACAATCCGCACAAGTATCGGACATCGGCGTAAATACATCCTCAGCGTTATTCGGCACTTTGCTATCATCGCTCTTGCAAAGTGGGTCATTCTCGAGATTAAAATCCTCTGGAAAGAGAATGCGGCTTTTATGCATTTTCAATATAACCAACGTCATCTCTTCGACTGCATCGCCGGTAACATCAATAAAGAGTTTCCCCTCGACATCGCCTTCGGATTGCTTTTGCCCCACCCTTAACCGTGGAATGATAAGATCTTCTTGTGTTACATCACCAAGTCCATCGTCAAATGGTTCATCCGCTACTGCCGGGAGTTCTGCTGGCTCCTTAATGGTTGGTAAGCTTTTCTGTGTTTCAACATAGTCATCATCTTGAATGCTCGGTAATTCCTCTGTTTTAAGTTTAGTTTTACTCATAATATTATTCCTTTCTTATATTTTAGTTTACCCATTTAATGTGATTGAACTTATCCTCTTGGATAGCCTTTATTAGAAAAAAAACAAAGGCTTCCTCCTCTTCTCCCGGGCTTCCAGCATTCCCAAGACAACCTGTCATTTGCGTAATAATTTGTTTTGTAGTTAAATCAACAGCTTCTTTTTTTGCAATTTCATCAGCCTCAGCCTTCTCAGCTTTAAGTTTGGCATCGACCTCCGCCTTCTCTCTCTCTTCTTTTTCTTTTTTGATCCTTAATTTCTCAGTCTCAATTGCATCAGCAGCTTTTTTTTCTTCCCTTTTCTTTTCTTGGACAATTCTTAACCGTTCTTTTTCAGCAGCGTCCCGGGCTTCTTTTTCCGCGATTTTTCTTTTTTGCTCAGCGAGTTCCGCCGCTTCTTTTTGATCAGCAATAATTTTATTGGCAGCCCTTAGTTTGGCAGCATCCTTTTCCTGCTCAGCCTTAAGTTTGGCATTTTCAATGCGTATGGCTTTTTGTTCTGCATCTCTTTTTTTTTGTTCCTCCTTTTCTTTTTCGAGCCTTTCTTCTTCGGCTTTTTCCGTAGCCTCTTTGGCCGTTTCAACCTGTATTTTCATGTTATACAGTTCCACAAGCTGCACCATTACAGAACTTTTTAATTCAATAGCCTTGATTTTATATTCATCAGCCCAGGCCGTTACATCATTATTTGTTAAAGTATCAATTTGCTTTTTAACTTCATTTGCATCAGACTGGATGAGTGTGGACACCAAGCCAGTTATGTTATTAATCCTGGTTTCAATCGCTTCCTGTCTTTCTTTTTCAATTCGTTCAGCTTCCCTTTTCTGTATTTCTATTTTTATTTCATAGTCCTTAACAACTTTTACCATCGGGTCGTTTACGGCTGAAAATCTACTGGAAAGAATATTTGCGGCCTTATTCGTGTTTTGGCAGTGGAGCAATTCTTTTGCCTGAGACGACTTCCTGTACTTCTCGGTAGCTGTGAGGTACCTCTTCACCTTTTTTACGCCTGACTTAACAAGTGCATAATTTTCCGGAACTGTCATGTCAGTAGGGAAGTCTCGAAATTCATCCTCTACTGCTTGTACGTATTCTTCTGTCGGGAATAAAATCTTTGCAACTTCAAAACTTTGTTTCATTTCAATTATTTCATTTTCCATATTTGATTCCTCCGTTTAATTATTCACTTATAACCTTTCTAATCGCGTCATAAATAAGCAATTCCAAGTTTTTATCTGAGATAAAACAACCATTTGCAAATGTTATTTTTCTCTTATTAATCGCCGATGATCCCACAAAAATTTCCGTTTTTGTTCGCTTGCCGCCACGAACCTTTACATTTATATTTATTTCAGCCATATCTTTTCTCCTTTATATATCATTAAAAATTTCTTTAAGCTGGCAGTTTAAAACTCCTGCCAAAATAGTTTTTTGGACTATAGTCGGTTCCCTTTCTCCCGTTATCCACTTTGTTAATATCCCTGCATCAACTCCGACTTGCGTTGCAATCCAGTTATTTTTTAATCCTCTTTTATGAATCATTCCTTTTAACTTTTCGTTGTAAACGTAATCTATTCTCATTTTTGTAACCTCCTGTATTTATATTTAAGATGGCTTAAATATAAAATATAAAAAATTTTATGTCAATGTTTTTTTTATTCTTGACATTGCTTTTTTCTTAAGTTATAATCCGTTCAAAACTTGAGCAGTAAAAATGATTTTTTGCGTAAGTCGGTAGAGTTTGAGCAGTTATTTTTAAAAAACAGAGACAGGATATAAAATATGGAAGATCTATTTAAAACATGGATAATAAAATTTTCAAGCAGAGATGATTTTGATCAAGCCTGTGATATGAATACATTTTGTTGCGACATAGGTTATTCTGATATGATTCTGGTGTATGATAATGAGTTTTTCAGGGATAGATTCGCTGGATACTTAAAAATGTCTGGAATTAATAAAATTAAAAAAGGACATAAAACATGATTTGCACGGATTGTATTTTTTACTTTGACAGTGGTGGATGTTTGGGTTTTCAGGATGAGTGCGGTCATGATCCGCATCCGGCAAATATATCTGATCTATTTGATACTGAGGACACCACATGTGAGTATTTTGAAAAGCGTCCTACAGATTGGGGTTTAATCATGTCAAAGGCTGAGTGGACAAGAAAATATAAAAAGGAGACAAAAAAAATTATGGACGGAAAAATAACAATTACGAAAAAAGAATATTTGAGACTACAAATTGAATCCGAAAGATTAAATAGACTTGAATTCGGTGGGGTTGACAATTGGGATTGGTATGATGCAAGCATGAATCCAGATGATCGGCCGGATATGGAAGATTTTGAAGAAATGGAAAAAGTCCGCATAAAGGCGTTATAAAGATCAAACTATTTTTAACAAGGAGGAAAATATGAAAACATTTAAAGCATACATCAAAGAGTACTACGAATGGGAATGTCCATGGTGTGGCGAAACCAATTGGAATATTGACGATGACCCTGCCAGAGAAATCAATATATGCGAGTCTTGCGGGAAAAACGCGTATTGTGAAAAAACGGAGAGATTGAAACCATGAAAACATTTATAGCCAATGTAGAAGAAAGATATGTCTGGGCATGCCCTTATTGCGATGAGCTTTGCGAAGATATGTATGATAATCCTGAAGATTCGGAAGATGTTGTTTGTGAGCATTGCGGCGAAAAAGCTAAGTGTGAACGTACTGAAAGGTAAAAATAAAATTATGGCAAAATATAAAAAAAAATTAGAAAACATATACTTTACCGGAACAATCATAACCATAATTATAGCTGTACTGTTTATTATTTATGGTAGCTATTGGTTCGTAAAAACAGTAAGTTATAACATTTTTTACAAAAATATGGTTCGTTCCACTATTATTGAAATGGTTGACACTGAATCTTTAAAACTTAAATAAACCAAATTAAGAAAAGGAGAAAGGCATGAAAGGTTTAACGCAATTAGAAAAAAAGATTTTAGATAGGGAAAACATATTATGTGGCAAAAACTTATAGCTTTACTAATACTGATTCCGTCAGTGTGTTTTGCTGATCTCCTTTTTTATCATACACCAATGATAAAAAGTGTAACTATCCAGGACAATGGGACACTTGAAGTCGTCACTATAACTCCTTCTATGTGGTCGTATCCAGAAGGTGGGAGCCCCCCTGGGATTGCAATTAAATATATCTACGCCGCAAAAGACGGGAAGATTTATTTAAAAGAAAAAATTGACGGGAAGTATTACCCAGAAACACTTGAACGAAAACCAGAAACAATAGAATTTGATCATTAACCAGTTTGGGCGCATCACTCCTTTCCGGGCAGCCATGGGCCCGGGCAAACAAAGCTTCCCCCAGATTTTCCCCGGTTGATGCGCCTATGTCATATTTAGCCGGGGCGGTTGGCGACTGTGGGGGGAGTGCATGGTTTTAACTTAAACAAGGAGGGCGGTAGCGATGGAATGGGAAGATTTCAAAAAACAGCCATATAATAAAAATTGGATAAAAATGGATGATTTGAGTTCCGGGCAATTAAAAGAAATAAGCAAAGGGTGTAGGGTAACGATGAAAGAAACGATGATAATAGTACAAGACATCTCAGTAAAATTTAATTTGTCGCCAAGGGATGCGTTTAAGGTGTTCCAAGGCCAGCGCCGCCCGTGATTTAGATATTATACCTACTAACAAAAAGGAACGAATATGAATAAGTTACAAGACATTGGGTTTTATACGTTATCAGATTATAGGGCAAAGTATGCGTCAAGTAACTCGTGTTTATGGCGGTGTGAGTTATTAATTACGTCTGCTTGTAACTTTAACTGCCCATATTGCCGTGGTACTGATAGAACGGCTGATATAACTTTTGAAGATGCAAAAAAAGTAGTTGATTTGTGGTGTCAACATGGTTTGCAAAATATAAGATTTTCAGGTGGGGAACCGACTTGCGTGGAATGGTTGCCTGATTTGGTAAAATATACATGGCAAAAAGGTGTTCATCGGATAGCTGTATCAACAAATGGATCCGCTTCAACAGATTATTATATAAAATTACTAAAAAATGGGGTTAATGATTTTTCAATTTCTCTTGACGCTTGTTGCGCTGCGTTTAGTGATAAAATGACGGGTGCCCCTGGGTCGTGGCCTATTATTGTAAAAAATATAAAAGCATTATCAAAATTAACGTATGTAACAACAGGGTGTGTTTTTGACGGAAAAAATATTGAGCAATCTGTCCAAACAGTAATTTTTGCTCATAATTTGGGCGTTTCTGATATTAGGATTTTAACTGCGGCTCAATATAATAAATCGTTAGAGTTTGTTGAACAAATTCCTAAAAATATTCTTTTATATCATCCTATTCTAAAATACAGAGTAGAAAATTTTAAAAAAGGTCGCAACGTAAGGGGGCTAAACATAGGAGATAATTTTCAATGCCCTTTAGTGTTGGACGATATAGCGATAAAGGGAGATTCTCATTACCCTTGCATAATTTATATGAGAGAGCTTGGGCCTCCAATTGGAAAAGTGTCTGCAAATATTAGAGGGGAGAGAGCCGAATGGTATAAAACCCATAACTGTTTTCGTGACGATATTTGTAGGGAAAACTGTTTAGATGTTTGTGTTGATTATAACAATAAATTTAGACAAATAAATAACAGGCATAACTATCGCAACAGGTAGCGTATATACAAGGAGCATCAAATGAGCAAATGGAAAGAAGAAACAAGAAATGGTGAGGTTGTTGGTTCAGAAATCAGATTTGGCATTTTTAAATTATCAATCCACCATTATTTTGGCTGTGGGGAACAATGGTTTGCCTCTTGTTCTTATGTTTTTGACCGCATGCCTTTAGCTTCGGACAAATTATTAGAAGCTAAAGGCCAGGCAATAGCTATGCTTCAGACAAAATTACAGAAAGCAATTGACGAAATAGCAAAGGCATAACCAGAGAAACACAGCCGATGTAAAACCGTGCGACTGATTAAAATGTTATTTAAAAGGAGATGTAGTATGCAAGTTCTAATAAACAACATAGAGTATCGCCCCAAAACAAGTGCTGATGCGCTGCCAGATAATTGGCAAGCACTATTAGTAAAAAGAATCGTTGAAAGTAGAAATGGGCTTAGTGTATTAAGCGATTGTGAAACTCCGAACTTCTGGATAAGAGCAACTGGAAAAGAATACGACACCAGTGAAGATCCATGTATAAATGATTTGCGCCGATTTTTTTTAGCGGCATTATGCGGTGATAATATAAATTTAGATAAAAAGCATAAAGGAGAGAAAATATGAAAGAAAAACCCAAAGTAGGCCAAAAACTATATTCCTTAAATATAAACAACGCTGCAAGAAGTTGTAAGCAAAAGTTAACACCAGTTACTGTTACGAAAGTAGGAAGAAAATATTTTTCCTGCGATAACCGAAGGCAATATTATATAAAATCTTTGGGCGAGAACACAAAGTACTGCCAAGATTCACAACTATACGAAACCGAAAAAGAATGGGAAGATGAAAAGGAGGCAACGAAAATAGCTATTTTTATTTGGGATTTTTTCCGATATAGTAACAGCAAGTTGAACCTTTCCCTGGAAGAGTTAAGGGCTGTTGAGCAAATAATTAAAAAAACAAAAGGAGATAAAACGTAATGGAAATAAAAAATTATGTTAATATTTGTAAAAAGTGTAAGTCGAACAAGATTCTGTTTAGAATCAGAAATGGGAAAATATATGAAACAGCTTGCAAGGATTGCGGGTGGACAACCCCCTTTGTTGCACTGGCTTCAAAAAAAAAGGAGCGAATAGATGAACGATAAAGAATTTGAAAAATTAATATTTAAGCTTGAACAAAGAGTCAAAGAACTGAATGAATTAAAAAAAATCTTTCTTGATGAAACAGGAAGAAACTTTGTCCCACAACTGTATTTGAGCCCGTTGGGTCCGACAATCCCAAAATGTTCAAACTGTGGCGCAGAAATGCGGCATGTTGAGCCCGGAACATGGCGGTGCGATTGTGAGGAAAGATAATAACAAACCGACAACAGGGAGAAGGAAACAATGATAAGTTTTGTATTCGGGGTCTTTGGAAGCGTACTCTTTTGGGCGTCTTTTCTGGGAGGTTGGTTTCTCGTTGGGAGCATATTGCTAAAACATATAGCCCCTTTATCCTGGGAAGCAATTAAAACAGGTAAGCGTCCCACAACGAAACAATTCTCTTATACACTTAAAGCTGATAAGTGCGGCATTTTTTTCGCTATCATTAGTGTTTATTTTTTTTGGCCGTTTATCCTGGCGGGGTATATTTTTTGTATTTTTGCCAAAAACATTGTGTGGCCAGCTTTCAGAAAAGCTGTAATATCATCGAGTAATATCATTCCGGAGATAAATATTAAAAATAAAACAGAAAATGGGGAAAATGAGCAATAATGAAATATTTTATAGGCTGGTGCAGCAAATGCGGTGGGGATATGTTTTGGAGTTCAGACGAGGGGAAATGCATTTTCCACTCAGTAGGAGGCTGCCTCTGTGAATGCTTATACCCAAAACAATTCATGGAATGGTGGGACGAACACTCTTGCCCATATAATATTAACACATTTTTTTCTGCATGGGAAAATAGCCAGCAACAGATTAAGGTCGCTTGCGAAAAACTCGAGGAACTCATAAAGACAGGGAGTGAGCTTGTTTTTAGTAGAAATAAAAAATGGATGGTTTGTGACAAAAATTGGGAGGCCACCACCAGTAAAACTATATTTGGATTGTTGGAGAAGCTGGCATGAGCAAAGGGGAAAGGAACATCTTGTTGTATCTTGCGATAATGGCGTTAGTCACAAAGCTGTTACGCAAAAACAACCCGTCAAAAACTGTCAGAAGAATGCTTATTGTTGTTGATAAACGTTTTTTTGCAGCCAGGGAACTGTATCCTGAGTTGTTTTTGAATTCAAAAGACTGCAACCGGATTGAAAAAAAGATTATCGACTTAGAAAGAGAAACAAAGATTCATATTGTTTGTCTTATTTGTATCTGTCAGGCTGGTTTCTCTGATGCTCTTAACCTCTTACGCGGGAAGAGAAGTGACGCTATAGAAAAATGCATTATATCTCTCAACCGGCTTAGTGTTTATTTTGATCGAAAGATTAATTTGAATGCTGAATATGACAAGGCAATTAAATATATTGAGGGATGGGGATAGTGAATATGAAAATATTTTATAAATCATTTATATTTTTGGGAGGGGAAATTAAATATGTTAGAATATGAAACCCAGCCGAATGCAGCATTGTTGCTGGCAGCAGAACAATTAGAATATGCAGTTTTTTTGATAGCGGATTGGGGTTCTTACGCTCCTTTATATTACCAAGAAAAACATGATTTACAAGGAGATATTGAAAAAATCAAATCACACGCGAAGTTAATAAGAAACATGATACGGGAACCAGCAAAAAATAAAAAATTGATAAGGGGAGGGGATACAAGGGGACATCATAAAAAAATTATAGGAATAACAAAAATGAAAGCAATAATATTAACAGAATCGCAGCTAAAACAGCTTGAGGATTTCAACAAATTGACAATAGATGCCCATAACAAAGAAAGGACCGGAGTTATTTTAGCACAAATAATTCATTCTCACGGCTACATGGCATGTAACTTCTATACCGAGAAAGAAACTGACCAACTCAATATTGTTTTAGGTAAGATCGAAACTGACCGGGAAAAAAAGAAGACTGTATAGATGGAAGCTCACGGCTGTCTGCGGCAGCTACGCCAGAGCCTCCACCAACGCCTGGTGAGAAAGCCGTACTACCGCAAGTTATCAACGATCTGTTTGATCGAGATCAAATGGGTAGAGAAAAATACGGAACGACATTGATGACGCATAACGGGCGCAATAGCATGATGGATGCGTACCAGGAGGGGTTGGATTTTATTATGTATTTTCGTAAAAAAATAATGGAAATGGATGAAAAATGAAAATAATAATTGAAAGAAAATGCGATAATATCTTTGGCAAATATGGAATATGGGTATTTATTATTGTCATATTCATAACTTATCTTGGTATGGCTTATTATAGTAAAACTATGGAAGATAAATTGGCGTGTGTTTGGACAATGATGAATTCTTTATGTTTTATCTATTTTTTTTCTATAGATATATACCATTCAAAAACAATTTATTATCCAGAACCAAGAATTGACGAGCCACTTGGCCCGTCTTACGTCCAAAGAAAAACAATTTATTTACCGCAAAGAATTTTCAAAATTATAATGCATTTTTAACAGGGGAGAACGATATGTTAAAATCAGTATTAAAACAAACTATTTGCCAATGGGAGCTGATGGTTATGAATCCTGATATAACCAAACCAGAGGCGTATATTATTTTAGGTGGGAAAAGCAGTTCTTATAATTTTTGTTTTCTTTGCGATTACATGGAATGTAAAGATTGCATTTCATGGAAAATATTAGGTGACCTCAGTCAAAAGGATGGATTCCAATGCGAAAAAGAAGGGAGCCCTTACCGGAAGTGGCAAGATGCGAAAGGCGGTTTGACGGGAGGGCATGGTACTAAAAAAGCTGAAACCAAAGCTGTCCTTGATTATCTTATCTATGAAATGGGAAGGCTTAGCCGATAGGGGGAAAATCTATTATGACAATGGAAGGATGTAGAATATTGCGAATATGTCTATTGTGTCTATTATTAATAGCTACAAGACTTGCTATTGTAGCTCAAAATTTGGAAGCGATATTAGGATTTATGGCCGCTTTTCTCGGGTGGTTCCAAGTTTATTTTTTACTTAAAGAGGTAAAAAGCACAGATAAAGAATGATATTTACGCCCGACAACCATTCCAAAGGATCGGAGCAGGGGCGACTTTGGCCTCCTGCTCCGTATCCCACAACCCTCTATATTGAGTTTTTAATATTCCGTCATCGTCAACGAGTTTAGTTGCAAGCCACTTCTCTTTGTTTGGGATATATTTTGTATCATTCATTTTTTAGCATCAACTCGATTTTTTGGATTAAATTTTTTTCCATTATTTCAAATAATTTCTCAATCTGTTTGCATTGTCTATCAAGATCACTCTGCCTGATGATTTCACGCTCAGGGTCATCCGGGAAAACATTATGATTAAGGTTGTCAATATGTTTTCTATCGTCAACCCTTGCCTGCTTATTCTTACCGCAGGCAAAAACCACACCTAAACCAGTTATGAAAACAGCTCCGTATTCGATAATCTTTTCCCAACTACTTATCATTCTTTCCCCTCATCCATTATACCTTTAGTCAAAAACCCTAAAAGGCCGCATATTACATTTTGAGAATTTGAGGCAAGAACAACACTTGCACTCCCATTAACGCAAAATGATCCGATAAGAGACCCAGCTCCCAAAAGAAAAAGTGCAACTATGCAAATCTGCTCGTCTGAAAATTTCATTTTATCCTCCTGTAACGGATGATGGAACCTTAATATCGGTTGAAACAGGGATGTTTTTATCGACAGGAGCATTAACGCCTGTTTCGTTTTTGGTTCCGTTTACCAGGCTTACGTTATAAGTACAACCAGATAGCAACATTATTCCGAATAGTATTATACTAATTTTTTTCATATTTATTTCCCAAAATTTTGAGCAAAGATAGCAAGGTCGGCGCCATCAATAACACCGTCACAATTAAAATCACCTTGATTGCAATAACTATACCCTACAACAACACCGGGGATTGTTGCGTCAACATCTGTCATTATAATATTTTCAGGCCCGCCATAACCACCAATGTTACAATTGCTATCAAATGCCCGAATAGCCCAATACCAGACACCTCCTTCAAGAATATAAATAAAAGCACTGTTCTGGTCTGGTGGTATAATTGCAACAGCCTGTTCTTTAGTCAATAAAGTTTCCCAGTTTTCAGGAGTATTTATTCTACTTTTATAAATCACATATCCTGCCAAATCATTGCATGGGGTTCCGTCTGCATTTGTTGTTACAGCATCCCAGGAAAATATCATTCTAACAGAATCTTGCGCTCTGACCATCGAAGCGATTAAGACAGAACACAAAATAAAATAAATTGCATAACAAATTATTAGTTTTGCATCTATTGGTAAGTTTTTCATAATTTTGACACCTCTACATTAACAACAAAGGGTTAATCCAAACAATCTCTATGTGCACATGTGGCAAACACTTAGGATATCTTTTATTTATATTTTGAGCAAGTCCTAAAGTGTCTCCCTGCATGACTTTTTTGCCGATAAGATCTTCGGGAATATTAACATACAGAACCTTTAAACATAGATCATTATTAGCAATTTCATATCCGGTATAAAGCGCTGTGTCAGAGTATACCCGAACCTTACGTTTGATTATGCCTGTTATCGGTGACCAGCATTCCTGTCCCACTTGGCAGGTAATGTCAATTCCCTTATGTTGATAGGGCCCTTTGTCGTTTGACCTTGATGCATGAAAGTAACCATGCCCTGCAAGATCGTTTCTTATTTGTCCGCCTGTAATATTATATATCAGCATTAGAAAAATAATCCTTTGTATATTTTTTCTACCCCAGGGGCAGGCCCTCCGCCAACATCATAGATGTCAGCGCCCATTTCCCATCCAGTTCCATAATTATCCTGATCTTTCGAGGGGAAATAATCATTAGACCAGTTAATATTCTCGGCCTCAAGTAGATCCTCCCAGGAACCCCCAAGGTTCGCGCCAGTCTCTATTCCTGGTGATGTCGCCGTTATAGAGAAATCATCATAAGTTAAATCATCCCAATTAACAATCGAACGCCAGCCACTTATCTTTTTAAGATTTGCCGCCCCTATAACATCGCTTGCGCCAGAGTAAGGATAAGCTGCTGTTGTTGTCCAGTTGTTATTGCTCCAAGTAATTGCGTTCGCAGCATCTGGATAATAACATACACAATCTTGTGCCGGCCATTCACCTGTAGAAGTAATAGACCATACAACATTGTTTTTGATATTACAATCAGTGAAAGGTCCATTATGTGTCCTGATACTTGTGCGATTATCCACTAAAGTATTGTTATACACATTCCCTTCTCGGAAATTATCCTCCTCGGGTACAAAACTATTTGTTGCTAAACTTATGCCCCAATTGCATCCTGCTACGAAGTTGTTGTACACATCAGCATAACTAATAAATGGTATATGGCTTTCGTAAGGTTCGTCATTAAGCGTTATCCCACTGCTTGGGAACTTAACTCCACCTTGCCACCTCCAATATGTACTATTGGTGGTAGAGTATACTATATTATTTCTTATTATTACATATTTTGAATTAGCAACATATATTTTCCCGCTTCTCGTGTCATATATAATATTATTTTCAATAATGGTATTGGTAGCATAAAAATAAACTCCAATACCCTCCCCCCAAGACTCATAAACCTTACAGTGCCTTACAGTTATGTTGTTACTATACCTACAGACATTAATAGCATCAGGCCAAAGATGATCAGGATATTCATAATAGATTTGTGAGGATTCTCTAACATCACAATCTTCAATTAACCCACCTTCAATATCATAGAACTGGATACCACAACTTGTTGTGGAGTCAGTCTCAAGACCTATAGCTTCTATGCTTGTTCCCCAGGCAAAATTAAATCCGTGCCCACGAGAGTTTACAACCCGAAGATTTTTAAATGTCACGTACTCTCTATTGTAGACCTGAACGACTTGGCCATATCTACAATCTGGCCAATCTCCTGTTGGGTATACTTTGTTACAATCAAATACTGGCTTGTCCCCTGCCACTCCAAGTATTTCAACTCCCCCATCCATATAATACGAACCAATAATTGCTCTATCAACGACTGTCCCATTCCAGTCCATATCAAATCTATATGTAAGATCCCAAGTATCCCCACATTTAAAATATACATCATCTCCAACAGCCATAGATGTATTGTTTACCTTAGAGACAGTCTCCCAAGCAGTAGCATCAGAAGTGCCAGCAAGGCTATCGTTTCCACCATTCTTTACATAATACGTTTCAGCAAAGCAAAAGGAGGAGAGTAGTAATAATGTAATTGTTAAGATAATCTTTTTCATACTCCCATCCTATTCAAAATAAAATATAATACAAATTCTGGTTAGGGATACACATGCATCAACATTAATTCCTATCACTGTTGATTGAGTGACGTCTTCTTCATCTGTATCAAAAGAACTTACACCTACAGTGTTGTCAGAACTTGCATCTGCTATTGATGGTGGCGTAGCGACATTAAATAGACTGTTAGAATCCGTGATGTTCAGGAAGCCCGTTGTCCCACCAAGAGCCCCAGCCCAAATGTCTACCGTACAGGACCCGACCTGTTCATCTGTAGTCAAAGCTATGCCGGTTAGCGTTAAATCTCGCGGGATAAAAAAGAAGGCATCATATTTGACGCCAGCGGTAATTGCTGAGCCATCGCCACTAATCGTCAATGAATATTTATTCTTTGCGTTGTTCTCAAGGGTAGCCATTGATACGGCTGTCATATGCCCTGGTGCAATGTTTGTAGCGGCCGGAATGCTGAATGTAACATCCCCATCCGTACCAGGCAAAACATTATCTTTATTGGCTCCTCCATCAATAAAAAGAGGCGCAGTGGTTACAATATCTACCTCTTGATCTCCACCAGTGCCTGTTGCATCACTTCCATCAGCAAATCCGGCAGGCACATCCACTAATTGAGACCAGTTTACTTTTGCTGTAACGCTGTTTGGTACACCTCCGTTAATAAAATTATTTAATTCAGACATCGCTGCATCAATATTGTCAGAACTAAATTTGCTGTCTGAATCAGAAAAACCGACTTTAGCACCAGTTAAAGAACCATCTTCTGCTAAGTCTGTTAAATCATCATCTGATGGCTGGAATTCACCAAGCGGAAAAGTAAAAACTTTATCCGTGGTAAGATCAGGAAAAGAAAGTGTATAATTATTACTATCCCCATCATAAATTACAATATTTGTGCTACCAGTCACAGGGTCTCGTATAAATTTTAAATCGCCTGTCGCTATCATTGTGGCGCTGCACGTACTCGCTGTTAAAAAAAACAACAACGAAATTAAAGTTTTAATTTTTAAGGACATAATTTTTCACCTCTAATCGAAGTTTATTGTTTTGCCTAAATTAGTTTTAAGCATACCGCTACTTGTTCTCCACGCTTTAACATCTTTTAAGAAAGAAGTTATTTGAAACTCATATAGATCCAAATTATATATGGTCCCATCTTCTTTTTCATAAATAGTCATAGAAGTATATGAACCATCTGTATGCTTAGAAAAAACACATAAATAATATATTGTATTAAGTTCTATATTTGGATATTTATCTTTTAAATCTATATAAATTTCTCCATCTGTTGTTTCAAATTTTCCCTCGAAAATAATAACTCCATCAGAAGGTACAGCATTCTCACTTGGTTTAGTATCAAAAATAACTAGTGTTGTATTATCTAATAAAGTACTCATCCAATCAACACCAACTACTTTTAATCCTTGCTCTGTATATTCTATTGAATTAACAAAAGGTGAAAATACAGGTAAATCAGATAAGGTATATGTTAATGCTGTTGATAGCGAAGGCATACCATACCCATCTACTTTTGTGCCTGTATATGTTGATCTGTTATAGCCAAAATTAGGATAATTAGTCGCTGATTTTCTAAGCGCAGCACGAACATCGAATATTGTCCAACCATCCGCCCATTTATCATCTGCTATCCTATAGAAAGCGTAAGCAATTGTCGGTATCCATGCACTTGATGTAGTACAATACTCCCCCTCCGAGTTGTCGTAAACAAATTCAATGGCACTGTTAATGTAATGGGTTCCAGCGGTTTCAAACTGCCCGCCTGCGCAACTAACCCTGTTTGACTGAAACACTTTTTTAGTCCCAGGGCTATCATGATCAACTGATAATTCAATTAATGGACTGGACGCATAGACAAAAGTACCGAAATTCCATTCAGAACTACCATTATCGAATGACTCACTATCAAGCCACATTTCAGATAATGATGGCCCAGGTGCCAAGTCAATCCCATCTACCCACACATTATCGTCACAATATTGGTCTGTATATGGAGAGGCTCCATTCCATACATTTTCAGTATCGGCATTGCCTCGTAAGTAATAATCAAATCTTGCATGCTCTTTTGTCATAGTTATTTGATTATAAGGTAATGCAAAAACATTTGTTGAGAAAAATAAAGATAAAAATAAAATTAAATATTTTACCATGCGATCACCTGCCTTTGAATTTTAGTATCAGAAGCAGAATCGGGGAATACCGGAAATGCCGCAGAACAAGGGACTGTTTTTACATCTATTATCGTTTCCCCAGGCAGATCAGTATAAACCCAACCGCTGCTATAGCTTGTGGCTACCGCTAAATCTTCTCCGCCAGCCTTTAAATAAAATCTCATATCAAAAGGCATCATAGCATTTGACAATATAAGGTTCGTAGCTGATGTTACATTCATATTAAAACTAAATATAGGCTGACTGGTTACTTGATAATTTTCTGTTACTGAAGCAGTTCCGCTTAAATTCCAATATTTAAAAGGGATAAACTGATTAGCTGTATTCGTAAGCCCCATTTTTGTTAGCATATTTAATTCCCAAAATAGACCCCCGCCCGTAGTGGGCAAAACATAATTAGTATTGCCTCTTATGAGGATATTATAATCAGGATGCTCCCCAGAAGTAACTGGTAATGTCTTAAAAATAACATCTGAAAGAAAAAAATCTATTGTATTTGTATCTAAATTAAGAAATTGAATTTCTTTAGTAAAAACACAATTATCTGCTTTTAGTAAATTATTTGTAGCATTATCAAATGTATATCTACCGCCAATTGAACTATTAGCAGCATATAATTTTAATTGAGGCGTTGTTGAAGCAAGAAATAACTCTGCTGTATATTCACTAAGAAAGGTACTATCTTTTATATATAAATTAAATTCTTTTGTATTATCTGTCTGACCAAAAAAATAATACGGTTCATTAGTCGATTGCTCAACGTCGCAATCAATGAAATATATGTGAGCATCTGCGGTATCATTTAAAAAATGATAATTATTACTAATATCCTCTGAAGACATATCTATACTTAAATCTCTAAAATAAAGAACACCATTTATTTTAATATAATTTAATACCGTATTTTCTCTGGTGATAATATTTAAGAATGTTTGACCTTTCCCATATCCTAAAAAATTCGCGCCGGTCAGGTCAAGAGCGCCCGTATTGTCCGTTACATCTAAAGAGTGAGTCCCTTGAGTCAATATAAATGTGCAAGGAAGAGTATTCCCGTTGATAGTATCAAGTAAATCATCCTCTGGCCTAACGATAACAGCATCAGAACCAAAAAGATCTTTGTTTATCAATTGCCTAAACATTACTGCATCAATTTTACTTGTTGTCCCGCCGCTCTTTTGGATTATTAAATCATCCCCCACCGCAATTTCTGTAGCGTCCGGCAGGTCATCAATGCTGAGTGCGCTATCATTAATTGCCTGATAAATGCTATCGCACTCAGCATATTCGGTACGTAATCCCCAAGTATCAACTGGATAAGCTGTATAATCAATCGTGTTAGAAAGATTAATTTTCAAATCTAAAGCAGCTTGCGTAGCAGTTCCAATAGGCAAATTATTGGCGAGAACTGTATGTAGAGTATCGCTATCACCTGTATCCGAAAATAAAAGTTTATCAGCATCGGCAGGTGTCTCAAGACTATAAGAAGCAAAAGGCGCTCTAGCTTGCTCTGACTGTTGAAGTCCTGCACACCCCGAAAAAACACCGGCCAGCATAATTAAAATTAAAAACTTTTTCATAACATCCTCTTAAATGTAAACAGAATAGAAGTGATCGTCCTTTTTATTAGCCTTCCACATTTTCTGCATCCCTTTAATTCCAATATCCCATACAGCTTGGGGCTCAACAAGAAAGACTCCATCATTACAAATGGCAACTATCATTGAATGGTTAATCTTATTGCCTGCAACTTTATCCAGTAAAACCCTGCCTACCGGCCATTGGAGATGTCCCCGTATATCCCGAATGTGGTATTCGAGTTTTCGCGATGCATCATCACAATCACCTTCCGTGACGACATCAATAATTTCACCACGTAAATCATCAGAATAGATATTATCGTATTCTTGATCAGTTAAGATGATGTTCGCCCTCCCCAAAAATGGGAAGAACGCCTTTAATTGTTTTCTTATCTCCATTGCTTTCATCCAGTTACCGCCTCTCCTGTTCCGTCTGTTTTATCAGTAATCGCGTCTCCCGTCCCATCGGTTATTTCCTCATAAATTACAGGATCATCCGCTCCCCAAGGATTTGTTGTAAATGGCGTTGTCGTCCAAGGGTTTGTTGTCCAAGGATTGTCTGTCCAATTGCTCATGGATGCCTACCTCTCTCCCTAAGTAGCCTTAAAGTCGATATAAACCCTGCCTTGCCTTCCTGCACCGGCGGAGGCTATTGTCAATGTCATTGTACCTGGCACAGAAACAGGAGGGTCCGCTATTAGAGCATCGTCTGCAACCGTCCCGCTTCTGCCAGCACCTTCTCCTACTAAAACGTCAGCTCCGGTCAGATCGTTAATGAGTTCAATGCCATAAAGATTTGTCGGAAGATTTGTTAACAAATCTCCATTTTCACCAGGCGCAGACCTTACGGCTGTTATCATGTAGCTCTTAAAATTAGGGATTGCTACGGTAGCATCTCCGCTTGAATCACTTGTCCAATCATAGTACTCTCTGGCTATCATTTTGTTTTACCTCTTGTTAGCATAGCTGCTTTTTTTTGATTAGATTACTTCCCATTCTTTAGAAAATAATTCAATCATTATTTCTTCCCAGGGAACCATTCCATATCTGCTTTCAACATAAAGATAGGGGGCAGTCATTTTGCTGTTTTTATCCGGAAATTGTACTTTAATCTTTACATCTTCCGACCAACCAGGAAGACGCATACTTTTACCTTTTTGTATTTCTTCAAAAGCTTTTCCAAAATTCATATTGTATTTACTTTTTTTATGATAAGTCTTTATAGGAAAAATCAAGTCTATTCTTATCTTTCCCTTTCACGTTTACTCGGTTTTAATGACCGCATACTCTGTTTAATAGACCGTTTTGTAATTGGCCTGACAATGCGTGATATTTTTTTGCGCTTCACTTCTATATTGAAGTCCCTTATATCGGCCAAAATGTCAACTTTATCTTTTGTATTTCGCTTGCCTGGGGGTTTAGAATAAAATCTTTTATATCGTTTATATAATTCACTCCGTTTTTCTTTATACCGCTCCATCGTTTTGTATTCATTCCATTGGATTTCGCGCTTCTCTGAAATGCCTGTAGGATTGAAGGACAGCCAGCGCAACATCATATCGTACGTGTCGCCCTTAAGCCGATCCTTGCCAAAGAAAACAGGCGAACCGCTTCTTGTGGTAACACCTTCCCTTGATTCACGCAAACCCCGGGAAATGTTTCTTGCCGCAACCGGAGCGATCTGCTCAAATCCCTCGCGGTAAAAACCTTTTGTAAGATTTTTTGTGCCGTCCCATATGTCTGCTACAACATTACCGGGAGCTCCGAACCAGTCAAGGGTTGTTTCTGGAACATCAAACCTTGTAGCGAGACTGCCTTTTAAGGATATCCCAAGCAGTCCGGGTAATCCGTACCTTGCCAGCTTACCGCCGCCAAATGCATCCTCCGCCCACTTGATCATTTCTTCTTCTGGATCGTCAGCATCAAATAAAGCTGCAATGGCCTTCGCAATCCCGATCGGGACGGTAGCACCAAGACCACCGATTACCCC
>Ga0209633_10000265_pt1 | contig 63007 bp, 49 predicted proteins | sample Cruoilmetagenom1_FD_187290 | JGI IMG/M metagenome (GOLD analysis project Ga0209633, IMG submission 187290) | Oil polluted marine microbial communities from Coal Oil Point, Santa Barbara, California, USA - Sample 1 (SPAdes) (version 2) | ecosystem: Environmental > Aquatic > Marine > Oil seeps ... | reverse complement strand
TTTCATTCGAGTTTCGATAATAATAGTAGATAAAAAATGCGGAAAGTGAAAAGAAGATAAAAAAGATGATTTCCGGAACAATGGAATTGTTAGTTTTAAAAAAAAGAGTTGTTGGTACACAGGTAATTGACCAAACTCTGCCTCCGAATAAAAATTGCTTTATTAAATAAATATCATTTACTTCAGAATAATTGGTTTTTGAGTTTGATTTCTGAGAATTATGATAGTATAATAATTCATTCATTTTATTTGCAGATTCATCTTTTAAATAAATATCAATTCCTGCTTTTTGAAGCATTCCGATTGAAGTTTCGATTGTTGCTTGCGGTTCGAATGAACAAAAAACGAAACCTGTTAATTCCTCTGTATTACTCCTTTTTGATTTTCCATCATTTATTCTTTTGAAAATAGGTTGTAATAGTAAAATTCCTAGATCCTTTTTGCTACCGTTTTTGCGTTGTTTTTTTTGAGTAACTGTTAATTTATTATAGTTAATAGAGTTATTTATTGCTTCAAGATTTGTTTTTGTAGAGGAAAGATCAAAACCAATCCAATCTTCATTTAACTCTAATGGATCCAAATAGTATATAGGAAAATACTCTTTTTTTAATTCCGCAATATTAGAGTTTCCCGTTGAATCAAAAGTTATTATTTCAAATTCTGAGGATACTAATTTTTTTGCTTCATTTATAAAACTCTTTTTATTTGAATGGGTAACTTTTGGTGTCCATCCAATTGCTTTTGTCCCATTAATCCTTTTACTATATGATTTTACAAAATCATGAAATGATGTTTTACTTACGTGGTCTGATGCCAAAAATAAATTATGTAAAGATTCGATAACTAACTCTGTCATCTCAATCGAATTTTGAATTAGTCCAATTCTATCTGAAGCATCTTTTTCGAATATTGTTCTTAGTCTTTTATTTTCTAAACTTTTAGCAAAAAAAAATGCTGAGATTGAAACGATGAATCCTGTTACTGCGATGTATATGATTTTTTTATTTTTTAGCATTTAATTTGGTTAAATAATTATTTTAATCCCCACTAAAACAATATGATATATCATATTTTCGAGAAAAATTTATGAATGTAAAGTACAAATCAGATTTTTTTTTCGGATTAAAAGAATAGCGGATATTTTTTAGTAGGAGATGCCTGTATAGTTAACTTTTTTATCGAGATAAAAAAAAGAATCTAGAAAAAAAATTACCATGATTTGGTTTGGTTAATTTTATCATCTGAACCAAATAGCACAAGAATATCACTTTCTTGAATTACATAATCAGGATCAGGCATAATAATATTGGATTCATTAATATCATCCGCGAACATATCTTGGCTCTGTTTAATCATTAATACTTCCAATCCATAAGTATTTCTTAGTCTTAATTGAACCAAAGTTTTGCCAATAAATTTTCCAATAGCTTTTTTTTCTATAATCGAGTACCCATCAGCAACTTTTGATGTTCTTGTTTTTTCAATTCTTCGTAAATCTTGAGCTAACTCATCTGTTAAATTATGTTTAAAACTTTCTTGATTATATGCTTTAATAACATCATCTCTCCAAATGGTTCCAATTGCTTTTAGAGGTTCATTTCTTAAAACTACCGGTAATTGATCGACATTACTGGTACCAAAAAGTTTTAAAGTATAATCAAGGTCATCTGATTTAAATACAGTATGAACTTCAGGCCGTGCTATATCACTAGCTACGAGAGTTTCACTTATATGTTGATATTCGGTAATTATCGGCCGTAATTCGTTTTCAGTAATTGTTCCGATCAGTTCGTTTTTATCATTAATGGTGTAAAAAGTAGCATTGGGTTTTTCAAGAAGATGAGTTATTAATTTGCCAATTGAAGTATTTTCAGGTAATAGAAAAATGTCGTCTTTCATTACATCTTCAACAAATATAGAGCGAAGAATATTTGTTTCTCTTCCACTAGATATTTTATAACCTTCTCTTTCTAAATGTTTAATATGTATCGACCCTTTAAGGAAAACTTGAACTATTGTAGTACTTAGAATTACGGCAAGCATTAAAGGTAATATGAAAGTATAATTTTTTGTCATTTCAAAAATAATTAGAATAGCGGAAATAGGAATTGAGTTGACTCCACCAAGTACCGCACCCATGCCAACTAATACATAGGTAGTTGTATCTAAGTTTATTCCGAAAAAATAGTTTATTCCGTAAGCATATAAAAATCCCGCACAGGCTCCAATAAACAGAGACGGAGCAAATAATCCACCGAACCCCCCGGAATAAAGGATCAAAGGAACTAAAATAAATTTCATTGCAAGTAATATTAAAACTACATTCCAAACTTCTTTCCCAGCTAAAATATTATTTATTGCTTCATATCCAATCCCGAATATTCCATTATAATAATATCCGCAAATTCCCATTATTAATCCTATGGAAACCATTGGAATCCATCTTGGAATTTTGCTTAAAATATTCTCTTTTAATATTTTTTCAACGGAATCAGAATATCTAATAAATAGTAAAGAGAGTAAACCGGCTCCTAAGCCAAGTATAGCATAAATATATAGATCATTATAAGAACCAATAGTAATTTCATCAAATATAAAAGTAGGTGTATCACCTAAAAATATTCTAGATATAGCGCTAGCTGTAACTGATGCTAGTACTAGTGCTGAAAATGTTGGTGTTTGAAAATCATTTAATAAAACAATTTCTAAAGCAAAAAATATTCCGCCTAGCGGTGAGTTAAAAACTGCTGAAATAACTGCTCCAGCTCCGGCAGCTGTAAATATTCGCCTTCGTGCATCGGATAAACCTAAGATACTACCAATTTTACTTGAAAGTCCGCCTCCTAATTGTGCAACCGGTCCTTCTGGTCCAACTGTACTGCCTGTTCCAATGCATAATACAGGAGCTATAAAATGAAACAATGTAGTTCGAAACGGAATATATCCACCTCTTAGTGCTACGGCTTTAATAACTTCCGATACGCCTTTCTTTTTCGCAGTATCCGGTGCTAGGAATGTCATTAAACTTAAAATTAACATTCCGATTGCCGGGATTATAAAATAAATAGAAGTGGGGATATGATCGAATGATAAACTTGTTATTAATAAAATAGATTCATGGAAAACAACTGCTGCCAATCCAACAACTGCACCTGTAAAAATTGCATAAAAACTAAATAAGGCATATTCGGGAATAGGCAAAATTGTTAGTTTTTTTTGAAATAATAATTTATACCTATTCATCCTCTTTGAAAAGAGAAGTAAATTTTTTGATAGATTGGAATTCATTTGAAACTAAATTAAATTTTTTAAAAGGTTAATATTTTTACTCTCACCGGCAATTACTAAAAACTCATTTTTAGCGATAATATGGTTTGGATCAGGAATAGCTTTTACAGATTCAGCAGTTCCTTTTTTTGTTTTTATGGAGAGAATATCTACTCCATATTTTGCTCTTATATTTAATTCTCTTATAGAATGGCCTATAAATGATTCCGGAGGAGAAATTTCAGCTACTAAATATCCCTCTAGAAAATGAACACTTGTTTCTTCGCCCTTCATGCTAATTTTGCTTGCCAGGCTTGATGAAATATCTCTTCTCTCAATTTCTTTATCATATTCTCCTTGTATATCTTTTCTCCAGACCATACCAATTAACTTATTTGATTCAGGTGATTCAACAACTGCTAATCCGTCATAATCATGATTTTTCATTTTATCAAGAGCAGACTGACAGTTATCACCTAGAGCAATTTTATCATAGTTAGGAGATAATAAATCACTTGCTACTAATAAATCTTTTAGAGTGTCTTTTTCAAATAAATAATCTTTTATGGTTTCAGTGAGAATAATACCGACCAACTCATTATTATCATTGATAACAGGGAATTTACTACCTCTCCCGTGAATTACTTTATTAACTACTTCGTTAAAATTATCAGAAATATTTATGGAATCATATTTTGTTGTGTAAACATCCTTAATAAATATGGACTCCATAATATTGGATGCAGTTCCTTCTTTTAGGTGAATATTGCGTAACACCAATTTTAGAGTATATATTGATTCCCGGCTAAGTTTTGATGATAAAATTGTACTAATTACTACAGTTACCATGAGAGGTAGAATAATATCGTAATCATTTGTTAATTCAAAAACAATAATAATTGCTGTAACCGGGGCCCTCGTAGTACCAGCTACTAAACCACCCATTGCAACCAAAGCATAGGCGCCCGGACCGGCAGTTATATCAGGGAAATAGAGATTAACAAAATATCCGAAAAAAGCACCCAGCATAGCACCCATAAATAACGATGGTGCAAATATTCCGCCGGATCCTCCGCTGCCTAACGTTACAGATGTTGCAATAATTTTAACAAATACCAATCCTAATGCTACATACCATATCATGTTACCATGTAGAGCAGCATTTATTGAATCATAGCCCACTCCCATTACTTGAGGGAATATTAAAGCAATTAAACCAATTGCTAGTCCTCCGATCACAGGTTTAAAATATTCTGGAAATTTGAATTTTTCATCAAAATATTCTTCAGAATAGTATAATACTTTTACAAATAAATATGATACTATTCCGGAAACTGCTCCAAGCACAAAATAAAATCCGATTTCGTAGGGGGATACATACTGATAGGTCGGTACGGTAAAAGCCGCAAACTTTCCTTCGAATGAATGTGATACCACTGTTGCCATTACAGAAGAAATTACAATAGGTGAAAATTGTGCAACGGCAAAATCCATTAAAATAATCTCAACGGCAAATAAAGCCCCGGCAATTGGTGCGTTAAAAGCTGCAGCAATTCCAGCTGCAGCACCACATCCTACAAGTGTTTTTAACCTCGAAGTTGGCATCTTAAAAAATTGCCCAACAGTCGAGCCTAAACTTGAGCCAATTTGTATAATTGGACCTTCACGACCAACTGAACCCCCAGTGCCTATTGTTATTGCTGAAGCTAGTGCCTTTACAATTGCAACCCTAGGGCGGATAGTACCGCCTCTCAATAATATTGCTTGCATTACTTCAGGTACACCATGTCCTTTTGCTTCGGGAGCAAAAAAGTAGATTAACGGACCAACAATTAATCCACCAAGTGCTGGAATGATAATTATCCAATACCAAGAGGTACTAATTATATTTTCCAGTTGATTTCCTGCACCGGAAAATGATAAAGCAGAAATTCCTTCAATTAAGGCTCTAATTCCAATTGCTGCAAATCCCGCAAGTATTCCTATAATAATTGCAACAATTATCATAAACGTATGTTCAGTCAGTTTTGCTCTGTTTACCAGCTGATTAGTTTTTTGGGATAAGCCCGCTAAAATTTTTTTCAATTCTTTTCAGTAGTTAAATGGTTTTAGTATCTAAAAATATAGCTATCGTTTTTATGAATCAATTTAATATGTTAAGAATATACTAAATATTCTCTAATTCGGTGAATTTGGTATTATATTTAGCTAATTTTTCATTTCTTCAAAACATATTATAGTGAATTATGCAATTACCAATCACAAATGATGCAGTTATTTTCGGGATCTTGCTGTTAATACTTGCAGGAATATTTCATACTTCAAGTAGTGAAAAGAAATATTGGAAAAACTTTTACAAGTTTGTGCCTGCTCTTCTCTTATGTTACTTTATACCGGGAATAGTAAATTCCATTGGAATAATTTCTGTTGAGAATTCTAACCTTTATTATGTGGCATCCAGATATCTGTTACCTACAAGTTTAGTATTATTTACAATAGGTGTTGATTTTAGATCTATATTAAAGTTAGGCCCGAAAGCGATTACAATGACATTAACCGGAACAATAGGAGTGATTGTTGGTGGTCCCATTGCTATCTTAATTGTATCAGTTATTTCACCGGATATTATAATTGGCTCGGGGCCTGAGGCAACTTGGAAAGGACTTTCAACAATTGCAGGTAGTTGGATTGGCGGAGGAGCAAATCAAACTGCTATGAAGGAAGTTTTTCAGGTTTCCGATTCAGTATTTTCTGCAATTATTGCAATAGATGTTTTAACATATAGTGTTTGGTTTGCCATATTATTATATGGAGCAGGAATTAATGATAAAATTAACAAATATTTAAAAGCAGATACTACATCATTAGAAATTGTACAGAAAAGTTTGGAAGGTAACTCAAACAATAAATTCAGTTTATCAAATATAAATGATTTGATTAAATTATTGGCAATTGGTTTCGGGGTTACGGCAATGGCCCATTTTTTAGCCGATATAATTGCTCCATTTTTTGAACAGAATTTTCCTGAATTATCAAAATTTAGTTTAACTTCAAAATTTTTCTGGATGGTTATTTTGGCAACTACCAGCGGATTACTTCTTAGCTTCACAAGATTTAGGAAATATGAATCGAAAGGCGCTTCCAAAATTGGAAGTTTATTCTTATATATTCTAATTGCTACCATTGGAATGAAAATGGAGATATTAGGTTTTTTCAAAAACTTTGATCTGCTTCTAATTACATCAATTTGGATAACATTTCATGCTGTACTATTAATTGTGGTAGGTAGAATTATAAAAGCCCCGTTCTTTTTTATTGCTGTTGGCAGTCAGGCTAATATAGGAGGTGCAGCTTCCGCTCCAATTGTTGCTGCTGCAATTCATCCGTCGCTTGCTACAGTAGGCGTTCTTCTAGCGGTTGTAGGTTATGCGTCAGGCACTTATGGAGCCTGGTTATGCGCAATTTTAATGTCATTAGTTTCTTAACCGGAATATGATAAAAATAATTATACTTTTATTCCTTTTTAGTTTTTGTAATTCGTTTAGTCAAGCAATTGAACTTTCAGGAGATATTATTCCTGGCGGCCTTCTATTTGGAAAAGCTGAAAATATTAAAAGTATTAGATTGGATAATAAATCAATTATATTTGATGTAAAAGGAAATTTTGTTTTAGGTTTTGATAGAGATGACTCTTTAAATCATTTTCTTATAGTTGAATTAGAAAGTAAAACAATATTGAAAAAATTAATTCTTGCTCCAAGAAAATATAAAATTCAGAAAATTAATAGAATGAACCAAAAATATGTTTCTCCACCAAAAGAATTTGAAGATAGAATTAAAAAGGAACGAAAACTGACGCAAGAAGCGAAAGATCAAATTGGTAATATTGATAATGCTCTATATACCGATGGATTCGTAAAACCTATCAATGGTGGTAGAATTTCAAGTGTCTTTGGAAGTCAACGTATATTAAACGGTGTTCCTAAAAATCCGCATAATGGAATTGATATTGCTGTCCCGAAAGGAACGGCTGTAAAAGCTATGGCAGATGGAAAGGTACTATTTTCTGCAGATAACTTTTATTATGCAGGAAATTATATTTTGATAGATCATGGATTGGGTTTAAATTCAATGTATCTTCACTTAAATGAGAGTTTTGTCGAAATAGGACAAGTAGTTAAAAAGGGTGAAATAATCGGGAAAGTAGGTACTACAGGAAGATCTACTGGTCCTCATTTACATTGGACAGTTCAGTGGTATAATAAACGTATTGATCCAAATAGTATATTTAATTTTGTTCCTAACTAGAGCCTAATATTTTGATTATTATACATATTTTGTGATTGTAATTAGAATTCTTTTTGAGAAAGTAAACAAATGCCAGATGGAACTAGAATATTAGCTTCAATAATGTTTGCAGATATTGTTGGGTATACGGCAATGATGCAAGAAAATGAATTTGAAGCCAAAAAATTACGTGATAGATTTAGAAAAACTCTTGAAGCAAAAACATTACAATTTCAGGGCACAATCATCCAATACTACGGTGATGGTTGTTTATGTATTTATGGTAGTGCCGTTGAGAGTGTAAAGAGTGCGATTTCAATTCAAGAAGAATTTTTAATTGATCCTACCATTCCGGTAAGAATTGGTTTACACATTGGTGATGTTGTGTATGATGATGATGGTGTGTATGGCGATGGAGTAAATCTTGCTTCAAGAATTGAATCATTATCTGTTCCCGGTGCTATACTAGTTTCGGATAAAATTAATGATGAACTAATCAGTCATCCGACAATAGATACAGTATCTTTGGGAAGATACGATTTAAAAAATGTAACGCGTGCAGTTGAAGTTTTTGCCGTTTTATCAGAACAATTAAAAGCGCCTTCCCCAAGAGATTTAAAGGGTAAATTAGTAGATGCCAGAAAAAGTATTGCAGTTCTGCCTTTTGTTAATATGAGCTCTGATCCGGATAATGAATATTTTAGTGATGGAATAACTGAGGAAATATTAAATGCTCTTGTTAAGGTTGAAGAACTTCAAGTTACAGCAAGAACATCCTCTTTTATGTTTAAAGGTAAAAATGATGATATTAGAGAAATAGGAAAAAAATTAGGGGTTCAAAATGTTTTAGAAGGTAGCGTAAGAAAGTTTGGAAGTAAAGTAAGAATAACTGCTCAGTTGATTAATACAGCTGATGGATACCATGTGTGGTCAGAATCTTTTAGCAGGAGCTTGGAAGATATTTTTGAAATTCAGGATGAAATTTCGAATAAAATAGCAAATACGTTAAGGGAAAAACTATCTACAAAAGAAAAAAGTGAATCTCTTATCTCAGCACCAACGCAAAATATAGATGCTTATAATTTCTATTTAAAAGGTTTGCACCATGTTGGTAAATGGACTCCCGAAGATTCACAAAAAGGAATTGATTTTTTTGATAAAGCAATTGAGCTAGAACCTAATTTTGCTTTAGCATATTCATCATCAGCTTTTGCTTATTCTATGCTTGGCGCAATGGGACAAATTAATGTAAAACTGGCATTTAAGGAAGCCGAAAAAAATGCGAATATGGCTCTTAAATTAGATGACAATCTACCTGAAGCCCATGTTTCAAAATCATTTGTTGCAATATTTAAAGAATGGGATTTGAATGTTGCAAAGTATCATATAGAAAAAGCAATTAAGCTTAGTCCAGGCTCGAGTTTTATTCATCATGCATATTATCTCTATTTAATTTGTATTCAAGATTATGATAGAGCTCTAGAAGAATTGTTGCTGGCTCAAAAATTGGATCCTTATTCTTTACCAATAAATACTGCACTGGGAGAAATATACCTTTATACTAAAGAATTTGATAAAGCTCTAGAACAACTTGATAAGACGATTGCAATGGATCCCAGCTTTAGAGCTGCTATGCATACTAAGGCGTTTACTTATTTATGGATGGAAGACTATCCTAAAGCAATTGAGACATTCACAGAATATAGAAAAATGGTTACAGATCCTTTAAAAGGTGTTACAGGCCTTGCAGCAACATATGCATTAATGGGTGATGAAAAAAAAGCTAAAGAGTATTTGGAAATCTTGGATAAAAGAGTTGAACGTGATAAGGATTTAACACTAAATGGAGATTATATAGTTATCTATAATGCCTTAAAGGATTTTGACAATCTTTTTAAACATTTTGAAAATAGCATAATAAATGAAGAAACAATATTTTTTGTAAGAATAAGTCCTTTGTTCGAAGAAATGCGTAAAGATGAAAGGTATCAAAAATTGATTGATAAATATTTTAATTAATAACTTATATGGATATTTCTCTTTATACCCTCCAAAGAATAAAACGTGTTCTGGTTATCTCAATAATTACCTCCCTTGGAATTACATTTTTCGCTTTGATAGAAAATAAAAGTATAGAAGATATTGAAATAGCACTTTTGATTGGTTTTCTGCTTGGAATACCGGTGGGAATTTTTGAAGAATTTATTATTGTTAGAAAGTTTAAGAATCTTTCACTTTTTTGGACAATTATAATAAAAGGTGTTCTATATACTTTTGGAATAGGTTTGTTTTTTATCGGATTCGTTTGGATGTATGTTTATTTAGGTGAAGTTCCCATGGAAAGATTTTGGATATTTGTAGCTGGGGGAGAATTTTTTAGAGCAATTCTTTATACACTCATAATATTTGATTTTGTTATTGTGTTTAATCAATATCAAAAATTATTGGGCAGCAATGTGCTATTTCTGTATGCATATGGTAAATATCAACAGCCGGAACATGAGGAAAGAATTTTCATGTTTTTAGATATAAGTTCTTCAACCGAACTTGCCGAAACTATGGAACCGGATAAATATTTTAGTTTTATCAATGATTTTTTTCATGATATTTCCGAACCACTTTTAAAAACATCAGCTCACATTTATCAATATGTTGGTGATGAAGTTGTATTTACCTGGAAAATGAAGCAAGGACTAAAGCATAATAATTGCGTTCGATTATTTTTCCTTATTGATGAAGAAATAAAGAAAAATGAGAAAAGATATTTGGAAAAATATGATCATATTCCAGAGTATAAAGCCGGTTTGCATTGCGGTGATGTAATTGCAGCAGTTGTTGGAGATATAAAAAAAGAGTTAATTTATAATGGTGATGTCCTAAACACAACTTCCAGAATTCGGTCATACTGTACGGATGTTAATAAGAGATTTTTACTATCTGCAGAAATTATAAGCCAGCTTAAAAATATTGATGAAACATACAATGTCGAACCATTAGGAGTTTCCCACCTAAAAGGGAAAAAAAATATAGTTGGGCTTTTTTCAATTGATAACAATAATATAGCTACAAATACTAAATGAAATTATTAATTTTTTATGTCGATAATTTTGCTTTTCAAACTAGCCAGAAAGGTTTGGCTACAGTTGCTGATTTTGAAAGATCTGAAACAATACGGAAAGCTATTGTTGGATTTATACATGCTGAAGAAAAAGATCAAGAAAATAAAAATTATGTTGAAACTAAGTTAGTTAAAAATCTAAAATGGGCTGCGCGTAAAAATGAAACTAGTAGAATTGTTCTTCATTCATTTAATCATCTAGCGCAGACAAGTGCCAACCCGAAGTTTACAAAAGAATTATTCGACAATGTTGAACAAAGGCTACTTAAAGCGGAATATAATACATCCCAAACTCCTTTCGGTTATTTCCTTAATCTTGACATGCAAGCTCCGGGAAAACCGTTAGCAAGAATATTTAAGGAATTTTAAATGGATATTTCAAGTGAGACATTAGCGCTTATATTTGTAATCCTTTTCATGGTTTTAGTTTTTATTGGAATAATTTATGCGATTGTTTCAAAAAATAAAGGTAGAAGTAGTCCAATAAATTCTGTTACATTTTTTGGAGCAACATCTCAGTTTCAGGGAATTGAGCAAAAAGCCGCTGTTGAACACGTGTTGGAAGTTCAGGCGGATAAAAAGATGGAAGAACAGGAGTCGGGGGAGCCTGATGAAAAGTAGAGATATTTAAATTGTCATTCTGAACCTGACTGCCGTCAGGCGGGCGAAGTGAAGAATCTTCATAAAAAGATATTTCGCTTCGCTCAATATGACAGTTAAAAGGTTTTCTTAATTATTATATCTCACTTTATAAGTTAAAACAGTTTCGTCATCGGCAGTAACTGGAACCTGAAAAGATATTGTCTGTGCATTCTTCTTTTCATATTCAATTGTAGAGCTCAAAATTTCCCAATTCAAACCCAAATATCTTTCAACATCTACGGTTATTTTTTCATCTTTCCTATTTTTAATTTTTATTTCATGTGTTTGTTCATATACTTTATTTGTTATTTTTTTATGGTCTACTTGTCGTTCCTCCGCTAAAATATCAAAGGCATCACCTATCTTTAATTTTATTACTTCATTTTTAGGTGTATGATCAACTAAGTCTTCGCCAACAAATTCTACCGATTCTCCATCAGATTTATAAACTCTAACTTTCCCTTTGGGCATTGGTACACCAAGGTTTTGATCCTCTTTGTTAGAAAACTCTACAATTACATTTATCTTACCGCTGGAGTTATAACCTGTTGAACGATAAAAGTATTTTTTATTAGCATCAACATTCTCAGATTCAAAGAGTGAAATTTGCTTAGTTTCATTCTGCTTTAAAGTTGTTTGTCTTTGAAGATTATAAATATGATATTCAAAAAAATCTTTTTCTTCAAACTGTACTGCCTCTGCAGCCATGGTTAAATCTTTATGTAAACCACCTCTCTGTAATCTATTGTTGTCGTAAACTCGATTTACGTCTCCTGCAACTAATTTTAGTTTAGCATTCTTATATGTAGTGCCTGAATTATTGTTAACACTAACCCAGGAGTTAAGATCAAGTTTTGTATCATCTTCATTTAATACTGCTACATATTCGGCATGCCAATCCATTCCTTGTGTTTGATAAGAAAGCTCGACAACTTGATTCCCAGAATTATTGGAATTTACCTGCCAAACAAGAGTTGGTTTTGTTATTAAGCCTTCCGGTAAAGAGCCAACTGAAAATCTATACTTACTAACATTTGGGATCATTAGTAATCCGCTATTATTTGTTTCAAGAACAATTTGATTTCCCTGTGCAGATAATAATTTCCCTTCAACTAACTCATTGCTTTCTGAGACTAACCTAATGTCTTTATCAATGTACTTGTGTAATATTTTATCAAGACTTACCAAATCATATTGATAATTCTGTTCAATTACTTCTCCATCCAGTTTAATATGTACACTTGTCGGATCAATTAATTTTGCTACATCAGTAATACTAATTTGGGATAATCCGGATTTTAAATTAATTTCTCTAACATCTTTAACTACACCTAAATTGTTATTGTAAACAGTAACTGCAATTTGTTTTTGATTTTCGTTTTGTGCAATATAGCTTAAAGGAAGTGCCAAATATAGTACAGCAATAATATAGGCAAATTGTTTCATGATTAATTCCTCGAGTTGGTTATAATTGTCATATTCGTTTAACTAAGTAAAATTACAAATGTTCCTCCGTAAGACCGAATTTGTCACTAAACTTTTGTATCTTTATACATAATTATAAAATACTTTTATTTATAGGGAATTCCATGGCCGATTCAATAAAACTTTCTTTAACTTTACCTGTTGATCCCAAAACATTATATAATGCTTGGTTGAATAGTGATGAACATTCAGCATTTACTAAAAGTAAAGCAGTTATTGAGAAAAAGGTAGGTAGTTCCTTTACTGCTCATGATGGATATATTACTGGAAAAAACGAATTACTTCATATGAATAAAAGAATTGTTCAAAGTTGGAGGACAACTGATTTTAATGAAGAAGCGGAAGATTCCAAAATTGAAATTCTTTTTGAAAAAGTTGATAAAGGCACAAAAATTATCCTTCATCATTCTAATTTACCTGAAGAAACCGGTAAAACTTATAGAAAAGGGTGGAGGGATCATTATTTTAAACCATTGAAAGAATATTTCGATTAAAAGATTTGAGCCTAGAATCCTTGTTTATGTTTGCTTTCCTTCATAACCTCATTATTATATACAATCTAGTAGAGAATTTTATAGTTAGCCATGCAAAAAAGACATAAAGATAAAGTACAATATTTTAATGAACAATCTTATACTTCAGAAGAGTATGTAATTCCTTTTATTAATAATTTATTACCAATTACTAAAGACATATCGGTTTTAGAAATCGGTTGTGGAGAGGGTGGTAATTTAAAGCCTTTTTTAGATATGGGCTACATGAATGTTGTCGGAATAGATTTATCAAAAGGAAAAATTGAACAAGCTAATATTATGTTTTCGAATCATCAGAATAAAGAAAATATAAAATTTATAGCTGCAGATATTTATAATATTGATGAGCTTGCCCAATTTGATATTATAATAACTAGAGATGTTATTGAACATATTCATGATCAAAAGAAATTTATGGGATTTGTAAAAAAATTTCTAAAACCTGAAGGGAAAATATTTTTTGGATTTCCGCCATGGTTTAATCCGTTTGGAGGCCATCAACAAATATGCGAAAGTAAAATTTTATCCAAGATGCCTTTTTTTCATATTCTTCCAGCAAAAATATATCGTCTTATTCTTAAAATGTTTGGAGAAAATGAAGCAAAAATAAGATCATTATTGGAGATTAAGGAAACCGGAATTACTATTGAAAGATTTGAAAAAATTCTTAAGAATACTGGTTATCAAATAGAAAAGAAGATTTTATACTTAATTAATCCTAACTACGAAGTTAAATTCAATTTGAAACCGCGGAGGCAAATAAATATTATTTCCTCAATCCCTTATCTAAGAAACTTCCTAACAACTGCAGGTTATTATCTAATTTCAAATAAGAAAAAATGATGCTAGTAAAAATTATCTGACAAATTGTTCTGTCTTATTATTCTTTTCGAACGATTAATACTAAAAGATACTAAATTCTTCTTGGTTAGAATTCTACAAATTACTTTATTTACTGTTTTCATTTTTCAAAGAAATTAATTTTTAGTTATTAATTCGATTGTACGTTATTATTGAATTAAATAATAATATCTTTTTCAAGATCTTCAATGAAGTAAAGAATGTTGATGATCGAATATTTATAATAATATAATTAAGAGTAAATTAAAGCAATGACAAAATTACTTAGCGGGAAGTATCCCATTGTAGATTATATTGCCATAACATTTGGCTCAGCATTTATGGCTTTAGGTATTGGTGTTTTTCTAGTTGATGCTCAAGTTGTGCCGGGAGGTGTTAGCGGACTTTCTATGGCATTACATTATTTGAGTGGAAATACCCTTCCAATTGGCTTAATGATTTGGGTTCTTAACATTCCATTATACTTGTGGGGATTAAAGGAGCTAGGTAAAAGATTTGGATGGAGAACATTCTATGGATTTACTTTGAGTTCTTTTTTTATAGATTTTTTTCGCGGTGATATTCCTGGATTCGAATTTATCAAATTGCAGAAAACTCAAACCATTACAGATTTATACGCAAATGATTTTTTATTTTTGATTCTTATAGGTGCCGCGCTGCTTGGTGTGGGATTAGGCATAATTTTTAAATTTAAGGGCACAACAGCAGGCTCCGATATATTGGCAGCAATAATGCAAAAAAGATATGGTATTAAACCCGGACAGGCAATTATGTTTGTTGATTTACTTGTTATTGCGTTTGCCGGTTTTATCATAGAAATGAAAGACTTGGCAATTGGAAGACCGGCATTTTCACTCACACTTTATGCTGTTTTTCTATTGTTTGTGTCAGCAAGAATTGTTGATGTTATAATTGATGGTTTTGATTACGCAAGAGCGGCTTATATTATTTCGGATAAATACTTAGAAATTGAAGAGGCAATCCAAAATACTTTAAGTAGAGGAGCAACGGCATTAAAGTCTAGAGGATTATACCAAAATGTTGAAAGGGAAGTTATTGTTGCTATTGTGACACTAAAGGAATTAAGTAAACTGCAAGAATTAATTAAGGAAATAGATCCCGACGCGTTTGTTGTAATAAACAATGTACATGAAGTTTTAGGCAATGGATTTAGAAGAAGAATTTAAATTATACCTCCATTGATTTCTTCATGGAGGTGTTTAAATATCAATAGCTATACTTTAACCACCTAACAATCTCCGACCATTTTGGTTTTTTACCGGTACGTAATATTCCAACTCTGAAAATCTTCCCAGCTAATGGGAAGATAGCTACAATTGTAACTATATTTATTATTATTGATATAATAAATTGCCAAAGAGGAACATCTATGATAGTAATTCTTGCAGGCATAACAATAATTGATGCAAATGGAAGCATGGATGCTATTTCTGCAATAGGATTTGTCGGATTATTAGCAACGGATATAGCTATGAAAAAAGGAATCATTATTAGCATCAGAATAGGCCACATTCCGGATTGTACATCTTGAACATTATCAAATATGGATCCAACCATTACAAATAAACCTAAAAATGTAAGTAGTCCAAGGAAGAAATTAAAAAGTAAATAAACAATTTGGAAAACAGAAATTTGAAAGCCAAATTCTTCGGGTAATGCAAATACTGATGTGAACATTACTATTAAAATTGGAATAAACCAAACAGCCATTTGGAGAACTCCGGTTATTGATGCCCCAAATATTTTTGATGACATTAATTCACTGCTGCTGACTGAGGAAAGTAGAACTTCAATTACCCGGCTATTTTTTTCTTCTATAACAGATTGCATGGTCATCTGGCCAATCATAATTAAGCTAAGGTAGAGTAGGAATGAAAGAAAAAATGATAAGATAAAATTGCCATAACCCTCTTCTTTAATATCCTTATCTTTTGATACTTTATAACCGGTAAAATCAACTCCTCTTCTTGCAAATGACAGATCTTCATCAGTCAAATTTCTGTTTATAAAATAATTATCAACTAACACCTTATTTAAGTGCCAATTTAACTTATGTGTAACTGTTGCATTATTAGGAGCTTTAGAATAATACTCAACATTTTTACTCATTAACGAAGAATCAGAAATAAAAATTACACCTGTCAATTTTTCATCCAATATTTCTTGTTTTACTTTTTCTAAATATTCTTTTAATTTTATTTGAGGCATTGTGAGATAATCAAAATTGTAATATCCGTTTTGTATAAAGGGAAGATTTTCAAGTTCGTTTTTAAAATTATTTGTTAATTTTTCAGATTCTGTTATTAATTTCAGTTTTGTATTTTCGTCTCCATCATAAGACATTATAACAGTTTGAACACCAAAAATTATAAACATCAAAACAGGAATGGAAATCGTCATGATTATAAATGTTTTAGATAATAATTTTTCTTGTAACTCTCGCTTTAATAACCCAATTAATCTATAATTAAACATTGCTCACCTCCATTAATTCATTTTCATCTTTGCCGGCTAACTCAATGAAAATTTCCTGGAGTGATATTTCATTTGCACTAAAATTTTTCACTTCAATATTATTATTAACAAGTAATTTTAATAATTCCTGAATGTGGGTATGATCTTTCACTTTAATGCCTGTTGTGTTACCATAATCAGAAACACTTTCTATTATTGGGTTTTTATTAAGGAAAGAAAGATTTCCATTATAAGTGAGGCTAATATTTTTCTGTGCATAATTTTCTTTTATTTCTTTCAGTGATCCATTAAGAATTATTTTTCCTTCATCAATCATCGCTATATGATCACACATTTTTTCTGCAAAATCCATGAGATGAGTTGAGAGAATTATTACCTTTCCATTTTTTTTCTCTTCAATAATAATTTCTTTAAGAAGATTTGTGTTTATCGGATCTAAGCCGGAAAAGGGTTCATCCAGTATAATAAATTCCGGAGCATGTAAGATTGTAGCTATGAATTGTACCTTTTGTTGATTCCCTTTTGAAAGATCTTCAATTTTTGAATTTTTTCTATCTGCCAGATCAAATCTTTCTAAATATTCAAGTGCTTTTTCACGAACCTCTTTCCCATAAAGACCTTTAATTTCTGAAAAGAAAAGTAAAGTATCCAGCACTTTCATTTTCTTGTAAAGTCCTCTCTCCTCAGGTAGGTAACCCACTTTATTTTTGAATTCTTGGCCGACCTTAGTTCCTCTCAATATTACTTCACCATTATCCGGCAGATAAATATTCATCATCATTCTGATAGTGGTTGTTTTTCCAGCTCCGTTTCTTCCAATTAAGCCGAAGATTGATCCTTCCGGTACCATAAAACTAGCATTATCTACGGCTGTTAAACCGTTAAAAGTTTTAGTCAAATTTTTAACTTCAAGTGCATTCATTCTTATTCCAAATAGTAAACTTCTTTTATATTAAATTATTCAAATAATCTTAAAGCCTTTTTTAGAATATCAAACTACCAGATTTTTACTCTTTCCTCTGCTGACCTGTACATTCCATCACCTTCTTTTACAGTGAAAGCCTCATAAAATTCAGGAATATTGGTTAACGGCCCGAGTACTCTATATTTCCCGGGGGAGTGGGGATCAGTTTTTAATCTTACTTCTAAAGCTTCATCCCTAATTTTTGTTTTCCAAACCTGGGCCCAAGAGAGATAAAATCTTTGACTAGGAGTAAACCCATCAATTAATTCCTCATTTTTATATTGCTCTGTTTTCTTGAAAGCATTGTATGCTATGATTAAACCACCAAGGTCTGCAATATTTTCTCCTTGCGTTAGTTTGCCATTAATAAACTGTGATTCAAGAGGTTCAAATGCATTAAATTGATCAATTATTTTTTCCGCTCGTTCGGTAAATTTATCGTTGTCATCTTTAGTCCACCAATCCCTGATGTTTCCATCTGCATCATATTGCCTGCCTTGGTCATCAAATCCATGAGTAATTTCATGTCCAATAACACATCCCATTCCGCCATAATTAATTGCGTCATCTACATTTACATTATAATATGGAAATTGTAATATTGCAGCGGGGAAGACGATTTCATTTCTTGTAGGGCTATAGTAAGCATTAACTGTTTGAGGAGTCATCCCCCATTCCCACTTATTAACAGGTTTATTAATTTTTGAGAGGGTTTCTTTATGATCGAAATAATTTGATGCCATAACATTTTTAACATAAGAATCAGTACTTACTTCAAAATCCGAATAGTCAATCCATTTATCAGGATATCCAATTTTAACACCAAAACCATTTAATTTTTTTAATGCTTCTTTCTTTGTATCATCAGTCATCCATTCTAACTCATTAATGCTTTCTGCCATAGAAATTTTTAGTGCTTCAACAATACCTTTTGCCTTTGCTTTTGCCTCTGGTGGAAAATATTTTGAAACATATAACTGTCCAATTGCTTCACCTAGTGCACCACTTGTTGCAGTTTGAACTCTCTTCCATCTTGGTTGGTTTGCTTTTTGTCCATTTAAGAATTTACCTGTAAAATCAAATCGTTCATTTACAAAATCTGAACTTAAGTATGGGGACATTGCTCTAATCAAATTCCAGGTTAAGTAATTTTTCCAATCATCTAGAGCTACATCGTTAATCATTTCGCCAAATTCCGCAATATATTTTGGCTGTCCTACATCTACCACACCAGGATTTTTATTTTCAATTTCATCAAAAAATAAAACCCAATCAAATCCGGCACCTTTTTTTGTTAATTCATCTGTAGTGAATTTGTTATATGTTAAATTTGGATTTCTGTTCTCTAAATTTGTATTCGAGGATTTAGCAAGTCTGGTTTCGAATTTCATAATATTACTTGCCGTGGTTTCGTTATTTTCATCTCCAGTTAACTTAAACATGTTGGCTAAATGGATTAGATATTTGTTTCTAATTTCTTTAGACCTGTCATCCTCTTTTGTATAATAATCTCTATCCGGTAATCCTAAACCGCCCTGCCAAATTCCGGTAATTACAGAATCGCTGTTTTTTGCATCAACAGTAGAATAAAAAAAGAAAAGAGGTTTTGCTGAATACATATGCATGTGAGCGATTTCTTTAATTAGCTCATTTTTAGTTTTTATAGAATTTATTCTTTCGAGTTCGCCTTTAAGAGGAGAAAATCCGAGGTCTTCAATTTTTGCACTATCCATTCCAGTCTTATAAAATGCTCCTACTTTATCTGCAAGTGAGCTATTACTGTCACTTGCTTTCTTCACAGCATCATCTATTATCGTTTTAACTTGATCATTGGTTTCTTCTATTAAAACATTAAACGCGCCCCATCTTACTTGATCATCTGGTATCGGATTATTTTTCACCCAATTACCAACGGCATAATCATAAAAATTTTCACTTGGTGCAACAGTTGAATCGATATTGCTTAGATCAAATCCGCTCATTTTACTTTCTTCCTTTTCCATACATCCAATTGTAAACAGTAATGATATTATTATAGTAATAGTTACTTTAACGGTTCTAATTACCATTAGTTTGCCCCTTTCTCTATTATTTAAATATTAATTTTGATAAATAAGTAACTCTAAATTTACTAATAAATGAATATGAATAGCTGATTTTTATTCTAATAACTTGATAATAACCTCTTTTAATCATAATTTTAGTAAACTTCAATTAAACAAGTGGAATAAATATGAAAAAATCAATTTTGTTAGTTTTAATTGGGCAAAGAAAAGATGATGCAGTAAAAGTTCAACAAATACTTACCGGTTGGGGCTGCATTATTAAAACGAGATTAGGTATCCATGATGGTGTTCTGGAGAACTGTTCAGATGAAGGTTTACTTATTTTAGAATTATATGGAACAGAAGAACAAAAGCAAGAATTAACTAGAAAAGTTGCAGTAATACCTGGAGTTAGTTCAAAATTAGTTGAGTTAAGTGTAGATTAAAATTTTATTATCATTGTCATTTTGAATTTGCCTTTGCCAGCAGGCGAAGTGAAGAACCGAGCTTGCCTACCTACTGTAGGCTTGCGAGCTCACTGAAGGTAATCTCCTATTTTTCAAAAGAGATATTACGCTTCATTCAATTCGACACAATTTTATTCTACATAAAACCCTTTTCTGATGCAAAATGTCAAATACTTCTATAAAAAATATAGAAATGAATAAATCTGACTTTGGACTCATTCATATTTAACAGAATCTATATTAAATTTTCCGTATTTGAATTTACCGGTTGGTAATTGCCACTCTACTTCAATATATGTTGGTATTGTAAATTTATTTTCTACATTTTTATAATCTGTGAGATAAATTGTATAAAGAGATCTTTCGTATCCATTATCAAGGGCTCTGTACTTATCAAAGGTTTCTATTCGTTCTATTAAATTTTGTTTATTAAAAAATAGCTTGGCTACAACCGATATTTCACCATCCGTAAATTTAATTTCTGCTATGTTTGAATCTAAAACATTCCAGAATAAATTTTTACTTGGCAATAGTTTAGTAGGGAATAATACTGCCTCAGAGATATACCTGAACAAGCCGCTTTTATCCAATTCAAGTCCCCAAGAATCTGCAATTGTTATGCTTGAATTAAATTTAATGAGCATATTACCCTTGCCCTTTATGTAACTATCAATAGCATTGACCCAAAAAAAATTAGAGTTTTGCATTTCAGATACCCATAAAAAATTAGGAGATTCTGTTGTAAAATATTGAGTAGCTGTGAGAGGCATCCATTCAGATTTAAGATCTGTTTTAAATTGAGCACTTTGATTTACAGTAATAAATTTTGGTATGCTAACACTATCAGCAATAGTACTTTTAAAATATTGGCGAATCAACTCCGGCTGTTCCTCTAGTATGGAGTGAGTATATAATACTTCATTAGAAAAATTTATTGAGTCCTTTAGGGAACTGATTTTATTTTCTATACTCATTTTTGTTAATACGGTTCCACCCCAAAAAAAGAATAAAAATATCAGTGTAAGTATTAAAATTATTGTGATTAAAAATTTTTTCATGGTAAATAAAATTTGTATAGTTTTTCTTCAGGATCAGAGACTAAGTAAAGAATTTCATTTTTACGATCAATAGCAATACCTTCAATCTGTTCTATCTCAACAATGTATTTTTCTATTAAACTTCCTTCTGTATTACATTTATATATTGAATGTTCTTCATCACTAATAATCCATAATTCATCATTTCCATTATCATAAAACAATCCGGAATAATCTGAGGCTAAATTTAATTTATTCTTCTTTATTATCTTTCCTTGAATACCTATTTCCAAAAGTAATCCAGGTTGTTTTTCATTTATAACAAAGTAATGTGCATTATTTGAATTAAACGAAATCCCTTCAATTCCTTTATTAGGTTCGCCTTCCAAATCTAATTGAACTCTGTTTTTTTCTTTACCCGACTTGTTAATAAATACTACACTTCTTTCTCTTTCCAATATTGTCACCAAGATTGAATCACTTTGCATAGAAATTCCTTCAAGGTCTTTTCCATTTACCAATATTTTATTTATCACATTACCGGTAGTATCAATGTTATATACAGTACTATTTTCATCACTAACGGTCCATAATGTATTTGTTAAATCATCAAAAAATAATCCTGAAGGTTCAGGTACAGTTAATTTAATTTCAGAAAATGGAATTAAAGATTTTTCAATTATTTTTGTTTGATCATTGTTTCCGTAATAAAATATTACAAGGAATAATAATAAAATTGTGAGGATTGGTATTATAATTTTCTTCATTTTTTTATACTGTTTATTTGAGCAAAAAATTCTTTTAATTTATTCTTGTCTAGACAACCATTTGTTCTTACACTGGAACAAAGATCAACACCATACGGCTTTACGGAATTCATAGCTTCCTTAACATTTATGGGATTTATTCCGCCGGCGAGAAATACCGGAACGTTTACACTTTCTACTATTTTTTTACTAATAGACCAATCATGTGTTTTACCAGTTCCGCCAAGTTCTTTAACTTCTAAATTCTGATTACCCGAATCAAGTAAAATGGCATCCACTTGGCCGTCAAGCTTTTTAGCATCTTCAATACTTTGTTCGTTTTGTACGTGTAATACCTGCACAATTTTGATATACGGCAACTCTTTTCTAATATCTGAATAATTGCCGTCGACTAAATCATCTACTATTTGAACCGTGCTAGTTTTACATCTTCTGAGTTGTTCAATTATTGAGTTAGTATCTTGTTTACTAGTAAGTAAAAAAGTATCAATATTCTCAGGAACTATATTAGCAATTTTTTTAATCGTATCTTCAGAAATTACTCCTGGTCCGCTTGGCATTTCGGATACTAATCCAAGGGCAGATGCCCCTTCAGAAATTGCTAACTTTGCTTCTTCTATACTTGATATACAACATATTTTAACTTTTATTTTATTCATTATTATTCCTCGTAGTTTTTACGTAATATCGAAAACATTTTCATATTACGTAATTTTCCTTTTATCTCCATTTTGTTTTTTATTTCACCACCGTATTTAAAATTACATTTTTCTAGAACTTTAATAGAGCCCAAATTTTTGGAAATACATTCAGCATTTATTTTGATTAGTTCCATTTTATTAAATCCGAATCTTACTATTTCGTTTATTGCTTCGCTGGTTATTCCCTTTTTCCAATATTCTTGAGATAAAGCATAACCAATTTCAGCTGTTTTATTTTCCTTATTCCATTTAACAAAGCCCGCCGTACCTATAATTTTATTCGAATTTTTTAAGGTAATGCCCCATGGTGCAGCTTCATTTTTATTATATGATTCATAAACGATGTTTAAAAAAGCTAATGTATCTAACTCCGATTGATGAGGTTCCCATAAAACATATTCAGCGACATTAGAATTTTTAGCATACTCAAAAATGTCATTTTTATCCGAGTATTCAAGTTTTCTGAGCACGAGCCTTTTAGTTTCAATAGGTGGTAAATTTATAAAAATGTGATCTAACAATTTGACTTCATATTTTGTATAATAGTTCTTAAAATTACAAATAATTTAATATTGTTCAACTAGTGGAGTGATAATGATTAGTAAGGATTTATTGGAAATATTATGTTGTCCGGAAACTAAAGCGGATTTGGTATTGGATGGTGAATTTCTAATTTCAGTGGATAGAGAAACCAGAAGAAGATACAGAATTGAAGATGATATACCAATAATGTTAATTGATGAATCTGAAGAACTCGATTTTGAAACCTGGGCGCAAATAATGAAAAAGCATAGTAGGGAAGTTTAGTTGATATTATGATTGTTAAAACCGACAAAACCGATTTCGAATCATATCTAGTTGATGCAGCAAATATTAAAGGTGATTGTGAAAAAGTTTATTTCCCGGAAAATGAAAATGATATCTGTAATATTTTAAAAGATGCAAACGATAAAAATCAAAAAGTTACTGTTTCTGCAGCAAGAACAGGTTTAAATGGCGGAAGCGTTCCGCATGATGGTATTCTCGTTTCTTTAGAAAAACTAAATAAAGTTATTTCGATTAATTCTTCGTCGAAAACTGCAGTTGTTCAGCCTGGTGTAACTTTAAGTCAATTTCAGGATGAAATTAGTAAAAGTGGTCTATTTTATCCTCCGGATCCAACAGAAACTAATTGCAGCATTGGAGGGACGGTTGCAAATAATGCTTCGGGAGCTAGAACCTTTAAGTATGGGTCGACTAGAAATTTTGTTGAAGAAATTACCGTTGTTTTACCTTACGGTGAAAAATTTAGTATATCCAGAAATCAAAACTTTGCAAATAATGGCACAATTGAGATCGATTTTCCGGCAAAACCCAAGTTAAGTCTACCAATCCCAAATTATAAAATGCCGGATGTAAAACATTCAGCTGGATATTTTGTGAAACCAAATATGGATTTAATTGATTTGTTCATTGGTTCAGAAGGAACATTGGGTATAATTACTGAAATAAAGCTAAGATTACTCGATTTACCTAAAAGTGTAATTTCTATGATAATTTTCTTCAATGATGAGAGTGACATATTTTCATTTGTGAATAGTGCTAGAAACGAATCGCAGAAAAAGAATAGCATAGTTGATTTTCGTGAAATTGAATTTTTTGATGATAATACTCTCTCATTATTAAAAAGTAATTTCCAGAATATACCTTCAAACTCAGTCGGTGCAGTTTGGATTGAACAAGAAACCGATGAAGAAAATGAAGAAGCAGCGATTTCCGAAATTGAAAAACTTATTGGAGAACATAATGGTGATCTTGAAAGCATTTGGTTTGCATTAAATGAAAAGGAGCGAAAAGAATTTAAGGCATTTAGACATCAGGTGCCACTGAAAGTAAATGATATAATTTCCGGTAGAGGATTAGTTAAGGTGGGGACTGATACCGCCGTACCAAATGAAAAATTTAAGGAGTTTTATGAGTTTACCGTTAGACTTATAAAAAATAATAACTTAGATTATGTTGTATACGGACATATTGGTAATTCTCACCTTCATTTTAATATGCTACCCAAAACAGAGTCCGAGCTAAATATATGTAGAGAACTCTATGGAGAAATATGTGGTAAATCTACCGAATTAGGTGGAACTATTTCTGCTGAACATGGTATAGGAAAATTAAAAACAAAATATTTATTACAAATGTTTGGAGAGTCAAATTTATTACAAATGGCAAAACTTAAAAAGATATTGGATCCTAATCTTGTATTAAATATTGGTAATATGATTGAAGAAAAATATTTACAGATGATATGATTAAAGTAATCTATAAAATATTAATACTCATAATTTTCCTAGGAGTATTTCCCAAAAGTTATTTGGCTCAAAAAAATATGTTTCAAAATAAAATTCGTTTAGCAAAATCATTTGAGGCAAGAGGCCAAATTGAAGAAGCTGAAAAAATTTATAAACAATTGCATAATAGTGAGCCGGTAAATTATCAATTTTATAATTCTCTGTTTAAGAATTTAATTAGTCAAAAAAAATATGACGAAGCACTCTTTTTAGCTGAGAAACAAATAGTGATTAGTAGCAATAAAGTAAATTTATATGGTGATCTTGGATCAGTTTACTTTTTGAAGGGAGAGGATAAAAAAGCCATTGAGATTTGGGATGAAGCATTAGAATTGGAACCCAACAATTCATTCGCTTACAGAACAATAGCAGATTATTTATTCGAGTATAGAATTTTAGATAAAGCTGTTGAGGTTCTGCAATTAGGCAATGAAGTTGCAGATGATAAAACCATGTTTTCATATGAGATTGCCAATTTATTTTCCCTCACAATGAAGTACGAGGAAGCAACATTTGAGTATTGCAAAATATTAGAGACTAAACCAAAGCAAATTAATCTTGTAAAAACAAAAATTCTGGCTTATGTGAATAATAATCAAGCTACTGAACCGACATTAAAAACAGTCCGAAAAATTTATGAAGATGAAGAAAAAATAGTCTATTTACAATTATTGGCTGAACTTTACCTATATACGAACAAGCAAGATCAAGCATTAAATACTTCAATTAAAATTGAGGAAGAAACATCCAGAAATGGTTCAGTAGTTTTTACTTTTGCCCAACAAGCATCAAGGTTAGGAAATTTTAATGTTGCTTCTCAAGCTTATTTGCACCTTATTGAAAATTATCCTTCATCAGCTCTTTTTTCTGAATCTGAAATAAGTTATGCGAGGTCTTTAGAAGCAGAATTAAATAATAAAGCGCAAAATGAAACTTCCTGGAAACCTGTTGTGATTCCGGACTCAAAATACGATGAACAGTATAAAAAGCTAATTTCAGCTTACAAAAAGCTTTCTGAAAAATATGAAAAAAATAAAATTGGGTGGGAAGCTGAGTATAGAATGGCAAGAATTTATTTTGATAATTTGCTTGATTTAGATAAATCCAATAGTATATTCAATAATATCATAAATGAGGTAAAAAGTTTTCAATTTATTGAAGAAGCAAAATATGGTTTAGCTCAGATTGCAATAAAAAATGGAGATTTGGAAAAGGCTGATTCCTATTTAAGTAGTATTTTAAATAATAGGATGGCAAAGCCGGAATTAAAGACAAAAACCAATTTTTTGTTAGCAAAAACAAAGTTATGGAACGGATTATTTAGTGAATCCATTGAACATCTAAACAAAGTAAAAGCAAATTCGAAGGATAAAAACGTTAATGATGCACTCCAATATTTACTTCTTGTTAATACGTTTAAAAATGATTCAACCAATTTATTTTCCTTTTTTAATGCCGATTATTTAGTTAGGAAAAATAATTATGTTGCTGCAGCAGCTGAATTTAAAAAATTGGCACAATCTGAAAACTTATTTCTTCTTAAAGATTTTGCAGCATTACATTATGCCGAATTACAATTGGCATTGAATAATTACCAAGAAGCTGTTATTTTTTTGGAAGAAGTTTCAAATTGTGATAAAGATAACATCTATAAGGACAGGTTTTTATATTTATTGGGATCAAATTATTATTATGGTTTGAAAAATGGGACGAAAGCACTAGTTGCTCTAACCCAAATATTTGATGAATTTCCAAATTCGATCTATTTTAATAAGGCGAGAAAAATAATTTCTGAAATTAATGAGGGGGTTAAAGAGACTATATGAGTGATGTACAAGATCATAAAACAGTAAAGTGTTCTTTCTGTGGAAGAGATGGAAATGAAGTAGCTAGCATGGTTGCCGGTCCGGAAGTATATATCTGTGATATTTGCGTTAAAACAAGTGTAGATATATTAAAGAATAATCTGGCCGCATATAACAATAAAGATACTTCACCAGCATCTTTAACACCGGACATGATCAAAAAAAGTTTAGATGAACATGTAATTGGACAGGATAGAGCAAAAAAAGTGATTTCCGTTGCGGTTTACAATCACTATAAAAGAATTAATTCAAGCGCATCTCTTTTTGAGTTTGATGATATTGAAATTGATAAAAGTAATATAATGCTAATTGGTTCTACTGGAGTTGGTAAAACTTTAATTGGAAAAACTTTAGCCGGAATTTTAGACGTACCTTTTGCAATTGCTGATGCTACAACTTTAACGGAAGCCGGTTATGTTGGTGATGATGTGGAAACCATACTGGTTAGGTTATTGCAGGCTGCCGATTATAATCTGGAGAAAGCACAAAAAGGTATAATATATATCGATGAGATAGATAAAATTGCTAGGAAAAGTGAAAGTGCTTCAATTACAAGAGACGTGTCCGGTGAAGGTGTTCAGCAGGCATTGTTAAAAATTTTAGAAGGAACAGTTGCGGGTGTTCCGCCAAGAGGTGGAAGAAAACATCCTGAACAAAGTCTAATAAACATAAACACTAAAAATATACTATTTATTCTTGGTGGAGCGTTTGATGGAATAGAACAAATAGTTTCTTCAAGATTAAACAAAAACACGATAGGTTTTGCTACCGGTGAAGATAAAGACAAAGAAGTAATTAAAGATGAACTTTATTCAAAAGTACAACCTGAAGATTTATTAAAGTTTGGTCTTATACCGGAATTAATTGGCAGAATACCAATTATTGCACCAATGCATTCATTAAATGAGGAAGCGTTAAAAAATATATTGACTGAACCTAAAAATGCGATTCTAAAACAATTTAAAAAATTATTTATGTTAGAAGGTGTTGAACTAGAATTTGATAAATTAGCTATTGATGCCATTGTTAATAAAGCCATTGAACGAAAGACCGGTGCTAGAGCATTAAGATCAATTGTAGAAATGACATTATTAGATATTATGTACGAATTACCAAATATGGATAATGTAGATAAGTGTCTTATTACAAAAGATACAGTAGAAACTGGGGCAGATCCAATTTACTATGAAGCTGATAGGAAGTCTGCTTAATTAAAGTTTGTCATTTCGAACGAATGTGAAAAATCTTATTTTTTTCAAAACAATAGCCCAACTAATTAGTTGGGCTATTGTTTTTTAAAGAACTAAATTCTAATTCTTACTTTTATTTTTTCGTTTATTCTTAACATAAATCAACTTAAATCTACCCTTTGGACTTTCCCGTTGTTCAATCTCAAAATTTTTGATTGATTTTATAAGAGGTGTAAGTTTTGAATATCCATAATTTCTTGAATCAAAATTTGGTTGTTTTTTCTGGAGTAAATTTCCTACATCACCAAGAAAAGCCCAGCCATCATCATCTTCTAAATCATTTATAGTCATGGAGATAAGCTTAATAACTTTTGGAGTGATTTTATCAACACTACTTTTCTCTGTTGATTTATTTTTCGTTTGTTCTGTTTCCTCCTCCTCAGATTTATTTTTAAGTATTTCTAAATAAATAAACCGATCACATGCAACAATAAATGGTTCAGGCGTTTTCTTTTCTCCAATACCAATAATATGCATGCCTGCTTCTCTAAGTCGGGTTGCCAAACGAGTAAAATCACTGTCACTAGAAACAAGACAAAAACCATCTACTTTTTCAGAATATAGGATATCCATTGCATCAATAATCATTGCAGAATCAGTAGCATTCTTCCCTGTTGTATATCCATATTGTTGTATAGGTGTAATTGCATTTTCAAGCAGAAGATTTTTCCATTTGGAAAGATGTGGTTTTGTCCAATCGCCATAAATTCTCTTTATTGTTGGATTACCATACTTTGCTATTTCTTCCATCATCTCTTTTATATATGCCGATGGAATATTATCTCCATCAATTAAAACTGCAAATCTTAAATCCATAATTTTCCCCTTCAAATTATATTAAAACAATATAATGATAATAGAATTACAATAGGATCAATTTACTTATTTGTCTCTCATAAAATATGAGATTTTAATAATTGAATTAATTTTTCTACGCTTTCCACTTCGTTCAATATTTCGGAATCAACTATTTTCGACATATTTCGGTTTTCATCCATTTGTAAAATTGTGGAATAACTTTTTATAATATTGAAAGTTTTTTCAAATTCATCCTTGTTGAAGAATTCCATTTCATAAGCAGATGATTTCCTAAACTTGTTCCATTTGTCATTTTCGGTCAATACCCCAAAAGTCAAATTGCATAAATTACAATCATACGTACTTGAGCTTAGTATTTTATGTCCAATATTCATATTGGAATTAGCAATTCCACTTTTCGCATTATACACAAATGTGATTTTGATTTTAAAATCAATATATGTTATTAAAATGGGAAATTTGTATTTTGTTTTACAAGTATCAAGTAATAATTTAGAGCGTTCCATTGACTAAAAATCAATTATTCACAATAATTTTTCTAGTTACTTTCTGGATTATTGATGCAGTTTTTTATGTTTTTATTGAAATGGCTATTGAATCTGATCTTGCTACTTACTTCAATATTAAGGGATACTACTACAATTTTCTCCGCACAATTCTAATTTCAACTTCTTTAGCATTAATTGGCGGGACTACTATTGCGAGCATTGAAGTTTTAGTTTTCAACAAACTATTGCAAAAAAAACCTTTGGGATTAGTTCTATTTATCAAATCACTTTTTTATCTAACAATAATCTTTATTGTCACCTCTACCGGAACAATAATAAGCCATAGTTTAATTTTCAGTAAACCGATCTATGACAAACAAGTTTTAGCTGATTTTTACAACTATTTATCTGGACCAAAAATCTGGGCTGTAATGATGTATTGGGGATTTTGTGTAATGCTCGCTTTATTCATTGTTCAGATCGGTGAAAAACTTGGTCAAGGTGTTTTACTAAATTACTTACTTGGAAAATACCATAAGCCTAAAGAAGATGCTAGAATTTTTATGTTTTTGGACCTTACATCGTCCTCTGCTTATGCTGAAAAACTTGGACACATAAAGTATAGCAAACTTTTACAAGATTGTTTTTTTGATCTAACTGATGCTGTAAATGAGAATCATGTACAAATTTATCAATACGTTGGTGATGAAGTTGTTCTTACATGGCAAAAAGATAAAGGAATTGAGAATAACAGATGTATTAAAACTTTCTTTGCATTTACAAATGCATTGAGAATGAAAAGTGAGTATTATGAAAAAGAATATGGCGTTCAACCTGAATTTAAGGCGGGGATAAATTACGGATTTGTAACAATTGCCGAAGTTGGCGAAATGAAAAAAGAATTAGCTTACCATGGCGATGCAATTAACACAGCTGCACATATACGTTCAATTTGTGGGAAACATAATAAGAAGTTTTTAGTTTCTGCCGATTTAATAAGCATATTGCCAACTGTTGATGAAGAATTTGTTGTTGAGTCCGTTGGTGTTTGTGAATTAAAAGGGAAAAAAAATGTAATTGCCATTTTTAGTATAGAGGAAAAACCAATTTCATCATAATTTTTATTCTAAATATTAGAAGAAAATATTTCAAAACTTTTTGATAAAATAGCTGTATAATTCACAACTGTTTATTGATCAATTATTCTCAAGCAAAATGAAAAAAATATTTCTAATATCATTTATATTCTGCCTTCCTCTATTCGGCCAATCTAAAATATTTATTCCAATGGATCTCTCTCAATCGGATCATTTAAAAGCATATGGAATAACATTTAATTCTCTTAAAAGGGGATTAAAAGCTGATTGGCTCTTGAATTATAAGGGTGGATCATTCATGCTTGATTATTCTGAAAGAGTTGTAATGGATTGCAGAATAAGAAATGTAAATTATGAATTAGTTGATAATATTCAGCTGGTTGATATATATTCTTATGTACAGAGCGAAGACCAAAATATGGACGTCGTAAGATTAGAAAAAGCACCGGAAATTGCAGTTTATGTTCCGCCTGGATTTCAACCTTGGGATGATGCTGTTACATTGGCAATGGAATATGCTGAAGTTGAATACGATAAAATCTGGATTGAAGAAATTTTGACAGACAAATTAAAGAATTACGATTGGCTCCATTTGCATCATGAAGATTTTACAGGACAATTTGGCAAATTCTATTCAAGTTACCGGGGAGCAAGATGGTATCAGGAAAACCAGCTCTTATATGAGCAGGAAGCCGGAAAGTTAGGATATAAAAAAGTTTCTGAAATGGAAAAGGATGTGGTCAAAACAATTAAAAACTATATTGGTCAAGGTGGATTCTTATTTGCGATGTGTTCCGCCACTGATAGTTATGATATTGCTCTTGCTGCCGATCAGGTAGATATAGTTGATAGAATGTTTGATGGCGATGCACCTGATGCAAATGCACAAAAAAATCTAAAATTTGAAAATACCCTTGCGTTTGATCAATTCAAATTAGAAATGAACCCAATGGTCTATGAATACAGTGATATTGATATTCAGCTAAATGAAATCGGTAATGAACAAAATGATTACTTTACACTCTTTGAATTTTCAGCAAAATTTGATCCTGTGCCGACAATGCTAACACAAAATCATGTAAATGTTGTAAAAGGATTTATGGGCCAAACTACCATGTTTAGAAAGACAAAAATTAAAAACTCTGTTGTTTTACTTGCGGAACGCGAGGGGACAGATCAAGTGAAATACATACACGGTAAATTTGGCAGGGGAACATTTACCTTTTATGGTGGACATGACCCTGAAGATTACAGACATGCAGTTAACGATCCACCAACAGAATTGAGTTTATACAGAAATTCTCCGGGGTACAGATTAATTTTAAATAACATTCTTTTTCCTGCGGCTAAAAAGAAAAAACAGAAAACATAAATTTATAAGGCAAATTTTTACATCATTTACTAATTCATACTGAGTACTTCGGCTAAGTTTACACCGAGCGTGGCCGAAGTGCTCAGTATAAACTAAGTCGAAGTATGATTTAGTCGAATATTTGATTACAAATTCTTCAAAATATAATTCAGCATAATTTCATAAACATGTCTCGTTGTGTTTTCGCCTTCATAAATTCCATGTGATCTATTTGGATAAGGCACTACAGAAAAGATCTTATTATGTTTAATTAACTCATTTATTATTAATTCCGTGTTTTGATAATGTACATTATCATCTCCGGTTCCATGAATTAATAATAGATTTCCCTTTAATTGATGCGCAAAATTGACCGGAGATCCATTTCTATAGCCCTCAGGATTTGTTGATGGTAAACCCATAAACCTTTCTTGATATATTGTATCATATAATTTTTGATGTCCGACTGGAGCAACTGCAACGGCTGTTATATATATATCCGGATATCTAAAAATTGCGTTTAGACTCATGGAACCTCCGCCGCTCCATCCCCAAATACCAATTCTGTTTTTATCTATAAACTCCCATTCGGAAATTACTTTTGTAGCATCTGCTTGATCTGACGATGCAAGTATCCCAACTTGGCCATAGATACTTTTTCTAAAATCTCTACCTCTAGGTGCAGGAACACCTCTATTATCAATACAAATTATGATGTAACCTGTTTGTGCCAGTAATTGATGATAAAAGAATCTTCTCGGCCATTTATCCAATACTCTTTGTGAACCGGGTTCACCGTAAACGAAAAATAGTAGGGGATATTTTTTTGATTCATCAAAATCTGACGGAATAATTTTCCATCCATCTAATTTAACATTATTTCCAATGTCTACTTTTATAAATTCAATGGGCTTTATATCTAAATCTGAAATTTTATTAAGCAGCCATTTATTTGATTGTAATTTCCTAAATATCTTATGATCAGGTAAATTAATGAAATTTATTTCTGTTGGTGTATTAATAGTTGAAAATGTATGTATTGCCCACTTAAAATTTGGGGAAATGTCATACGTACTAAATCCTCCATTTGCAATAGTGGTTATTAATTCCTTTTCATCATTTTCAAAAATGGACTTCCTGTACAAAAAACTTTGAGTAGCATTTGTTGGTGAAGCGGTAAAGTATACGTAATCATTAACTTGATCAATCCCGGCAATTGAAATTACATCGTAATCCCCTGGAGTAACTTTAATAATTTCTTTTCCATCTCTAGAAACTAGATATACATGGCGCCATCCATCCTTTTCGCTCAACCATGAAAAATATTTACCATCTTTAAACCATTTAACATCGTCTACTACATCTACCCATGCTGAATCGCTATCAGTAAATATATTATTAACTTCGCCATTTTTTGCTTGGCCAATATAAACCTTATTTTGATTCTGCAGTCTATTTAACTGTTGGATTATAACTTCTTCACTGGATTCAGCCCAATCCATTCTTGCTATATAACTATTTCTTGGATCGCCGGGAATATTAAACCATGTTGTATTTTTAGATTGTATTTCAACAACACCTACTTTGCAAGCAGAATTTTTCGTGCCGACTTTCGGATATTGTACCGGAATAATTCTCGAATAATTGGAATCGGTATTGTTGATCATATTGAATACTCCAATACCTTCAGCGTCTAACTGCCAATAAGCTATTCTCTTACCATCCGGGCTCCATCTAAATCCGTTTTGTAAATCTAATTCTTCTTCGTAAACCCAATCAAATGTTCCATTAATTGTTGTTAATGAGCCATCGTTTGTTAATTGTATAATTTCATCTTTGTGAACTGCTTCGACATATAAATTGTTTTCTCGAACATATCCAACATAATTATTATCCGGAGATAAAGTTGCAAACATAAGGGTCGAAGATTTTGCTTCTCCTCCTAGCTTTTTTAATTTGTTATTCTGTCTGTCAAGTATCCAGTAATCACCTATTGTATGATCTCTCCAAACTCTTTTTGTATTGGTAAATATTAATAAAAGTTTTAAATCACTCGAAAATTCATAATTGTAAATACTTAATGGCTTATTTGAGTTTTGAGGAATAAGATTAGAAGCATCAATTAAAACATTTTTATCTCCGGATTTAGAATCATATTTAACTATATTCTGATTTCCACTTGGTAAATTTTCCAACATTGTATAACTATTACCATTATCAAACCACTGAATTGTGCCCAACTTTGGCTGTGCGAATTCGTGATTTGTGTAAATTCTTTCTAATGATAATTTGGAATTATCATTTTGCCCAAGAGAAAAAGAAGCTATTGAGCACAATAAAAATGTTACAAAAATTAGTATCTGTTTCATTAATACCTCATTCAATTTTTTGTCATTTATATTTTTTTTTAACATGATTTAACCATCCTATTTAAAATAATGCTAAAAAAGTATTGGTTTATGATAAAATTAAGATATACTGATTTTTCAATAATTATTACATTAAAATACCAATTTATCCTATAAAGATAATTTGTTTTAACAATAACTAATCTAAGAAAAAATGTTGGGATATATTTTTGATATTAAGAAATTTGCAATTCATGATGGCCCCGGCATTCGAACAACTATTTTCTTAAAGGGATGCCCGCTTAAATGCTGGTGGTGCCATAATCCTGAAAGCCTCAAAGAAATTAATAATTGTACACTTAATAATTGCGAAGATTCTATTTCCAACATAACTAAAAAATATTCAGTTGATGACCTGCTTGATATTATCCTGAAAGATCAAATATTTTATGATGAATCCGGAGGAGGAGTTACATTTTCCGGAGGAGAACCACTGATTCAAGTAGATTATTTGATTAAAGTTTTGAGTGAATGCAAGAAAAACTATATTACAACTACGGTAGATACCTGTGGTCATGTTCCAACAGAATCATTTAAAAAAGTACATAAAAATACAGATCTATTTTTATACGATTTAAAACTTTTTGATGATGAATTACACAAAAAATACATTGGGGTTTCGAACGAACTAATTAAAACTAATTTAGAGTACTTATATTCCGTAAATGCTAACTTTAGAATCCGAGTTCCATTAATCCCTGGAATCACTGATACAGAAGAAAATTTGAGTTCAATTTCAAATTATTTACTAAAATTTAATAAAGTTATTCCAATGGATCTTCTTCCTTATAATAAACTATCTGAAGATAAATACAGAAGATTGAATCAGGAAGCTAGGTTAGGAAGTCTGGTTACTCAGACTGACAAAAAATTAATTGAAATAAAAAATTTTGTTAAATCGTTTGGTATAAATGCAGAATTAAATGGGTAACAATTATGAATGAGAGAATAAAAAAATTACGTGAGCAGACATTAAGTATTAAACCGTCAATTTCTCTGGAAAGAGCTAGACTGATTACCGATTTTTATAGAAGTGGGAATGCAGAAAAAGTCAGCATCCCAGTTGCCAGAGCAATGGCCTTTAAGTATATTCTAGAAAATAAGGAACTTTGTTATAATGATGGTGAACTAATTGTTGGCGAAAGGGGACCCGCACCACATGCTACCCCAACATATCCTGAAATATGTACTCATACAATTAAGGATTTTGAAATACTTGATACTCGCAAAAAAATATCATTTTCAGTTGATGAAAACACAAAAGTAGATCAGGTAAATTTTATTGGTCCGTACTGGACTGGAAGATCATTAAGGGATAGAATATTTGATGAGCTAGATCCGGAATGGAAAGAGGCTTATGCAGCTGGAGTATTTACTGAATTTATGGAACAAAGAGCTCCCGGCCATACAGTAATGGATGATAAGATTTACAAAAAAGGGTTTAGGGATTTTATATCTGATATTGATAAAAGTATTGCAGATCTTGATTTTTATAAAGATACAGAGGCATTCGAAAAACGTGAAGAACTTAGAGCAATGAAAATTGTTGCTGAGTCTATCATTCTATTTGCAAAAAGATATAGCAAACATTTATATGATTTAGCTGAGAAAGAGAAAGATGTAAATACAAAAAATGAACTGGAAACCATGGCTGGAATTTGTAGTCGTGTACCGGAAAATAAGCCTAAAACTTTTTGGGAAGCGTTGCAATATTATTGGTTTGTTCACCTTGGAGTAATTACGGAACTTAATACATGGGATTCATTTAATCCGGGCCGGCTTGATCAACATTTATACTCCTTTTATAAACAAGATTTGGAAAGTGGATTGTTAACGGAAGCACAAATTTATGAACTGCTTCAATCATTTTGGATAAAATTCCATAACCAACCAGCTCCACCTAAAGTTGGTGTTACCGCTCAAGAGAGCAATACTTACACCGATTTTTGTCTAATTAATTTGGGGGGAGTAACTGAAAAAGGTGAAGATGCTACAAACGAATTAACATACATTATCCTTGATGTAATTGAAGAAATGAGATTGTTACAACCAAGCTCTATGGTGCAAGTTAGTAAAAAAAATCCGGATAGATTGCTTAAAAGAACACTTCAAATAACAAAAACCGGTTTTGGCCAACCTTCAATCTTCAATACTGACGCTATAATTCAAGAAATGTTAAGGCATGGTAAAAGTATTGAAGATGCTAGAAATGGGGGAGCAAGCGGTTGTGTTGAAACAGGAGCATTTGGAAAAGAGAGTTATATTCTTACCGGTTACTTTAACATTCCTAAAGTGCTGGAAGTAACATTAAATAATGGAATGGATCCGAGAACAAAAAAGGAAATAGGAATTCAAACAGGGGATGTTTCAAAATTTGAATCCTTTACCGAGTTCATGTTTGCGTTTAGGCAACAATTAAATCATTTTATTGATATTAAAATAAAAGGTAATCTAATTATAGAAAGACTTTGGGCTAAATATTTACCTGCTCCATTTATGTCAATATTAGTTGATGATTGTATCACTTCCGGCAAAGATTATAATAACGGTGGTGCAAGGTACAATTCCTCATATGTTCAAGGTGTTGGAATGGGAACAATAACTGACTGTCTTTCATCAATAAAATATACTGTTTTTGAGGATGAGAAAATTACTATGGCTGATATGATGGAAGCATTGAATTCTAATTTTGAAGGGAAGTCTGAAATTAGAAAAATGTTTTTAGATGAAACACCAAAGTATGGTAATGATGACGATAAAGCTGATGATATATTAAAAGAAGTTTTTGAAATGTATTATTCTGCGATTGATGGTAGACCCAATACCAAAGGAGGACATTATAGGATTAATCTTCTGCCAACAACGTGTCATGTCTATTTTGGGAATGTAATGGGAGCAACCCCAGATGGTAGATTAGCAAGAAAACCATTATCGGAAGGAATTTCTCCTGTACAAGGGGCCGACAGAAACGGGCCGACTGCTGTAATAAAATCAGCTGCAAAAATTGATCATTTAAGAACAGGTGGTACTTTATTAAATCAAAAATTTACTCCGTCAATACTTAAAGATGAAACAGGACGAGATAAAGTATTGCAATTAATAAGATCTTATTTTAGGATGGATGGCCATCATATCCAGTTCAATGTTGTTGATATAGAAACGTTAAAAAAAGCTCAAGTTGAACCGGAAAACTATAGGGATCTAATTGTTAGGGTTGCAGGTTATAGTGATTATTTTGTAAACTTAGGTGAAGATCTTCAAAATGAAATAATTTATAGAACGGAACAACAAGGATTCTGAAAGTGACGCGTATTGATTTATCAAGTTTGGTTGATTGGAAAGAACCATCAGAATGGGAAAAAATTACAACTATAGATGCTCACGCTGAAGGTGAACCACTTAGGATATTTACTGGCGGTTTGCCAGAACTAAAGGGAAGGTCCATTCTCGAAAAAAGAAAATATTTTAAAAAGAATTTTGATTTTTTAAGAACTTCGATGATGTGGGAACCACGCGGTCATGCAGATATGTATGGATGTATTATAACAGAGGCTGAAAAAGAGGATTCGGATTTTGGTGTGATCTTTACTCATAATGAAGGCTACAGTTCAATGTGCGGACATGGGATTATTGCCGTAACGAAAGTTGTATTAGAGACTGGGATGATTAAAATGAAGTCGCCTGAAACAACAATTAGGATCGATGCTCCTGCCGGACAAATTATTTCTCATGCAATAATTAAGGGAAATCAAGTTGAAAGTGTTTATTTTCAAAATGTTCCTTCATTTTTGTACCTTAAAGATGAAGAAGTAGAAGTTAAGGAAATTGGAAATGTAAGATTCGATATTTCTTACGGTGGTGCGTTTTATGTTTATGTAAATGCTGATGAATTAAATATCAGCATGAAAGCTGAAAATTTTAATCAGCTTATACACAAAGGGATGCTAATAAAAAATGCTGTTATAGATAATTATGAAATTAAGCATCCATTTGAGAATGATTTAAGTTTTCTCTACGGAACAATATTTTACGGAGATTCGCATGATAATGTTTCCGATAGTAAAAATGTCTGTATCTTTGCTGAAGGAGAGGTTGACCGCAGCCCAACAGGAACCGGAGTTAGTGGTAGAATTGCCTTAGAATATGCAAAGGGAAATTTAAAAGTAAATGAATCAATGAATATTGAAAGTATACTTGGAACTAAATTTATTGGTAAAATTCTTAAAGAAGTGAAGTTCGGCTCATTTGATTCTGTTATTCCTGAAGTTAAGGGGAAAGCATATATCACGGGGAAACACGAATTTTTGATTGATCCGAAAGATCCGCTAAAAGATGGATTTATTTTTAGATAAGAAAGCAATATTTACATGCCAAAAAAAATAAAATTTCTATCCCAAGCAGACATAAAAAAATGTCTCGATATGAAATCGACAATTGAAGCAATGAAAATTGCTTTTTCTGAACTTTCCAAAGGAAATGTTAATTCACCAATTAGAACTAATATACAACTTAAAAGCGTTGAGTCTGGTGCACTATTCATGCCCGTCTATTTCCCGGCAAAACAATTGGTTGGACTTAAATCAGTGATGATACATAAAAATAACCCGTCAAAAGATTTACCAATGATTCAAGCAATGTACAATGTATTTGATGCCGAAACGGGTGAGCCTTTAGCGATAATGGATGGAGAATACTTAACATCAATGAGGACTGGTGCGGCTTCCGGCTTAGCTACTGATTTATTAAGTAAAAAGGAAGCTGAAGTTGCTGTCATATTTGGGGCCGGAGTTCAAGCAGAAAAACAAATAGAAGGCATCTGTTCTATTAGAAATTTGAAAAGAATTTACATATCGGATTTAGATAATGAAAGAGTGCAAAATTTAATTAATAAGTTACAACAAAATTTTAATGCCGAATTTCAGAAATTGGAGAATAATAAATTGATAGAAGAAGCTGATATAATTTGTACAGCTACTTCATCATCTTCTCCGGTGTTTAATAACTTGAACCTAAATTCCAAAGTCCATATAAATGGAATTGGGTCGTATAGACCCGATATGTGTGAGATACCGTCAGATGTTATTGTCAATTCAAAGTTGTATGTTGATTCCCGAGAAGCTTGTTTAGCTGAGGCGGGTGACATCTTACAGCCAATTAATAATAGCAAAATTACGAAAGATCATATTTATGCTGAATTAGGGGAAGTTGTATCAGAATTAAAAGCAGGAAGAAGTGAGCAGGATAAAATAACAGTGTTCAAATCAGTTGGGAATGCAGTGCAGGATATTTCTACTGCATCTGTTATTCTTGAAAATGCAAAAAATATGAATATTGGAACGGAAATAAATTTATAAAGGATAAATTATGCTAAAAGATCACCCCAAAGGAATAATGGTAATGTTTACAACAGAAATGTGGGAACGTTTCGGATTTTATATAATGATGGCTATCCTTGTACTTTATATGGATAGTGAATTCGGTTGGAGTGATTCTATCAAAGGAGATCACTATGGTGCTTTTCTGGGACTGGTGTATTTTATCCCTTTGTTAGGTGGATATTTAGGGGATAAAATCTTTGGTCAAATTAATACTGTTTTTGCCGGTGCTGTAGCAATGTTTTTTGGTTATGTGGCGCTTGCACTTTCCTCCGCAGATCAATTAGTTTCATTTTATTTAGGTTTATTTTTGGTGGCGTTTGGTACCGGTATATTCAAAGTAAACATGGCGGTACTTGTTGGCAACTTATATGTAGATAAAGTTCATCTAAAGGATGCCGGATTTAATATTTTTTACATGGGCGTTAATGTTGGTGCTACTATAGCTCCCCTAGCAGCAACATTGTTAGGATATTTATTTAATGATTATAGAATGTCTTTTTGGGCTGCGGCAGTAGGAATGTTAATTTGCATTGTTACTTTTTATGTTGGTAAGGGTAAATTGCTTAAGGCCGATGTAAAGCAATCCAAGAACTCTGAAAAAGAAATGGTGCTCGAAGAAATTCCTCCTGCTGAATCTAGACAAAGAATACTAGCATTAGGAATGCTATTTACTATTGTAATTTTCTTTTGGATGGCTTTTTATCAGAATGGATTTGCTTTAACACTATTTGCTGAACGGTCGACAAAGATATATGAATTTTTAAGACCGGAAACTTATCAATTTTTTAATCCGTTTTTTATACTTCTCTTAACTCCATTATTACTGACCTATTTTGGTAAACTAAATAAAAAAGGCAAAGAACCCAGTACACCGGTCAAAATATTTATTGGAATGGTTATAATGGGAATTTCTATGGTAATAATGGTGTGGGCATCTTTAGAGGGTGGAAACAGCGATTCGAATAATATGTTTCCAAGCTGGCTGATAAGTACTTACCTAGTTGTAACACTTGCAGAAATATTGATTTCTCCCATGGGACAATCATATGTATCAAAAGTAGCCCCGCCTAAAATTCAAGGATTAATGATGGGTGGCTGGTTTTTAGCAACATCAATCGGTGCATATGGTTCAGGATTATTAGGAAAATATTATAGTGATTTTCTTCATCATGAATACTTTTTAATTCTTACTGGAATACTAGTATTCTCGGCAGTATTAGCATTGTTTGCAATGAAATATCTTAAAAAGTTCGCGAACTAAATCGGAATATAAATGTTAGTAAATGAAAAAGTAAATCAAGCAAAGGAATTATTGAAGGAATTTGATGTTGATTGTTGGATTACATTTGTGAGAGAAAGTCAAATTAATGGGGATCCCACACTAGCTTTTTTAGCTGAAGCGGACGTTACCTGGCACTCAGCATTTATTTTCACTAGATCAGGAAAAACAGTTGCTATTGTAGGGAAATATGATGTGGAAACCATAAAAGATCTTAATGCGTATGATGAGGTAATTGGTTTTGTTACCGGTGTAAAGGAACCTCTGCAAAAATATTTAACCGAGTTAAATCCTAAACAGATCGCGTTGAACTATTCTGAAGGAAGTGAGATATGTGATGGAATAACTCATGGCATGTTTGTAACCATGCAGAGAATTTTGAACGAAGTTAATATGGGTGATAGAATTATTTCAGCCGAAAGACTAGTCTCAGCATTACGGGAAAGAAAATCTGAAACTGAAATTCAGAATATTAAAGAAGCCATCTGCCATACGGAAGAAATATTTGATCTCGTTTACGGATTTATTAAACCTGGTATATCAGAAAAAGATATTGCAGATTTTATAAAAGATAAAGTAGAAAAAAGAAATTTGGAATATGCTTGGGAGGAAACTGTATGTCCGGCGGTTTTTACCGGATCAGATACAGCTGGAGCACATTATGCTCCATCAGACAAAATTGTAGAGAGAGGACATATTTTGAATATGGATTTTGGTGTAAAAGTCAATGGGTATTGTTCAGATATGCAGAGAACGTTTTACATTATGAAAGATGGGGAAACTGAAGTTCCGCATGATGTGCAAAAAGGATTTGATACAATTGTTGAGTCAATTGAGCAGTCAAAACAGGGGATGATTCCAGGAGTTCAAGCCAAAGAAATTGATGCTATTGCAAGAGATATAGTTGTGAAAAATGGATTTGAAGAATTTCCTCACGGACTTGGTCATCAGGTTGGTAGATTTTCGCATGACGGTACCGCACTTCTAGGTCCAACTTGGGAAAAGTATGCCGAGAAGCCATATCAAAAATTAGAAGCAGGAATGGTTTTTACAATTGAACCAAGATTAACAGTTATGAATAGGGGGGTAGCAACAATAGAAGAAATGGTTGTTGTAAAAGAAAATGGAGCTGAATGGCTTACGACCCCACAAAAAAAATTATTAATTATTAAATAATCGTTCATGCATTTAAATTTTGTATGAATGAATCTACTAAGTATTAATTGTATTTTACATTTTTGGAAGGATTATGAAAGAAGTCAAAATCAAGAATAGTGATAGGAAATATTCAGTCGGAAAAATTGTCTGTGTAGGTAAAAATTATGCCGACCATGCAAAAGAAATGGGTGGAGAAGTTCCGGAGTTTCCAATAATATTTTTGAAACCAACTTCTACACTTATTTATAATGGTGATTCTATAATTCATCCCAAATATTCTGAAGAAATGCATCATGAAGTTGAACTTGTTTTGTTAATTGGTGAAGAAGTAAAAAGTGCATCGGATTCTGAAGCTGAAAATGCTATTATTGGGTACGGTGTAGGGCTTGATATGACTTTAAGAGATCTTCAGAATAAATTTAAGAATGAAGGAACGCCCTGGACTCTTGCAAAGGGGTTTGATACATGTGCAGTTATTTCCGATTTTATTTCCAAAGATGAATATAAATTAACCGGTGATGAAGTTATTCGTTTATTAAAAAACGGAGAGCCAAAACAAAACTCATTAGTAAAAAAGATGATATTCTCTCCCAGAGATATTATAAAATATATTTCTGAAAGAATGACTTTGGAGCCTGGTGATTTAATTTATACCGGGACTCCTGCGGGAGTTGGCAAAGTAGAGCGGGGAGATATTCTAAAATCCAGTATTTCTAATGTTGCTGAAATAGAAAATAAAATTTTGTAAATTCTTTTCAACTTTGAGTAATGAATAAAATTGTTTTAAAATAATTCCCAAATTGAAAATTTTACTTGGATCATTTTTATTTTAAAAAGAAAGAATAGGGAAATGAAAAATATAAAATTATTTTTTTTAGTATTTTTTGTAGTTTCAACCGTCACAAGCTGCCAAAATAAAAGTTCAGAAGATAGCTTTAATATAACAGCTTCAGAACTAAAAGAGGCAATGCGAAGTGATACAAATTTGGTCATTTTGGATGTTAGATCACCACAAGAACTTGTTGGACAACATGGACAGATCGAGGGAGTAATTAACATTCCAGTGCAAGCCTTAAACGAAAGAATTACAGAGCTAGAAGGATACGAAGGTAAAAATTTTGCAGTAATATGTAGGTCGGGAAATAGATCAGTAACAGCTACTAAAATTATGCAGGCTAATGGTTACAGAGCCAAAAATGTATTAGGTGGAATGAAGGCATATAATAAACTATAAATTTGCAGAGGCATTTAATTATACGCCTCTGCTAACTCAATTATTTCAGAAGAATCATTTTCTTAGATTTTACGAAATCATTTACTTCAATTCTATAAATGTAAACTCCGCTAGCTAATTTTGATCCATCAAATGTAAAATTATAATTACCTGCTTTTAAAGTTGCATTGACCATATCTATGATTTTTTGCCCCAGCACATTAAATACTGAAATTTTTACAAATCCATCCATGGGCAAGGAGTATTTTATAACAGTACTCGGATTGAACGGATTAGGATAGTTTTGGCTAATTTCATATATATCTGGAATTGTTTGATCAACTTCAACTCCAGTTACTTTAAATGAATTAAAAGTAAATTCGTCTACCCCTGGCTGTATAGATTTGTTTGTTTCAATTCTAAAAATTGTTCCCTCTTCCGGTACCATTTGAGTTCCGGGATCTACTTCACCATCAGAAAGATCATCTCCATTCCAATTAAACAATACTGTTCGGGCCATAACTTCAGTACCACCTCCAAATGAAACATTTCCACTTGCCCCAACTATTGTAGTATCTATTTGAGTTAAGTATTCATCATAACCGCCTGTACCAGGAGAGTCATCATCATGAGTGGGTGGAATTATCCAATAAATCCATGGAGTTTGAGGGTCATTATTACCATCATCTCCGCCATGATCAACAGGATCTAATTGCCATGTTAATTCATCTGGATCAGTAGCAGCAGTTCCTCCTGCTCCTGTTGTAGATAAGAAATAAGGAATTAGTCTATAATCATCACTTGGATCATTAGGAGTATTAATACCGGTATTCCATAATTCAAATGGCACTTTAACTAAAAAATCATCTTCAAACCAACGTAAAGCCCAGCTTCCTCTACTTGTAAACCTCATTTCCCAATCATAAGGTATAAGCCAATTAATACTATAATTTCGTAAAGATCTTGATAAAAAAGTATCAAAGGAACCTTTGGATGCGTCAGGATCTCCTGTATGAAAAATCCAGCGCCCCGATCCGATTTGCTGATTATCAGTCGGTCGAAGTGGATTCCCTTCTGCATCTAAAGGAACAGGAAATCCTTGCCATTCAGCAGCTCCAGCTTCGGGAGGATCTATTAGACCATTTGTGTTTGCTACAACCGAAATACGTTTAATATCTTTATAATGATCAATTACTGAAATTTGTAATCCATCAGCAATTGAGGGAGGATCATTTTCTTTAATGTTAGTTTGATTCTCTAAAATTCTTACTCCATCGGAGCGATCTAAATTCCAAACAGTTTGACTATCAATGGTAGCAAAGCTAATAGTGTAATCTAATCCTGTTAATACTGAAGGTCTAATAACTGTTGAAAATACTGCCCCACCAATTCCTTTAGTTTGGGTAACCTTAATTTGATCACCGTAATTTGCACCCTCCAGATCTTTTATGTACTCAACTTCTATATACGTTAATGGGCTCTCCGTATTATTTATTGCAGAATCTTTATTATATGTATATGCTGAAACACCAAAATAATATTTCATTCCTTTAATTAATTCGTCATCATTTATATAATCTTTAGAGATGAAAAATTCTCTATTTATACCAGAATCAGAACCAAATTGCTGAATACCTTCAATTGGTTTTCCATCATCAGCCATGACAGTTCCATTAATAGTAGTAATTCCATCAACAATATCAAAAGTAGCAATTCTTTTTCCATTTTCTTTTAATCCAATATCAGAATAAAGCTGATAGATATTGTAACCTTGAAATTTATATCCATTAGAATCGAATTGTTCAATACTTTGATCGAAATTTTCTTCATCCCAAGAAAGAAGAATGCCATCTCTAGATTCGGTTTTTTCAACATTCGGCGAATTAGCAAAGGGGAGATGAGTTGGGTAAGTATTGCTATTATTATCTCTTTTAATTAATTCTGTATAATATTTAAGTATTCTTACAGAGTTTAATTTATCTTTACCAACAGCAGCAATCTCAGCAATAATAACCTCTTGTGTATCTCCTACTTCCATCATAAATGGCCCCGAGGCAAATCCATTCTGTCTATCTCCTGGTTGATGGAGTATTCCGTCAACCCAGCCAGTTTGTTTAAGTGGATCTCCAGATAAGGTAAACATTGTAGTTTTTTCATTTATTGGATTTATGTATGGCACTCCTGTAGTGCTAATTCTACCTCTGAAGGAATTATAATATTCCAAAAATAATATTCCATGTGGATTAAATGAGTTCATGCCATTGAAAGTGAAATAGCTTGTCGTCATAGGGATATTTTTATATCCCAAAATCAGTCTATCATCGAATGTAGCTTGATCGTTAATATCACCAATAGTTTTAGGACCTTGTAGTAACAAATAGCCGCTTGCTGCCGGAACATTTCCATATTTGGAATCATTGTCATCGCTGTTATATGAAAAAATTAAATTTAATAAACTATCACATCCAACAAAATCATCTCCTGCTCCACCTACATCCGGATCTGCCCATTGTGAGATGTACATGTCCTCAACTTTAAGTCCGTTCTTATTAATTAGCTTATACTTTTTAAATATCACATTATCATATGGAATTGATGTATTTTTATAACCCCAAATTGTAACTTGAATCTCAATATTCATAGGATCGGAACCAGCAAATGTCCTACATATAACCGGATCGAAATCATTTGCAACATACCAAAGGGTTTGATCTGCTCCTGGCACACCTGGAATATCAATATCAGGATTATAATTGCCATCATTATCAATATCATTAAATGGTGCACCAAAATCAGCAGGCCACTCTTCCCAATCCATTTTATACTGAGATCTTATTTCATTTTCAGAAAGAGATTCATCTTCAGTTTCAGAAAAAAGATTTGCTGAATTATAATCAGGTCTTACTCTAAATACCCTTACACTAGGGTTCTCAAGATTTTGTGGGGATCCTTCATCTAATATTTTTCCACCTTGCAAACCTTGCCTAAAAGTAGAACCGCTAACATGGATGTCTCCGTTTATTTTTCCTCCCCACAAAAAACCGGATTGATAAACTAATGTTTTACCAGTCCCTTTAGGGAATTCTGTTCCTGCTCCATGTTCCGGTGATAATTCAGTATTCCCATTATTATAAATGAATGTTGAGATATTATTAATATTGAATTTTGAGAAATAATGATTTTGATTCGTTCTATTTAGCCCATCATCAGATATATTTTTTTTGAGTTTTTGAGAGTGAATGGATGATAAGAATACCAAAAATAGAACAATTGTATAGAATATTTTAGTTTGCATAAAATATCTTTTCTAAGTGCTTATTATCACACGTCGACTCTGCTTTGTGCGGGGCAACTCAATCTCTGAAATTATTTTAATAACAACATTTTTTTAGATTTTATAAAATCATTTGTTTCAATTCTGTAAATATAAACTCCGCTAGCTAAGTTTGATCCATTAAATGTAATATAGTAGTTACCTGCTTTTAGATTTGAGTTGACTAGATCTTTAACTTTTTGTCCCAATATATTATATACAGAAATATTCACTAATCCATTCTTGGGGATAGAATAGTTTATAACGGTACTGGGGTTAAACGGATTTGGATAATTTTGATTCAACAAATATTTTCCCGGAATTTCTTTTCTTTCGGTAACAATTGTTAGTGGTGAATTAAAAGTGAATTCGTCAACTCCAGGCTCAACATAGTTATTAGTCTCAATACGAAAAATTGATCCTTCCTCTGGGAACAGTTGTGTTCCGGGATTTACAATCCCATCTGAAATATCATCACCATTCCAATTAAATAATATAGTCCTCGCCATAACTTCCGTCCCACCACTAAATGAAACATTGCCAACATCACCAACAATTGTAGTATCTATTTGCGATAAATATTCATCATAACCAATAGTACCAGGAGAACCATCATCATGAGCATGAGGAATTATCCAATAAATCCAAGGAGTTTGTGGGTCATTATCACCACCTGAACCAGCATGGTCAGTTGGGTCAATTTGATAAGTTAATCCATCAGGATCAGTTTGAGGTCCACCTACTGAAGCTGTAGAGAGAAAGTATGGAATTAGTCTATAATCATCACTTGGATCATCCGGTGTACTGATACCTGTGTTCCATAGTTCAAATGGTACCTTAACTAAATAATCATCTTCAAACCAGCGCAACGCCCAACTGCCTCTGGAAGTAAACCTCATTTCCCAATCATAAGGTACAAGCCTGTCAAAATTATCATTTCTTATTGTTCGAACTTTGAAGGTTTCATAAGTTCCCCTTGATTGTCCAGGGTCACCTGTATGGAACATCCATTTACCTGAACCTACTTGTTGATTATCGGTAGGACGAAGTGGATTATTTTCTGAATCTAGAGGGACTGGAAATCCTTGCCATTCTGGAGCAGCCGCTTCAATACTATTAAGCTTGCCATTTCCATTTGCTACTAAAGAAAAACTTTTTATGCCTTCTATAATATCATAAACTTGAATTTCTAATCCATCAATAATTGGTGATGATATGTGAGAATAAAGGTAGTCATTTGGTCCACCTCTTAATAGAGGTTGATTTGCAAGAATTCTATTACTATCTACCCTGTCTAAATGCCATACAGTTTCGAACTCACTGGAATCATTAAGGATTTTTTCAAAAGAAATTTTATAATCAAGACCAGTCATTGCCGAAGGTCTTTTTACTATTGGGAATACTGCACCTCCAATTCCCTTTGTATGTTTAACCTCTAAAGTATCACCATAGTTTGGACCGGACAATTCTCGAATGTAATTTACTCTGATAGAAGTGATTTGACTTTCTTTATTATTGTTATTAACAGAATCTTCGTTATATGTATATGCAGAAACACCAAAATAGTATTCCTTTCCTTTAATCAATTCATCATCATTTATATGATCTTTTGAAATAAAGAATTCTCTACTAATTCCGGAATCAGAACCAAATTGTTGAATTCCATCAATTGGTTTGCCATCATCACTCATAACAGTACCGTTAATAGCTGTAATACCATCAACAATATCAAAAGTAGCAATTCTTTTGGCATTTTCTTTCAGACTAATAGCTGAGTAAAGCTGATAAACATTATATCCCTGAAATTTGTATCCATTTGAGTCATATTGCTCAATATTTTGGTAAAGAGATTCATCATCCCAGGAGAGGAAAATGCCATCTCTCGATTCTATTTTTTCAACAATTGGTGAATTTAAATTGGGGAGTTGAACAGGATTAGCTGAATGATATTTTTGTAGTAATCCAGCATAATATTTAAGTATTTTTACAGAGTTAAGTCTATCTTTACCAACAGAGCTAATCTCAGCCATAATAACTTCTTGAGTATCGTCTGCTGCTAATGTGAATGGTCCAGAAGTAGTGATCATTCTTCTGTCGCCAGGCCCGTGAAGAATGCCATCAGTCCACCCAGATTGATTAATAGGATCGCCTGCTAAAGTAAATTTTGTATTTAAACCATTTGTAGGGTCAATGAATGGTTTGGAAAAATTTGAAGGTAGCCCTTGCATAATATTGTATATTGCTAATGTTCCATATTCATAATTTCCCAAATCAGGATCGTTGTATACATCATCTCCTCCAATAAAAAATGAAAAAGCTGACATACCTATATTTTTCTTACCAATTATTCCCTCCCCGTTTTTTATACCTACATCAGTAGCATCGCCATCAATTAAAGGTCCCTGCAGAAATTGATATCCTACTGCAGGTATAGTAGATCCGTATTTTGTATCATCATCATCACCGTTGTATGAAAAACTTAAGTCTAACAAAGTATCACAACCTACATAATCATCTCCTGCACCTCCAACATCCGGATCACTCCACTTGGAGATAAACATAGAATCAATATTTTTATCATTTTTATTAATCAGTTTATATTTCTTGAACATTACATCATTGTAGGGTAGGCTTCTGTTTTTGTAACCCCATACTGTCACTTGTATCTCTAATTTCATGGGATCAGAACCATAAAGGTCTCGACATTGTGCTGTATCAAAATCATTCGCAACGTACCATAAGGTTTGATCAGCGCCAGGTACGCCGGCTATATCTATTTCAGGATCGTAAATTCCATTATTATCAATATCATTAAATGGAGCACCATATTCTGCCGGCCATTCAATCCAGTCTTTTTCATACTGTGCTCTAATATCATTTTCAAAAAGTTGTTCATCTTCAATTTCCAAAGTTAGATTAGCAGTATTATAATCAGATCTTACTCTAAAAACGCGAACATCCAGGTCATTAGGATTTTGTGAAGTACCATTTTCTAAAATTCTACCACCAATAATGCCCTGATTATAAGAATTTCCTCCAACGTGAATTTTACCATTTATTTTTCCTCCCCAAACAATTCCAGATTCATAAACTATATATTTGCCTATACCTTGGGGAAATTCAAATCCGGAATCATTATTTGGATCAAGATCACAATCACCATTATTTCTAATATACGTCGAAATATTATTAATATTGAATTTAGCAGTATGGCCCGATTCGGTATTTTCAGTTACTAAACTATTTGTTTTTTTTTGGCCAAAAGAAAATATGGAAGTAAAAAAAAATAAAAGAAAAATGGAGAGTTTTATCTGGTTCATTACTAAAGCTCCATTGGTAATAAATTTGACATACTTAATATATAATAATTTAAGAATAAATAAACTTAATAATTCGATTGTAAAATTACCGTGTTAATGAGCACACTAACCTTTATTCAATTGTTGTTTATAAAAATCTAGATTTTTAAGCTGCTCATCATCCAATTTAGGATATGACATTTTTAGGTTCGTTAAAGTGCTTGTAATAATTTCCGAAACAATTAATCTTGCAAACCATTTGTTATCGGCAGGGATTATAAACCAAGGGGCAAAATTTGTTGATGTTTCATTGATTGCATCTTCATAACATTGTTGATATTTGTCCCATAATTTACGCTCATCCAAATCTCCAGCTGAAAATTTCCAATTTTTTGACGGTGTTTCCAGGCGTTTTAAAAATCTATTTTTTTGCTCATTCTTTGACAAGTTTAAGAAAAACTTGAGGATTACCGTCCCGTTTTGGTTTATGTGTTTTTCAAAGTTTCTGATTTGTTCATATCTTTCATTCCATATATTTTTCGAAACAAATTCTTCCGGAATCTTTTGATATTTTACTAAATCGTGAACTTTTACAACCAGAACTTCTTCGTAATATGATCTATTAAAAATACCTATTCTGCCGCGTTCAGGTAATGATTTTGTTGTTCGCCAAAGATAATCATGATCTAATTCTTCGTTAGATGGTTTTTTGAAGCTAAAAACTTGAGTGCCCTGTGGATTTAATCCGCTCATAACATGTTTAATTGTACTATCTTTTCCCGCAGCATCCATAGCCTGAAAAATAATTAGCAAACTATATTTGTCAAAAGCATAAAATTTATCCTGCAGTTGTCTCATTATTTTTCGGTTTTTCTTTAATAATGTTTCACCATCTATTTTATTCTCGATATCACCGGTAAAATCGGTCGCAAATTGACTTAATACTATTTTTTTTTCACCATTTACTTTAAAGTAATCCAAATTCATAGTATTCTCCGGTTTTTACATGTCAATTTTACCACCAAATTACATTCCTTTTTGTATAAAAACAAACTGTCTATTATTTATACAGAAATATTTACCAATTGGACAATATTCTACTTTTTCCTAAATAAAAAAGTGAATATATCGATTATAAGCTAAATAAAATTTTGGTCTGATTTTTGTCCAAAAAGATAGTGTAAATTATCGGAGTATTCATGGAGACATTAAATCTTAGTACTTTTATAAAAGCTGCAGATGATGTAGAACTTAGTAAGTATGAGGTTTTATCAATTTTAAGCAAATACTCTGAAGCTTTACATAAAAATAAATTATACCCTGCATTAGCTGAATTAATCTCGATAAAAAATGAATTGGAATTATTAGTAGAGCAAATGTCTCTTTTTGATGCTGAGTTTGTTTTAAATCTGAACTTTGCTGATTTTACCGATGAATTACCTTCTCCGGATCCAATTGATTACGATGAAGATTCACTTCAACAAGTTTCGGATTTTATTAGTTGGGCTCTACCGGAAATAAAAACCGCAATTGATGAAGGTAAGGCAATTTTTGACTTTACAGATGAAAATATTACCTTGCACGAAATTGGAATCATGCCTCTTTATAAAAACGAAGGTTATTTTTTCATACCGGATGTTAAACATGATTTAATGAAGATTTACAGATTTGAAATGTCTCTGTTTTCAACTAAAGAAAATCCTCTTAGAACCTTAAAGAGTAAATTAGTAGATTTAATAAGTCTTCAAGCTCCCGAAGCCCAATCGCCATATGAATTAAAGCATATTTTGTTGAAAAAATTTACTAGTTTGCCAAATCCGGCTTGTTATAGTTTTGAAACCTCTATTGATTTCCCGTTTGTAGAAACTATTCTACCTGTTGCAAAAAGAAAATTAGTTAGAAAATTAGCCGAATAGAATTTTTCAAAAATTGACAACTCTTTTAGCATTTCTTCCAATTTGATATACTCAAATCCCACTTGATTATTTAGATATTCTATAAACAAAGAATTTTAATATGGAACGTCTGTATTTTATATATTTGTTTCAGGTTTCTATTAAAAAAATAATTGCGATTTAACATCCATTATTTTTATACTGGTGAAACTCATTTATCCTTAGCTAACTTGTCAAAAAAAGGAATACACAATTAAATTAAAAAAACAGCTCAAACTATTTGATGTTTATGCAATTGCAACTGGTTCAACAATCAGTGGAGGTCTTTTTATTGTTCCTGGTTTAGCAGCAGCAGAAATTGGGAATAGTTTTGTTTTAGCATATTTTGTTTCGGCACTTTTTGTTATTCCATCAATTTTAAGTAAAATTGAACTTTCGACAGCTATGCCCAGGGCCGGAGGAGTATATTATTTTCTTGATCGATCATTGGGCCCACTTATAGGCACTATTGGCGGAATTGGAGTTTGGTTAGTATTAATCTTAAAAGTATCTTTTGCTTTGGTAGGTATTGGTGCATATCTAAGCCTGTTTTTTCCAGGTTTTAGTATTTCACCTCTTGCAATAGTCCTTGCAATTTTATTGGGAATATTAAATTTTTTTGGGACAAAGAAAACAAGTTATTTCCAAATTGTATTAGTTATATCACTTCTACTAATATTATCAATTTTTATTGTTTCCGGTGTTCCACATCTGGAACCGAAAAATTTTGAAGGAATATTTGATTTTGAATTCCTTGAATTAATATCAACATCCGGATTAGTTTTTATAAGCTATGTTGGAGTAACAAAAATAGCTAGTATCTCAGAAGAAATAACAAACCCTGAAAAAAATATTCCATTGGGCATTTTTTTGGCTTTGGGAACAGCATTCTTAATATATGTTCTTGGAACCTTAGTTATTGTAGGAGTTTTACCCATTGGCTCGGTAGTTAATAATCTTACTGCACCTGCTTCAGTTCAAGAAGTAGTATTTGGAAATATTGGTGTAATTATTATCTCAATTGCTGCAATTTTGGCATTTATTTCTGTAGCAAATTCTGGAATATTAAGTGCTTCCAGGTATCCTCTTGCAATGAGTCGAGATCATATTTTTCCGAATTTTTTAAGAAAAATCACAAGGTTTGATACCCCTTCATTTTCATTATATATTACTGTTGGAGTAATAATTTTAGTACTTATTAGTTTTAATCCGACAAAAATTGCTAAACTGGCAAGTACTTTTCAGTTACTTGTATTTGCTTTTATTTGTATTGCAGTAATTGTAATGAGGGAAAGTAAAATAGAATCATATGATCCAGGTTATAAATCTCCATTATATCCATGGATGCAAATTATAGGAGTGCTAGCTTCTTTTTTCTTAATAACTCAGTTAGGTTTACTTTCAATTATATTTTCAATAGGATTAATAATTTTAGGATTTCTTTGGTATTGGTATTTTGCCAAATCAAGAGTAGCAAGGAACGGTGCAATTTATCATATCTTCGAAAGGCTTGGAAAACAAAGATTTGCTGGTTTAGATAGTGAACTCAGAGGAATTCTAAAAGAAAAAGGTTTAAGAAAAGATGATCCGTTCGATGATATAATTCATAATAGTATTGTTTTGGATATTGATTGTAAAAACGATTTTGAAAATGTTGTTGAACTGGTATCTCAGAAATTGGCATTCTCTTTACGGCTTAAGCCGGAAGAAATAACTGCTAGAATTATGGAGGGAACTCGTGTTGGGGCAACTCCGGTAACTCACTCTTTTGCCTTGCCACATTTTAGGGTCGATACAATAGAACATGCTGAAATTGTACTGGTTAGATCAAAGCCTGGAATAACTATTGAAGTTTTTGATCCGCTTACACATGAAGTTGAAGATGTAAAAACTGTGCATGGGTTATTTTTCCTAGCAAGTCCTGAAAATGATCCTACTCAACATTTGAGGATATTAGCTAAAATTGCCGGAAGAGTAGACGATGATGATTTTTTAGAAAAATGGGAAAATGCAAAAGATAATCATGATTTACAAGAAGCACTGCTATATGATGAACAGTTTTTATCTCTTTATATTATTAAAGAAGGGAAAACAGACAATCTTATTGGGGTTCAAATTAAATCCATAAAAATTCCCGATGGTTGTTTGATTACCACTATTAGAAGGGAAGGGGATGCAATAATTCCAAAAGGAAATACAGTTTTGAAGGAACGGGACAGACTAATTATTATGGGTGATTCGGAAGGGATTAAAGAATTAAGGGAAAATTATATTACATAATTGATTAAACTCGGTACAAATGGAAAAGAATATTACAGAAAAGGAGCAGTTTTTTTCAAAAATTAGTCACGATTTACGCGGATCATTTACAAGTATTTTAGGTTTTAGTGATATAATAAGTGATCCCAATGAAGAATTAAGTAGAGATGAGGTAGACGAATTTGTAAAAAGAATTGCTTCGCAATCAAGAGATTCTTTTGAACTTTTAGTCAATTTTATTAATTGGCTTAAACTGGAAAAATTTAAATATGGTTTAGCTAATGAAAAAATAGATTTGCTAGAATTATTTTATGATGTACAAAATCATAAAAAGAAAGAATTATTAAAAAAAAATGTATCATTTGTAACTGCTATCGCTGAAAATGATTTTGTTAGAATGGATTATGAAATTCTTAACTCTATCTTAAATAATATTTTTAATTTTATTGCAAAGACCTGTTGCGAAAATTCGAAAATTAAAGTTAACAGTGGTAGTTTGGAAAATAAGTATTCAAATATAGAAATCTCGGCAAGTTGTTACCAAAAAGACAATTCTTTTCTGCAGAATATAGATTTAAAAAATTTGAATAATGAAATTTCTTTCCCACTAATTTTTGCAGCCAAATTTGTAGAACTTTGCGAAGGGGAGTTTCGTTTTAATTTGACCAAAGAAAATAATTTAAGCATTCAGCTAAAATTACCGAAGTACTGATCTACAAGTATTATATAGCCAACGTGTTAATTCCGAATACAAAATTATTTTTGCCTCTATAATTTAATTTCCACGTAAATTCAAGTTTAATCGGAATTAAAATATGACCAATACTGAATCCTAACTCGTAAAATGGATCTTCAAACTTTTTGTAATTAGTAGAAAGTATTTTTTTGCTTTCATTTGAAATATCTGATATAGCCATGTTAAGATAGGTTGTTAATTGTAGTTGCAGATCTTTTAAAATCGGTATTTGAGAAAACCGGAAAAGATCGTCATGGAAATCATGACTTAAAAAAAGCGTAGTTACTTTATCTCCAAAAACTTCACCTATCCTAAGAGTTCTGAAAGAATTATTTTTCCCTGAAGCATTTATGTTACCAGGTAAAGAATATAGCCACTGTAATGGAACACTATTATTCGAAAAAATAGTATTTCCATAAAAATTCAATGACCAACTACCTGCTGTATTAATTGCTCCATATGTTTCAAATTTGTATTGTGCAAAATCCAAATCACTTTTTAATAACGATCTATTGCTGTATAAAACCGAACCAGCAAATTGAATATTATTAAGAGAAGTAATTCTTCTTCTGAAAAATCCGTCCTCAATATATTTTCTAAAGTCAATTTTAACTGAAGCTTTTACCCCATTTGTATTAACATCATAAATGTTAAGATTTTCCGAATACTTTTTATCTGTATTAAAAAACGAAAAATCCGAATTATTTTTAGCTGATCTATCATTTTTCGAAAAATACCCCAAGCCAATATTTAATAATGGCAACACCTCGGATGAAAAATCTGCTTCAATACCTTTAGTATAATAATAATCTCTAAAATCATATTTTGTAAACAAGCTCAATATAGTTGAAGTGAAATTATTATAGTTTTTCGATACACTAAAAAGATCAGTAATTTTATCAAAAATATTTAAGGAAATTTTAGAAGTTCTATACCGACCTAAAGAATATGATCCATTTAATTCTTTTTTTACTAATTTATCGGCAAAACCGTAAGATGTTCTACCACTTAAATCTAGTCTTTGGTTTTCTGCATCGTTGTAAGATAGTTCCAGATTGAGAGTATTTCCCTGTATTTTATTAAAGCTATAAAACGAAAGGGGACCGGTAATTGAGAAATTATCATTTAGCTCGATTTGAGGGGAGAGAAATGAAAAATCTTGTCCGAAAGTTTTTGATACTTGTGTTAAGCTATCAATTCTAAGATAGGCCTTAGTTTCTTCCAAAGTGTTTGGGATAGATTGAATTGAGCTCCAATAAGTATCATCTCTATTGTCTGCCTCCGGCAAAACAGAAATTATGGCATTATCAAAAAGTTCATCATCGATCTCTTTATTTATTTCATAGCTATTCATTATTGTGTGAAGTTCAAAACCGAATTTTGCTAGTCCTAAATAATTCCCCTCTGCAAATAGTCTGTAATCTATCGGTAATGCAATTTCATCATTATATAAATTAAACTGCTGATAAATATTAACAAACTTGAAAAGTCCCCCCGGATTTGCCATTTGATTTAAATTTACATCTACTTTTAATAAGTGAAAGCTACTATCCGCTATAAATAATTTTCCGTAAAATCCAGGATTGGCAGTATTATCAGTATTAAAAAAAATTTGATATACCTTTCCATTCTCATTAGCAATTTCTTTTTCAATATAGAAATAGTAGTACGAAAGGGCTTCATCAGATACCGGGCTTGGAATTTGTTTTCCTATAAATGTAAGTTGGTCTTCATAAAAACTCTGAATAACATTACCGCCCGTTAAAATATTTATAAATGGAGGTGTATTAGCTGATTGTTTTCGTGCAACTATAAAATGCTTATTTTTATCCGGTTTTTTAAAAAAACCTCTGCTCTCATTTTCAAGTATACCGGTAATTTTTAATTTTCCGGTATCTTGTGTTGTAAGTGATAAACTTCTGTTGGCAATATCTTTTGTGGTTTTTATTAATCCCTTCGTATAAGAGGAATACTTATAGTTGTTGGTTTTATTTTTATTATCTTTTTTGGTTTGTATAGCATTCTTTATTATATCATATGCCGGGTTTCTGCCTGGTTCAACAACAACTTCTTCAAGTTTAATTTCAATAGGGTCTAGTAGAAAATCTACGTGTTTGTTTTCATTTATCTTAATACTTACTGTATCTGATTTATAGCCAATATAGGATGCAATAATATTTTGACTCCCAACATCTAATCTTATCTTATATACTCCTTCAATATTTGCTGCAGTTCCATGTGTTGTCCCTTCAATTCTAATATTGGCAAAACTTAATTGTTTGTTACTCTTAGAATCTCTAATAACTCCGGAGATATAATAATTTTGAGATAATGTATATGAAAATGAAATAAAAATAAAGAAGTAAAAAAAAAGAGATTTCAATTGCTCACCATTAATTAAGATAATTTAATGATGAGCAAAATAAGAAAATATTTAGATTGATAAACTTAAGAAATTATTCGAGCCATGATAAAATTTCAAAAGTATTTGTACTTGGAAAATATGGAGGAACAATTCGTTTTAAACGACTATCATATTTATAATTTTTATCGAACCCACTTGAAAGAGTTTTTACGCCCCGCCGACTTACACTGAATGTACCAACTGCTCCTCTCTGTTCGTGCGTTATTCCACCTATAAGATTTATATGTCCGCTAGTTGGTCTTGAGCTGTAGTCTTCGGCTTTAAATCCTCCATCTTCACAATAGATTGCTGCATGAATATTAATATCCGATTGATTTGCAGTATTATTTGTTATAATTACATCATCTTTAGCCATTATTCCAAGGAGATCATTTGAAGAATCATCTTCATCCATAGGATCGGGTACATCGGAATAAACTATATCATCATCAAGATAGACCGATTGATTACCACCTATTGACCATTTATCTTTTACTGTGCCCTCGATATGTAGATCAGCATTTTCTGCATAAATCACACCGTTTGCTGCTAAATCACTACCTAAAACAGTTGTGTATGGATCCGAGCTATTAAATTTATACTTAATACTATCACCGGCAAATTCCAGGTATACATCACTGTTACCTGAAAATACATACCCACCTCCACTAGCTGAAGTTGCCAGTGCTGTAATTCCATCGGTTGGAATATCTATTGTAATTCCAGGAGTATATGTTCCAATTATTGTGGGTTCATCAGAGGATTTGTTAGTATAATAATTCATTGTTCCGGCGTGTGATGTAGGTGACCCTGCAAAATAAGGATGACCTTGAACCTGCATATCATCATTTGTGTGGAATGGACCCCAAACAGAATCATCACCAGTCCACCAAATGCTGCCTTCTATATTTGAGAAATATGCATATTCTGAAAAACTTTTCATCTGCATTTTTACTTCAATAAGTTTCGACGTGTCTTGATAAGTGCCAATTGAAGTAACAATTTTTACTGACCCGACATCTGAAACAGAAATTTTTAAATTATTTGTACCCATGTAGCTATATGGAGATCCGGATGGTGTCCAACTACTATTTCTTGAAAGGTTTGTGGCTGCTATATTTATTCCACTTCTTGCGATTTCTTTTGCCGCTGATTCTTCAAAATGGCCGGCTGAATTTTCGATTGCCATTGAAGATACGCTATTCATGTTTAATGCAACCATTAACATAATTGAACTAAAACCGAGTACAAGTAATAATGCTGCTTTTCCGCCCATTTTTTCACCTACTTATATTTTTAGTTGCCATTCTAATTTGTCGCCAGAATACTGTAGGAAATATTTCTTCGTGTGTCTTTTCTGTATTATCTGAATCATACCCATAACAATCTTCAACACGTAAATCTATTTGTATTGATGCAATTAATGTAGGGTCTATTGGATGCGTTAATTCATTTTTCATATTATCGTAATATGTTAAAGCAAACTTCGTAATCCCTAAGTTGCTGGCATCTTTGGTTGTACCTTCCTTGTATCGGTAAAGGATTTTATCATCGGGATTAGGAGTTCCAATAATATCCGGTCCAAGTTCATAAGTTAATTTTTCTTTAATGCCATCACCTCTAAACTCGCTTGCGTCCGTGGCTAAGTCTGTCCAGAATGTAATACTTGTAGAATCCGCTTCAGTAATCATTTCCTGGGGATTAAGAATGCTGTCTACATCTTCACAATATCCGATTCTGGTGAAATCATGTTCTATCAGTTGAACAATGGATACCAAATTTTGCTGAGCAATTAAATCGCTATGAAAATTACTTGATGTTTCAGCTGTTGACTTATTCATAGTGTTTATTGTAAGGAGCATTAATCCCCCAATAAGCATTGCACCTAAAATATCTAGTAGTGTACTAAAACCCATTTTATAATATTCCCCAGTGACTGAATAAACTGGAAATTCTTAATGTATCTTCTACTTCAGTATAAAAATTAATTAACGTAGGACTGGTTACCTCTACAGTTACGTTTTTGTTATAAGTTTTAGCTGTTGTTTCTGCAAATGAATCAGTCATATATGTAACAGTTACAGAAGTATTAAATACCCCCATTTGAGGGATTGTATCACTTGTTGTATAATTATTATAGTCATCAACATCATCATAATCAGGATATGTTTCTCCTGATTCGGCTGCAAGAGTTGTTGAAAAATCACTTGCTGATGAAATTGAACTTCCGATCGCAATTTCTTCATCATATGTTTTACTGCTTATTTCATCTAATATAGACTGTGCAACTGTTGTTGCTACAATAAACTCTTTATTATAGATCAATGCATCCTGCGTTGATATTGTTCCCCTGTTAAAATTCAGGATTGTAAATGTTAACAAACCTAGTGCAGCGATACTTATCATCATTTGTCCACTATTCATAGAACCCTAATCTTATTTTATTAATACAACTTTACGTTTCAATTATCGGTTTAATGTTATTCTACTTAAGTGAATAAATGGAATATTTTTATAAATGTGATTTATATCACTCAAACTATGGTACATCTCAAATTTTCCAATTCATGAATAAATCATGGGATTTTTTTTAATTTCCCGTTAAATTTATACCTTTATGCCAAATCATCCCTAGTTTTAGCCTAATTAAGATTTTTTAGATTTCATTTGTTGCTAGTAATCATTATTTGACCAGTACTAATGCTTTTAGCATAATGTTAAACTACTCAATTCACGTGCCAGAATAAAAAGATAGTAAGTAAACTTAAAAATGAGGGTTTTAAAAAATAAGATATTGATAAGGAACACAATTTTGGATGATATGTAATGAAATGAAACATTTTTGATGTTAATATGTAATTATATTCGGTCATATTAAAAGTTTACGTTACTAATTTCGTAATTGATGTTATAATATTAAGTAAGTTAGTATATTATATAGTCGTTTTGCATAATCTTGGAATTTTATGGACCCAATAAATATTATTGTTGCTATCAATCTTTTTGTTTCTATGACAGCAAATATGTCTGCGGCAAAGAAAGGAATAAAATCGAAATTAAGCAGCGTTGTAAAAAGACCAAATACTTATTTACAAAAGTTACCTCCTAATGTTGCTGCTTTAATATTAATTGCAACAGTAGCAGCTATTTTTAATTTAGGAACTTTTCAATCAGAGATTAAAGAGCAATTTGGTTTACTCAGAATTATTGGATTATTAATTTTTATAGCTTTTTCTTGGTTTCAAGTGTCTTCTTTTAAATCTTTAGGTGAATTTTATTCTCAAGATATTTTGATATTTAAAAATCATAAATTAATACAAAACGGTCCGTATAAAGTTTTAAGGCATCCACAGTATTTAAGTCAACTCTTAAGTGATCTTGGTGTTGGAATGGCACTAATGGGTTATTTAATAATTCCTGCAGTTATATTGGTTGAAGTCCCTTTATTTATCTTAAGAGCTAAGGCAGAGGATAAACTGCTTAAAGAATATCTTAGTGAAGATTTTAAAAATTATAAAAATAAGTCTGGATTTATGATCCCCTTTATTGGTTAGTATTTTATGAAACTGAATATAAAATTTATTTTTTATGCTATTTTTTTAATATTATTTCAAGTAAATGTATCCGGCTCGGATCTAATATTAAAATGGGGAAATAAAACCTCTAAAATTAATTCGGTTAATATTAGAGGTGCTGAATATGTTTCCACGAAAGAACTGTCTAAAGCTCTTAATGCTAACTATTATTTTAATTCCAATAGAAAAAAATCCGAAATTAAATTTAAGAACTATAAGTTAAAGTTTACTGCAAATAATCAGTTTGTGATTTTAACTAATAAAAAGAGTAGCAAGCATCAAATATTCCAGTTCCCACTTGCTGCAAGACTAAGAAATAATGATATTTATATCCCAATAAAGTATTCTGTTAAGTATTTAGAATATGCCTCGGAATTACAATCAACCTATTCTGCCAGTAATAACTCTCTAGTAATATTATCCCAAAAAGTTGAAACCAAAGAATTAATTAAATGGAATGAAACTTTAGTGGATTTAGCTTCGGTTAAGTATGATGTGTTTTCTGCTAAAATAGAGAATAAATCTAATGGTACATTATTAAGACTTTCTACTAAAAGAAAAATTAGAAAACCGGCTAGTTCAATATCTAATAACACATTGTATGTGTTTTTTTCTGATGTAACTTTTAATATAAATGAGATTAATAAACTTAAATCGAAAGGATTTATTACTAGTATAAAAATAAAACACGTTAATGGTAATCCTCAACTAGAATTAAAATTAAAACCTGGATACGATAAACATGAAGTTTTTTATGATGATGAAATTGGCGAAATTCTTGTATCAATTCATAACAAATATTTAAAAAATGAAAGTAATTCTGTAGAAGAATTAGAGAAATGGAAATTTGACGTTATTGTTATTGATCCTGGTCATGGAGGAAAAGATCCGGGGGCAATTGGACTAAATGGTGTTAAGGAAAAAGATATAAATCTTGCTATTGCAAAAGAATTAGGGTCAATAATTGAAAAAAGCGATAAAAGTATTAAGGTTGTTTATACAAGAGAAACTGATAAATTTGTTGAACTTTTTAAAAGAGGAAAAATAGCAAATGACCATGAGGGAAATTTATTTGTTTCGATTCACTGTAACTCTACACCAAAGAAACCTTCAAGTGCTAATGGTTTTGAGGTATATTTATTGAGGCCTGGAAGGACAAAAGAAGCAATTGATATTGCAGAATTTGAAAATAGTGTAATTCGTCTTGAAGATGACCCATCGCGCTATAAAAAACTAAATGACGAAAATTTTATTCTTGTGAGTATGGCCCATGCATCATACATGAGATATTCTGAATCATTTGCAGATATGCTTAATACGGAATGGATAAAGAATGTAGGAATACCTTCAAGAGGAATTAAGCAAGCCGGATTTTATGTACTAGTAGGTGCTTCAATGCCAGGAATCTTAATCGAGTCAGGATTTTTATCAAACAAAAATGATATAAAATATTTAAATAGTAAAAATGGTCAAAAAGAAATAGCGAAATCAATATTTGCAGCAATACTTAAATATAGAAATTATTATGAATCGACTCTTAATACAGAGTTAACCAATTAAAGGATTATCATGACGAATGCACAAAAATGGGTGGCTGTTTTTTTAGTTTTATTTGTTGTCCTATTACTTCTTTCTAAAGTCATTTCTGAAAGTTGAACAAATAATTAATATTGTTAAACTTAATAATGCCCGCAATAATAATTGCAATGTAAATTAATTTTGCAGAGCATTTTTTCTATCTTTAAGCCTATTTTTTAACTATTTCTTTATTTCCGTCAATTTATTTTTCAGTATTACAGTTTTGTTTTTTAACTTGGCTGAAAAACAAAAAAGTTGAATTCACTTCAAAAGGATAATAAAATTGTGACCTAGCGCACTTTTTTATCTTTATGGCATTATTGATGAATTAGTATTTCCCATAACCATGAATATTAAATGGGGAATAATAAATGTCAGCCAAAATTTCCAGGATTTTAAAAGCTTCCGTAATTATCTTTGTTTTTATTAATTCAATTGTATTTGCAAATCCAACATACAAAATGAGTATCTGTGATGTAGAGTTCAAAAGTTTGAGCTCAATACAAGCTTGTGTTTATATAGAAAATGTAGGAGATCCGTTTGAATTAACAAGTTATCAATGTGCATTTAGAATAAATCAAGAATTAGATCTCTCAAACATTT